>Ga0070746_10000385_pt1 | contig 26295 bp, 39 predicted proteins | sample VirMetDEL_Mar_21_FD_77016 | JGI IMG/M metagenome (GOLD analysis project Ga0070746, IMG submission 77016) | Aqueous microbial communities from the Delaware River and Bay under freshwater to marine salinity gradient to study organic matter... | ecosystem: Environmental > Aquatic > Marine >...
ACAAAATGTTAGATTGGTTTTACCGGGCCTTCCCTTTAGCACTAGCGACAGTTCCGAACCCGGCGGTAATGTCCTCGTGCCATCGGGACAATTGGGCATCGACTGTCGCTGGGGCGTCACCCAACAGCTCAGAGACTGGTCCTGAAGGAACTACCTCCAGATTAAAAGTTGACTACAAAATGCTCTCGATTTCGCTCACCGTCAAAGGGAAGTTATACACCTCCCCCGAGACCGGCAAACTCAAGCCTTGCCGCCTCCTCGTGACCCATGTCCTCCATCTTTGAGCTACTCTTGGAATCAGAACTGCGTGGGCTATATTTCGGACCTGCGGATTTAATCGCATCCAATTCCTCCTGAAGTGCCTTGATTTTCGCCCCGGCATTATTTGCTAACTGGGGGAGTCCTCGAGCCATAAGGAATCGATACTGAGCCGCCTCGTGCGACATTTGGGAAATCTGCTTCTGGTCAAGTTGTCCAAATGCCAATTGCTCTGCCACGGTGCCAACCTGGGCCAATTCCGCATTATACGCTGCGACTTGATCCTTCACTTCCGTACTGGCATCCGCTGGAGCCTCGAGAGGTGTCAATGTTTGGGCATACTGCTGAGAGACCTCATCAAAGATTGCACGGGTCTGGGCTTGGAACTGCTCATTGGACTTCTGGATAAACTCCTCAGAATCCTGAGCAATTGCGTCACGTTCAGTAATTACATTGAGTAGTTGTTGGGCTGCGGTAGAGAACCGGTCGCCGTTGAACCTAGAGAGTTGGTCCAGAGTCTCCGAAACAGATTGAGCGAAGTCCTTACCTTTAAGTGCGGAGAGTGCCTCCACGTTAATCTCAACGTCTTCCTGAGCGGCAATCTGCTTCAAGGAATCCTGAGCGTCCTGAATTGGTTTCTCATATTTGTTGAAGTACTCCGGATGAGATTTAAAATCCAACTCTTTAAGGCGGCTGGAGTATTTCTCATTCTCGGTCTCCAGTTCCTTTACTCGAGCTTTTAGGGATTCAGAAGATGCGTCCTCGGTAGATTTCTCTGCCAGTTGTGCCTCCAATTCCTTCACTCGGGCGACTGCTTCATTCTTACGAGTCTTCAGTATATCCCAATTTGCCCGGTTAGACGAGTCTTCAGGCGGAGGGGAGAGGTCATCGTCGTCATCGGAGCTTTTCTTCTCCTCAGAGTTAGATGCCTCTTTTTCCCCTACCTTCACCCCAATTGAGTTTAGTAACTCATTTTGGACCGAGTCTTCTTGCTGTTCGGTCTTTTTTTCCGGGTTGCTTTCGGATGTTTGTTTTTTCTTTTCATGTGATTCCTCCTCTCCAAAAAATTCTTTGGCGTCATCAAGGTGGGCTTGATGAGATTGTTGATCCAGTTGTTGATCGTTTGATTCGTCAGACATTTTGATGATCCTTGTTTAGGTTATTGAAAATCGGGTGATTGGAATTCTTCCTGAATGAATGCAGACTGCTCTGGTTCGGTCACTAGGGATTGAAGTTCGTTGCGGAACATTTCCCATCCTTGCAACTGATAGAGTCTACGATCTGCAGGAGTGTTATCTTGAGGAAACACAGTAGGTCTACGCCCCTCCAAGAAACGGAGTGCCAATTGAGTATCATTAGACTCCAGCCAATCCCGGAGTTTCTCGCGTTCAGTTTGCGTCATGTCTCGACGCAGTGGAATGATTTCAGGCACCTGTTTGATCAGGCGTTTGAGGCATTTGCCCCGGAATAAACTCTTCAATAGGTTCATTTTGCGTAAGTTGATCGACATTACCCATTCCCCCGAGGGATGGGTCGCCGCCGAATTGTTGTTGGTTTGCAAATGCCATGGCAGTTTCCTGAATCTTCTGGATCATGCCGATGGCGGTAGAGGCTAATTGTTTAAATTGGGCAGAGAGTTGTTGGAACTGCTCTTTCTTGAATTCGTCCATCTCGAGGAACTGTAAATGCATCTCGATGTGGGGAAGGGTCGTCTCCAGTGCTATCATCTGCTCCTGAGAGAGCGATGGTTGTTGAGGCATGCCTGCATTCGCTGGCATACCAATCTGCCCCTCCTCAATCGTCTGAGCAGTCCCCACGATTGCCATAAGTGGCTCCATGTGAGTCGCGATATGGAGAACGTGGTCATCACGCTGGGTGACCTCAATCGGCACTCCATCGCCTAGACTCGTATTTTCAAGCTGGGCCAATCGGATCGCCCCTTTGTCCTCGAGTTGATCTTCTGGTTTCAGGTATCGCTTCACTGAGGATGCTCCGAGAGTCGATTCCAGATATCCCTCGTAGGCAGAGTATTGATCCACGTACGGGGAATTCCCCTGCATCAATTGGTAAGTGATTTCGGCTTGGAGTGCTGCAGATGTCTTTCCGGGGTCCGCTCCGGTCCCGATGGTATACTCCATAGTGTGGAATGCTTCCTCTGGAATAATGTCTCGATCCAAACACCTCTCACGGAAAGTCACTGCATCCGGATCAGGATTTCCTTTTCGCATCAACCGCTCCAATTGCTTCGCCATGATGTTTTTTGCGAACTGCTTGAGGTAGAGCGTAGAGTTCGAAACTTCGACCTGAGATTGCAGATTGGCCAGAATTCGAGCTTGGGTTGCGGTGTTGGATTGCTCAATCTGGGTGGACTGGTCACGATACCGGGCATTGTTCCAATTCACAGTATCCTGAATCATACCGAGGGCATCGCCTATCGTTGAACTGCCAGGATAGTTGGGTAACTGCTCCAAATCCTTGGGAACGATATTGTAGGCACCCATATTGGTGATCGGTAGGGTAGTCCGTTGCCCTTCCGAGTTATCCCGGAAGTTGAGTCCTTCAATTGTGCAACGGTCCAGCACTTTACACTTCAATCGATTCTGGGCGATACTGGTCTGGTAATTCTTGTACCCGAACCCGCGTACACTGTGGAAGAGTCCGTTGCCGACCTCAAAAAAGACCATCGAAATGTCGTCCGAAATATCTTCGCCACGAAATGCAGTCTCGTGGTCATCGAAGATAAATCCAGCATCTTCAAAGTGATCACTGAAGATCATTTTGGATATTTTACCGTCCCACTCTTTTACGTATAGTGTGACGACCTCGATATTGCCGTGCTCCTGAGCGAGTTCGGTGCTTTTGTTGCGAATTCTGTCTTCAACCTTCACCCAGTCGTCATTGTGCGACTTCTGGCTATTGTTGATCGTGAAGTGCAATAGCTTCTTTACCGGGTCAATCTTCCAGCCACGGGCAGTAGACGCCGACTTATCCTTCTCTGTACGAATCCTTCCCCAGAGTTCTGAGATAGAGAGTTCCTCTTCAATGATCAATAGATCCTGACCACTCGAGGATGCTGGTGCTCTCTCAGGAACCAGAACGTCATTGGTCCGAATTGGTTTCCACCGTGGAGTCTCACGGTCCGGAAAGATCACTGGACCGACCCCATAGAGCAAATGGTTTCGGGAAAACTGCAGGTAGTTCAGAACATATCCGTCACCCCAGTCGTCTATGAACCGATTAAAGTTGTGGGTGATCGTCTGAGCCCATCGATCCTTGTCCGGGTGATCGCTATGGATCTCAATATTAATCAGGTTGCTGGTATCGTGCAGCAATCTCCAGTAGGCTACCTGTGCCTGCTCTAATGCACTGGCAGCATCACCGAAATTGAAGTTCGCTCGCCAGGATTGCCCTTGTTCGGCCAATTTCTTGGGATCGTAGGGGCGACCTCCGTTGATCTGGTTCTCGATCAACGCGAATCCTTTCTCGCGTTCATCATGGTTTCTTCGCATTTTAGTGTAGATGCTATGAGCAGAACTCACGTCACCGACTTTGCGTTCCTTCACTTCGATATCTAAATCATTCATTTCTAGGGGTCTCCTGGCTCCAGTTTTGGGGGATGGATGAACAGATCTGGTGCTCTATTTCATCTGGGTAATTAGTTGTATCGTTCCCCAGATACGTCCTATGCGTGAGTACCTGAGTCTTGAGCCTATCAAAATTTGGTGCGGTGATATCCAATTGGGTATCTGGATCTTTGAATTTCCATCCGCCGGGGGGAGTTACCTCGAGAGTTTTAAGCCAACGCTGCATGGGTAAACTCCTCCATATTTGTTTCACTGTACGCTCTCGCCCGGTCCATCTCCTTTTGGGAATCCCGAGCAGGTAGCGACTCCTGTCCGGTCACTGCTCCTTTGCGTTTCAGTAGTTCTGTAAATAGCACGAAAGCGTCTGCGTGGTCAGGGGAGTACCCTAGCCGCTTTTTCATTTCCTTCTTCGTCTCAATGGACTCCCGCTTCGATTTGATCTCGAATCGCCGGGATGACAATTGCTCCCGCAGTTTCTTGCAGTCCAGATTCACGTTCCCGATCAATCCTTCCTCCATGAATACCTTGGATGAGAACCATAGTTCGGTCACGAACCGGTCGAATAAATCGTTACAGGTCGCGTCATCATACGCCCGGAGTCGCCGCTTGCTCGGTTTCCCACCAAAGTCGCATTTCTCGACGTTCCCCCATTCCTTTCGAAGGATCGCATAGACGCCCCGGCCTGCACCAGTGGTATCCATGATAAAGTTCTCAGGTTTTACGCCCATCATTCGGCACTGGGCCATTACCTCGTGGGCAATCACGTAGTCCAGTGGTTCTCCACCGGGCTTGACTTTCGCTTTTACCACTTCCTCTTTTAGGAAATTGAACGCATAGTCAGATCCGTTTGCCGTACCATACTCACCGAACTGGAGAATACACTCGTCATCACCCTCGAAAGCGGGGTCCAGTGTGGCGACCGGAGTAGGTGGATAGTTGTAGTAGATCCTCTCTACTGCCTGGGCCAATACGTTCCTCGAGAAGATTGTCCCCATGGAACCTGCAGGCGGAAACCATCCACGAACGAAAATCCACCATCGTGCCGACTCAAATCCGTAGGAGGTCTTGATCCTCTCCACGTAATCCTGGTCGATCAGGAATGGGAAGTACGACTTTTTACCCTCAGGTGCCGGGTGTCTAAAGTTTGCAGATTTCAATCCGTCCAACCGGACACAAACGCCGCCACGGGCAGTCTCCCAGTGCAAATCTTCATCCGGATCTATTGAATTCCAGCCCCGGGTCGGTTCGCACCAACTCCCAAACTCTCCATTTTCGTTCTCCGGGTTGGCCAGCATCGCCCAGCGGAAGTCGTTATCGGTCATCAAGTTAGATGCCGCGTCAAAGATCGCTTGGTGAGTACCTTCTGCCTCATCAATAATGACATATCGATGGTTCCTCGAGTGATTTCCCTGAATTCGAGTCACTGCCTCTTCACCACGGTCCACCGCGATCCCCTCAATGATGTATTTATCTTCTTTCGGGTTATCAGTCGGGCGAATCGTCATGTCATACGCCCGGATGTGCATTGTGTCATGGTTTATGGTTTCTGCCGCCTTCGTTACCACGTTCGTCTTGTGGGCAGAGACCACGTCTGACCAGAGTCGTTTTTTGAGGCCGGGAAGGTGAGTGGAGGTCAGTGTGATGATCGTGTTTGCCGCATCCGCCAGATAGTGGGTGTAGGCGATATGGGCCAGCGTATGAGTCTTCCCCGCACTCGCGTGTCCAATTACGCACATTGTTCGGTAATTCGACCACGCCCACGTCATTAACTCTAAGTCTCCACGCCAGCGGGGGACTCCCGGTGCCATCTCACCAGTGTAGAGATTCGGCCAGAGCATCATCATGCACCGTTTTAAATGCATATGGGTATCCTCCAGATTTGCGAGGCACCACAACTCTACCCTGAGGTCATCCCAGTCGTCTGGGAACTCATAACCGTGCCGAATCATTCTTCGCCGTTGAGTAGTTCGCAGCACTTCTTCAGTAACTTGAAGTACTTTGTCTTCTTAATTTGCCCACCCTTGGATTCCAGCTTGTCAGTATAGGCTTGAATTGCCGGGATGCGGTTCTGGATCGGGCCGGTCAGAAGCATGTCCTTACAGATCTCCAGATAATGGTAATACGCCTTGGACATCCACTCGTCGAACGAGGTCTCCAGATATGCTGATATCTGCCCAGAGACGGTCGCCGCTTCAGCAGAGGGCGAATAGATCTCGATTGTCCGCTGGATCGGTTTATCAAACCCATCCGGAGCGATCATTTCTTTCGCCCCGAACATCAAATTGAAAGCTTCCGGGGTGTACCGGTTAATTTGGAGCGGTTCGTCCTGAATTTTCACAAACCAGTCCCCTTGATGCAGCACAATTGGCTTTTGCTCACCACGCATCCAGTATTTCCCCACGGTCGCAGGCACCTTCTGCTGGAAAAACCCAATTTTACCGCTAGTGAACATTTCCTTCGCCCAGTCAGGAAGATTAGGCACTGCCAGAATTCCTGGAGCCATGCGAAATGCCTCATAAGGACCAAGACTGGGTGCGTTCAGGCAGTAATTCCCGAATAATCGGTTCCGGATCGTCGTTATCTCTTCATTGGTCAGTTCACTCATGCTGTATTTACAAAAAATTGGTGGCAGGGGAGGGATTTGAACCCCCGACCTCCGGAGTATGAACCCGGCGAGCTACCACTGCTCTACCCTGACGAAACCCTAGTATGCCAGCAATAGAGCGAACTGTTCGCAGGAAGTTATACACCTGAATATTTTTTTGATAAATATTTTGAAATACGCTTGACATTAATCAAGTGGCAGTAGATATTATGGGCATACTTTTAATTAAAACCAACCAAAACACAGAAAATAATCATTATGAAAAAATTAAACTCAATCGGATCAGTAATAGTAAACGATCAAATCCACCCACAGTTCCGCAATGGAACTCCTGACCTCTCATTCGGAGTCTACTTAGGCGATGTCCATATCGAAGACCTCGACGGCATCTCTGATGAGGACAAAGCAGTCCTCGAAGATGCTATCAAAAAAGAGAGCACCCAGGTTTACGCGATTGTCTATAAGTCTGATTTTTACCCAACCTCTGATGACGATAAGAACTACGAGTTGCTCTCCGAGGCACTCTTCAACCTGCGACACAGTGAAGATAAGGATGACCTAGTCATCGTCAGAGCACCAGACTCTGAGTCTGACTTCGATCACGTACTGGAAGGTAACACCTTCATTAAGTACGCCTAACCTTTACCACTAACTTTTAGATACCATGAAAAAAATCCAAAAACACACCACTCTCATCCGCACGACCGAAGTCCTTCACTGGAACGGAGAGGTCGCCTACTCCACGCATCGACCTCTCCGGATCGGCGTATTCAAGGAGAACAGTGTAGCTCCCCATTTGGTCTTCTTTGCGACCTTCGAAGAGCAGATAGATGGCAATGCATTCGTTGCCACTACAGAAGGCGATTTCCCTCAGTTTGTGTACTCAGGTGCACAAAGGATCGCCATCACCGGCACCCTTCTCGAAGCGTTCCTCCGTCAACCCGTACAAGACCCCCGCTAAGATGAGTTTCAAAGTAACCAAAGAATACCTGCAATGGAAGATCAAGGGAATCGATGGAGCTATACAGAAGACCCGAGACCTCATCGCGGGGGGCAAATTGATCCCCCGCTACAAAGCGGAGCACGAGTTCTACATCAAAGACCTTAAGCGAGAAAAAGCCGAACTAAAAAAACGAATCAAAACCTTCAAATAAGCACGGATATGACAAAGAAGCGTGATCACTTACAGCATGACCTACAGATGCTGAGAAATCCGGAGCACTGGGATCTCCTTTTCGTTCAGGGATATTTCAAATTCAGTAACGTCATTAACCCCGAAACTGAACGCCTTCGCCATACTGCTACCTATCCGGGGCAGTCACTGGCGGACACATTCTTCGACACCGATGGATGCTTCCATCGACGTAAACTTCAAAACGCAGCATGAATGATACCCTCCTACCCCCAAAGTGGTTCCTGACCGTATTTGTGGTCTGGCTCGCTATTGCCAGTCCATTCGTCATCCTTGGAATCGGCATTGCCGAGGAACTCACCCAAGAAAAGGTTGAAAAGTGAAAGATACCCTCTATTCAATCATCACCAATATGGAAAAAGACCCTTCCCATGGTGGAGCCCGGGCCGGTGCCGGTCGCCCAAAGGCTAAGAACCCACGAAAAATGATCTCAGTCCGCGTCTCTGAGTCTACACACAAGAAACTGGATGACCTCACCCAGCACTACGGGTACTCCAAAGGCCGGATTATCGAGAAGGTCATCCGGGATCACAAACCTGAGTGATCAATCCTCCTCAGGAAGAGGCTCCAGGAAAACGGGCGTCTGTGGACCCACGTAGGCACATTCCTGGTTGAACTCAAAGTCCTGCCGGGCCTCATGGTACTCAAGCCCCTTTTCCCGGGCGATCTTCTCGATCACTTTCTCCCGGTCATAGCAAATGAGGTCGCCCTCGATACCCGCTCCGCTGATCACTCCCGCGATGCAGTCGTTGAATCCGTCCATTCTCAGCATCGCTACAACACGTTGATCATCGCCAGTCTCCGGATGTCCTGGAGAAGCTCATTCTCTTTACTGCATTCGGCCAGCCTGCTCTCAAACATCGTCCGCAACGCCTGGAGCCGTTCCTGCTCGACCTTGGCTTTCTCGAGCTCTGCATTCAAGTAAACGCTCCTGCTTTGCATATCCAGTGACTCCTTGGTCACCGTTTCCAGTTGCTGCTTTGCCGTATCCAACTCCTTCTCCAGTTGCTCAATCCGGGTAGACTGCAACTCCTCCAACTCCCTGAGTTCTGGCAATTCTCTGTCTTCTGGGAGCGGATCAATTCGCTTGTAGTGTATAGGTGGATAGTTGAACGATAAGTTTTTACCTAAACGATCCTTCTTGTCATAGAACCCATCATCAAACTCCCACCTCAGATTGGGATATATATCTGCCTCTTTTCTGCACTCCTGGTTAATCGCCTTCCGTGTACTCTCTGGCAAGTCCAGCCACTTCACCTGTCCTGCGTCCGCAGCCTTCCTCGCCCCAGCGTAGAACTTCTCTAAGAAATCTCCGTCTTCCATCTTCATTGTTCATCTTTCGTTCAGGTTAAAATAGGCGGCATGCGTTGCTCTCGCCGGCATGCCAGCGACTCAATGAGGGGGACAACCGTACCCCTTGGCAGTCTGCTTTCCTCCCATGGAAAAATTCATCGACCCCACATCCTCTTCATTTGCTGGTAGGCAGGGGAGTCCTCGTCAATGTCCGGTTCCTCCTCCTCACGTTCCGGACCCTCTCCCTGAGAATCTTCCATCAATTGGTCCAAATGACGCTCGTGCTCCCGGAGCTTCGCCAAGAATTCGTTGTCATGCATCGCCGAACCTCAACTCCTCACGTTCCGCCCACATCGCATCGGCATATTCATAGGCAACAGCAGCAAAACTTTCAGCAGAAGCTCTACAGTCGTCTCCATGATTCGCAAGCATCCCTTGGAGTGACGCAATCGCTACACGGTCCAAAAACTCCCACTTCTCAGACTCTTTGGATGCCACACACTTCTTCTTACACCCCAAAAAATACCCCTGCATGTAGAGAACAAAGTCGCGGTCGCTCGCGTCCACATCCTCTCCCCATCCTGTCTCTTGGTGGTAGATTAGGCGGGTCTTCCCCTTGTTACGGTCGTACAGGTTCCCCTTCGCCCCTACATAGTACCCAAAGGGCAGTTCTCCAGCCTCTTCGAATACCTTTAGGTTCACGATATCTTTACTCATCACGCTAAGTCCTTCCTGATTGATAAATACAATTCCCTCGCCCTCGGGTCACATTGGATACGGAACTCGATTGCCTCGCACCCGTAGTTCGTCGTCCATTTCCCGCGTCCACCAAATACCTCACCAATCTCACCAAACGTCATCCCCAACTCCCTCGCCAATAAATACCCGATCTGACGAGGCACTACCAAATCATCCGTCCGCCGGGGTCCAATGATGTCCAGCAAATCCTTCCCCGAACGCTTCTCGATCACCCCCATAATCTCTCGCAGGGTCACGCCCTCCCGAAGGTGCGGTATCTCGATTAATTCACTACTCACCCCTTCTGGTCCTCCAATTCATTATTCGCCCATGGATTCAAAATCCCCAGAATCTCCCGGGGATGAATCATCTGGCGATTTGCACCCCAATGCCTCTCTACCGCCAATGCATTGACCTGCTCAATCACTTCCTCCCGGGTCCGGGCCGGCGTCTTCTGTTTCTCTTGATCCATCCACTTATACTAACAAAATTCCCCACCACTGTTCGCAGGTTTCTGTTGTATAGACAGAAATTTATACCGGAATTCTCAAAATGGTGGACTCCCGCCCCTTACCCGCTCCGTCACCTCACGATGCAAAATCCCCACCATCTCCTTCGCATCCGACAAACGCTTCTCCAGTTCCTCAATCCGCATCTCCTTGATCCGTATCGTCCCCTCTAACTGCGAAACCTGTACCCTCAGTGGATTCACCGTCCTAGCGATCCCCCTGAGCCTCGATAGCTCACCCTCGTAGTGCTCCTTGGTGTCACTCATCTCGATCCACCCTCCTTAATTGATGCGACCCATCACTCTTCTTCCCGGTTCCGGTAGACACCATCCGCATATGTACTCCACTGCTTACGCTCCCTACCGTCCAACCCAGGCCGCGAATAAAAATAACGCATCCCCGCGTCCACTAACTTCTCCAAACTACGATACTTTACCCCATCTGCATCCAAATACGGAGGAAGTATCTCGTCGGCCCCTAAATCAAAGTGGTCTGCCTGGTTAATCATTCCGTTGCCTCGCTGGAAGCTGAAGTTTATCATAAGTATTAAAAGTTAATATAGGTCAAAAGTTTGGGGGTGCTCATTGTGAGTGCCGCCCCGAGAAAGGGGCGGCCTGCCATTTCCTGCCCCCTCCCCCTACCCCGGGGGGCGGTGGGGGTGTATGGGCGTGAACCCCCATGAATACAGGGATAATAGCCCTTTGTACACGTTTCCTTTAGCAAGCGTTCACACATCTATCGTATCTCCCTCGTCTGGGTCCACCTTCCTGATCTCCACGCCTTCACTGAAGTACACGTTGAAGACGTTACCTCCGCCGGCTCCAGCGGCTGGACCCTCGAGGCCCAGGTTCTTCCTCGCCATGGCAGATGCCCGTTCTGCGATCTTCATAGCCTGCTCCATCTTGTCGAGATCCCTGTCGTCTACTGCCTCCTTGCCACTCTCATGTTCGAAGGATTCGAACGCCTTGGAAGTTGCGTGGGCGGCCCGGACGGACACCTCTTGCGTGAATCGGTCCGCGAGGGCGTTGCCCTTCTCGACATTACTCGAAGATTCCTTTATTAGAGCGGATTCAGCAACTTTTCTAAGTTTTCCGAAACCTAATTGAACGACCTTTTTTTCTACACCAGACTGGGGTCGTCTGAGGATCTTAGCACATTCGGCTGGAGACTTGAGTTCATTAAGGTAAAGATCCCTAAGTCTCTCGATTTGTTTCTCTGTCCAAGGTTTACCGGGCATGGCGTTCTACTTCATCGCGAATGAGTTCGATGTATTTAGTGGAGTAAGTGAGGTTGCCCTCGATCTTTTTAAAGTTGGTAGCGGGTAGGGAACGCTGCAGGCGTGTTTGTGCGGACTTAATGTGATCGATGGCGACCTGAAGTTCTGTGGATGCTTTTGAGATGTCACTCATGCTACGGTAAGTCCCTCTGGCACGATTAAACTCTCAATAGATTCTCGGAGCTTTCGGATCTCATCTGACAACTCATCCACACTTTGAGCTTCCGACTCCCTGAGCTTAAGCATACTTAACCTCTTCAAAGCTTGTGCTATATCCCCATAGAACCCGCACGGACGCCAGAAGTGTGTTTCCCATCCATCAGAAAGTTGCTTCTTCCTGAGGTTCGGGTTCTTGGAAAGTTGCTTCTCCACCCGGTGCTCAATGATGAGGTTCATCGAATCGTGTTTACGGATACGGAAATCGCCAATGGTTATGCAGAGTTCTGGTTTCTTTTCTGACATGGGCTGGAGTATAGCATCTTTTTTCTGTGGTGTTCGCAGGTATCTCGAAGTTTTTGTGTGGGTTTTGCGGTGGGGTCGCTCACACAGGTAGCGTACGTGCCTCTAACGTACGTGCCTTTATTAAGTTACGCACGCGATTTCTCTCCACCAATCGCCATGATCATAGTTTACCGGTTCCCCTTCCGACCTCTACCGACCGGCCTACTCTGGCGGGGCTTCCCGGGGCGACTGGACCGACTGGACCGACTGGAGCCTTCCCCGGCGACTCGGGCGAATCCTGCGACCTCTCGACCTCAGACCCTCGACTTTTTGACCTCTGACCTCATTCCCTTCACTTTGAGGCAGGCGGCCCGTAAGGGAAGCCGACCTGCCGAATCGCCTGCTTATTTTACTTTCTTTCGAGAGACCTTTAGGTCTCGAAGAAAGAAGGCGTGCGGGTTATGCCTGTGTGATGTGTGACCCTGGCGTATAACGTGCGTTAGACGTGGGTAATGCACGGACGCTCAGGCTACCTATACACGCTGCGTCTGTGATGCTGCGTCTGTGATGCTGCGTCTGTGATGCTGCGTCTGTGCATACTGCATGGCGTATCTGTACGCACTACACACACGTAGTGTACGAAGATGTAGCATGCATCTACACCGTCCGGGATCGTACATGATGTGTATGCCAATGGTGACGACCGAAGGGAGCTTCCCGGGCAAAAAACCCGCGTGCGTTACCTCCCTCCGCTGCGTCTGTCTGCCAAACACAGAGGTAGCGTACACACACACTATGTACGTGTGTAGAGTGTGAGATCCGATCACTCAGGTTCTTGCCCTAACCCCGGCAATCCCGCCCTTAGGTTCGCTAACTGCTCCGGCGTGGCTCCAGCCTTCACCGCGTCCTGAAATAATCGATAGTGCTCCGGCCAATGGTCTGGATTGGACTCCGCTTCCTTCGTTAATGCCGCCAACTTCTCCAACTCTTCTGCGTCCATAATTCAAAAGGGTAAAGGTTCTTCCCTAAAGCCAGCCTCCTTGATCAACCTCTCAATCTGCTCATTAAGCACCGTGATCTTCTGCCCCTGGTTTATCACCGTGTCATAATACCCCTCAAATTCCGACTCAGATAACTCCTCCCGGCAATCGTCCCAGTAACTGACCGCACTTGCGTATTCATTGTGGAGGAAAAAATCATACCAACCCACGAAGCTTTCTTTGATTTTCTCATTAAGATTCGCCTCAATAATCCCAATTGCGGTAATGAAACTCTCCGGGGTGCAGATATAGATACTCGGGTACTGCTCAAATGCACTCCAGATCTTGTGACGTGGATTGAGCTTGTAGGGAATCAACAGGACGACAGGACTGGCGTGATCCACATTGAAAATCACCGCATTCGCAAACAATTCCCTCAGGTTGTCCCTGGTTGTCTCAGTAGGAATGACGTAACAGGCAGTATTGTCTGGATCGAATTTATTCCTAACGTCCTTCAGCTTGTAGACTGTCTTGAATACTGAATTCTTATCCTTCGTGTTGAAGTGAGACCAAGTCAGGTTGCTTAGGTTAAACCCATCAGTGGAATAATTGTTTTCTAACAGGTACTCCACATCGTGCTTTAATCCTGATGGAGCCGAGTCCATCCGGTCGCGAACGATATCATTAAAAACCTTGGATCGTGAGATTCCTCTTTTGTCTGCCTGTATATCGAGCCACTCGAGTACATCAGGCGAAAAAGAAATCGATTTATTAACGGTTAAACTTTGTGGATTTTGGGATGAGGCAGTCATTTCTGTTAGTATTTTGGGGATAATTTTGCCGAAAAAAGGAGTACTTTCTTCGTACAGGAATCTCTACAATCTCACTAATATTGTGGGATCGCAAGTAGCAAATTAATGATTTTATGGTATTGGGCATTTTTCTATTGCTGTTAAGAAACTAACTGCTCAAGTTTATTGGCATGCAACGAAGAATATTAGCCGATCCCAGACAGCAACCGAGGTCAATCTCGGTATCTTTCCACCCGGACCTACTGGCAAAACTAAATAATCTCTGCTACGAGAAAGGGGTCTCCCGGAGTAGCTTTATCGCGAATCTGGTGGAGACATCTCTGGATCGCCGGAATAAAGCTAAGAACCGGAAGCCTAGAAAAGTGGCAGTAAAATAACATCCCACTAACAGGAAAATAATAGGATCATGGAATACACACCAGAAGAAAAGTCTGCACTCATCAAGGACTTGCATTTACTTCAACGGTATAAACTCAACCAGGAAGAGTGTGAACCCTTCCTAAAATTCTCTGCTCAAGGTTGCCGAGCTGAATTACTCCCAGATGCAAACTCCCGGAAAACTAATCGGAATGCTATCAAGGCAATCTTAAAAGACTTAGTTTCTGAGGGTCACCCATTACTAGCAAAACCTAAGGGTAATTATGAGTACTGGTTGAAACTCGGGACAGAGGATGCTCCTGAACGAGTCGATACAGTACGTGGAGTGGAGATACCAGACAGTGATGTCCCTGAAGGTTTTCTCGAGTTCGAAGAGAAGTCTAAGGAAATCCTGAAACGTAATTTCACCCGGAAGAAGTTACTGGATCAATACCGAGCTGTCGCACCCATATTTCAATCCAGTTAGTCCACTAACATCAGACCAAAATGCTCAACTTAACTGTATATACGAATTTTCACATGGTCTCATAGTGCTCATATCAGGCACTGGGGGTCCACGGAGGTTTTTTTCCTACTTTCTGTCCTCCAAAGGGATGCCGGGATTGAGTTCCCCAAACCTGCCCCCAGTGCCGCCTCACTTTTCAAAATAATGATAGAATTCACCTTAGATGTAAACCCGCCGACTGGAACCCACCAGTCCGCTCTCCGGGTACTGAAGAACCGCAAGACGGGGAAGCAGTTCGTGGGGAAAATGAAGTCTTCTAAGGGGCGGAAGATACAGAATATGTTCTGGTCACTACTGCAACCCTACCGGCCTCAAGAACCGCTTCAGGGACCACTACAACTCCAAGTCTGCTACGTATATCCATGGCGTAAGTCTGAGCCCAAGAAGAATCAATCCTCTGGATGGTTATGGAAGACCACAAAGCCCGATGCCAGCAATATGGTGAAGACTCTCGAGGACTGTATGACGGACCTAAATTTCTGGGAAGATGACAACCAAATCACCCAACTGCTGGTGGAGAAGGCATGGGGCGACCGAGTCGGTATCCGGATTAAGGTCGTAGAGCTTACGCCTGCCCAACCCCCACGCTGGTACAAAACCGAAGGGACCATGACATGAGCGACTCCCTCTACATGAATGCGAAACAGGTCGCTGAGTATTACTCGGTCTGTGCCAATACAGTCCGCAATTGGGCCGATGCCGGGTACATCCAGAAACATTTCCTGCCTACTGTAGGCACCCGCAAACGTCCACCTGTTCGTTTCCTCCGCTCTGATGTTGAGAAAATGGCCCGGACCCAACCATGGAACCAAATGGAGGAGATACAGGCATGAACGGACGTCTGGCTAGAAAAGCAAAACATGCAGGTAACCCGATGCAGCAGATGCTTCTGCCAGACCCTTTTGATGAAGGAGAGCGGCATGATCGATTGGTCCGTCTTTCCCAGTGGGCATCCATTGCTCATCCGGGACGCCAATTCTCCTATCGGGAAATCCAGAACCTTACCGGAATTCACCCCACAACAATCCGCAGGATTGAGGAGGACGCCTTCAAGAAAATTTCACCTCAACTAGAAGAAATCAAACATGAATACACAAAACAGTCTGCTAACGAAAGCTAAATACTGCAGTAACGCACTCCTTAAAGGGGAGATTGAACACGGGGACGTCCCTGACGAACTGGTACCTCACATACTCGAAAGCTTCGCCAAGCATGAGAAGACGATGAAGGCGTTTAAGAATTACGCCAAAGGGCAAATGATGAATGGCGTCAACTATGCTGGATGGTTCCTGGCTCCAGGATCTACCGTCCGCTCCTTCACAAAATTGGTAGAACTACACCAGCACCTAAAATCTGAGTACGGATGCGATGCCGACACCTTTAGGAAGAACTGTTCCATTAGCACCGGTGGAGTCAAAGAAATCGTCAAAAACGGACTTCCTCCCGGTACACCTGCTGCGACTATCGAATACAAGGTCAACGAGATGGTCGAGATGTTCGGGGAAACCAAAAAGAACGCTCCGACCATGAAAGCTGAGAAGAAAGCGAAAGCTGCATGAACCCACTCGCCTACGAACTCACGAAGGCGATGGGCAGGAATTACACATCAACATCAAGAGAATCAAATACACGAAAACCTAAAACCAAAATGTTAAACATATCATCAGGAAAAATCTCCGCCCCTGTGCGGTCTGTATTTTATGGACCGGAAGGTATCGGAAAGTCTACATTCGCCACTTGGGCTCCAAATCCATTATTCTTGGACGTCGAGGCAGGCACCCGTCATCTGGACGTTCAGCGTCTGGAAGACATTAATGGTTGGGAGCATGTAACCAATGCAGTCCAAGCACTCACTAAGGATCACCACGGATTCAAAACACTGGTCATCGATACCATTGACTGGTTGGAGAAGCTCGGGGTCGAGTACCTTTGCTCTACCCACAATAAGGATGGTCTCGAAGGTTTCGGATACGGCAAAGGTCACGTTTATGTAAAGGAACTCTTCGACCGACTTCTCAACGACCTAGATAATCTGGTGAACTCCGGAATGCATGTCGTCATCCTGGCCCATAGTATCGCTAGGAAACATGAAGATCCGGGCCGAGCCGGTTCCTACGACCGGTACGAACTCAAACTCTCCCGGCACGTTGCTCCCCTAATCAAGGAGTGGGCAGACCTACTGGTGTTCATGAACTACAAGACCGTGATCACCGAAGGCGACCGGGGTAACGTGGTTGCTGGCGGTAAAGAACGGTTGCTTCATACAACCCATACCGCAGCCTATGATGCCAAAAATAGGCACGAATTGGCCGATGTTCTCCCAATGGACTGGGAGTCAGTTGCACCGGCATTCGCCTACGAGCGGAAGTCAGCACCGGCAACCAAGAAGGCACCTGCGAAGGTAGCACCAAAGGAAGAAATTCCCGAGGATGAACAGAATGACGAACTCGAGGCATCTACTCCTCCGCCGAAAACAGAAGAGGTAGTTGACCCTCTGACTGAGGAAACGCCTGCAGAAGGTGCGACCGAAGTCCAGATCACCAACTGTAAGAACCTCTGGTCAAAGTGCCTCGAGAAGCTCGGCTATGGTGCCGACAAAATGAAACAGATCTGGAAGTTCTACGATCTCGCCGGGAAGCCGGGAATGTGGGGAAGCCTGACTAAGCCTCAAGCTGCAAAAGTCATCGATTTCCTGACTACCAAACTCGAATCCGAATCTGCCTAATTTCCATAAACTAAGGAAACCATATAAACCAAAACCAAGCAAATAAACAAACTATTATGAAGTTCTCATATAAATCACAGGGTGAACAAACCCAATCCTACGAACCGCTTCCAGCGGGTGACTACGGAGCAATGCTCGCAAGCGTAATGCCCAAGGAATCTAAAAATGGCAACCCGATGGCCCAGTTCGAATTCCTGATCGATGGGACATCACGCAAGATCACTGAGCGTATTCCCCTCATGGAATCCTTGGCATGGAAATGGGACCAACTTGCTGCTGCATTTGGTGTCTTTCCTGAAAAAGATCAGGATATTGATATCAACACAGATGATTTTATTAATAAATCACTACGCCTCAATTTGAAGATTGAGACCTACACCAATAAAGATGGTGAGGAAAAGCAGACTAATCGCATCGGCTATTTTATCGCGAAGGAAGAACCAAAATCCTTCGATAAGGCACCTAAAGCTGCAAGCCACGCGGCTCCAAAGAAGGAGATTGATAACTCCGCCAACGAAAAAGCGGACGACGAAGAAAGCAACGACGAAGTTCCTTTCTGATGCAGCTTCGCGACTACCAGACTGAGGCAGTCAACTCTGTCATTCGTGATTTCCGGGATCATCAAAAGATCCTGGGGGTCGCGGGGACGGGTGCCGGGAAGACAATCATGGCATCTGAGTTAATGAATATTGCCAAGGGGAATGCCCTGTTCATTGCCGATGCGACCAAACTGGTTGAGCAGAATGCCGACAAATTCAAGCAGTACACGGGTCGCAAGGTGAGCGTCGAGCAGGGCAATCACCACGCGTCCCCCCTGAGCAAGATCGTGGTGGGGACGACCCAGTCGATTGTGAACCGACTTTGGAAATACGATCCTGACCATTTCTCCATCATCATTGTGGATGAGGCACACAGGAACTCTCTGGGGGACCAGGCCCAGAAGGTTCTCAATTATTTCCCGAATGCAAAGATCCTCGGACTAACGGCAACTCCATGGCGGAAAGATCGCAAACAGTTGGGCGACTACTTTGAGAAGATCAGCTTCGAGATTGGAATGGTGCGGTTGATCAAAGAGGGGTTCCTCTCCCGGATCGTCATCAAGTCCGTACCACTACCAATTGATTTGAATAACGTGAGGACGTCCAGAGGGGACTACCGCGATGATGACCTTGGTGATGTACTGGAGCCTCATCTCGAGGAAGCTGCACAATTACTGGCAACCCACGCTTCGAATAGAAAGACCGTGGCGTTCCTACCATTGATTGAGACCTCAAAAAAATTTCGGGATGCCTGTCACCGGGCAGGATTGTATGCGGTACACGTAGATGGCGTGGATAGGGATGCACTTTCAGAATTTACACACGGATCGGCTCAGGTCGTCTGTAACGCCAGCCTCTTGACAACAGGCTGGGATCACCCGGAGACCGACTGTGTCTTCATGCTCAGGCCAACAAAGTCTCTGAGCTTATACCAGCAATGCGTAGGGAGAGGCACCCGGATTGCCCCCGGGAAGGAAAACCTTTTATTACTCGATCCACTCTACCTGACGGATCGCCACAAAATCATCACTCCAGCTCGATTGATTGCATCCAAACCCGAGACGGCGGACTACATGGACGAACATATGATGGGCGAGGAAGAGAGTGACCTGCTCCAGATGGAGGAGGATGCAGAAGAGGAACGTATTTCCAAGCTTCAGGAAGAACTGGAAGCCAACCGTAGGAAACGGGCTCGGACAGTGGACGCCTTGGACTTCTGCCTTAACCTGATCAATGCGGTTGAAATTGCTGACTATGAACCAGAGACAATGTGGGAGATGGAGCCTCCAACTCAGTCCCAACTCCAGGCACTCGAAAAGTTTGGAATGGATGACGTGGGGATCTCTAATCGAGGTCACGTCAGTAAGGTGCTGGATCTACTTTTTATGAGACAACGGGAGGGATTCGCCCGACCGAAACAGGTGAGATTACTAACAAAACTAAAGTATCCAGATGGCGGAGGTATGTACTCACAAATAGACGATGAAACAAGGAAGCGAATGATAGGGATGGCGACCTTCGAGGAAGCCTCACAATTTATATCGAGCAGAATAGGAAAGAAAAAGAATGAAAATAAATTGGAAATCGCAAGGTAGTCATCAGTCATCATCATCAGATGACGGACCTACGGACTACAGAGAAATCGCCGGGGATATACTCGGAGCAATCGACTGGGACGACTCCACTACAGGATACTGTAAATGCCCCGGCGAACACCTTCACACTACGTCTAATGGTCCGAAGGATTGTAAGGTCACCGTGGGTGACGGGAAACCCCCAACTATTCACTGCTTCCACGACTCCTGCAAACCAGAGATTGATAAAATAAACGCAATTCTGAGATCTGAACTCGGGAAGGCAGATGTAAGAAGCGAACGTCAATTGGTAGGAAAACGAAAATTTCATAAGCCTGTTCCGACTCATACAGAAATCCCTGACGATACCGAACGATTCCTGAAGTACATTTTTGAACCCGAAGATTATGTTTCCATTGAGTTTTTGACCAAAAGGGATACTGGTGATCGCCCAGAAGGAGCAGGGATGAACGGATTTACTCGGGATGATTGGATTGCGGGGATCGATGGCGACGAAGATAAACTTCACCCTACTGAGTTCGGTGGAGAGGATGCGACTGGATACTACATCCGGATTAACCCGATAAAAATGGGGAGTGGCGGCACGAATAACGATGTTACCGACTTTAGATACATTCTACTGGAGTCAGACGAGGGGAAAAAGGAAGAGCAGGAATTAATGCTCAGGAACGCTAGAATCCCCATCGCGGCATTAATCGACTCCGGGGGGAAATCGGTCCATGCTTGGGTCCGGGTGGATGCTGCAAACGAACAGCAGTACCATAAACGCCGCCAGCAAATCTACGATGCATTACCAGAAAAGTTCAAGGTAGACACTCAGTGTAAGAACCCATCCCGATACTCCCGCCTGCCCGGTGCCATGCGTGGGGATGAAGAGCAGAAGCTTATAGGATTGGGGATTGGTCCACGGGATTTCGATGAGTGGCAAATGGCTCAGGACGAATCTGAGGAACCTCCCGAATTCGGACCGGACTTCCTAAAGAATTTTGATGTAGAGAATGACCCCAACAACATGCTCGGGAAGAGATGGTTGTGCAAAGGTGGGGTCTTCGGATTTGTCGGACCTACTGGAGCCGGGAAATCGACCCTAATTATGCAGGGGATCATGTCATGGGCATTGGGCCGCGACTTCTTTGGAATCAAACCTGTGCGACCACTTAAATCCTACGTCATGCAATACGAGAATGACGAGGGAGACATGGCGGACCAGTACCAAGGAGTATTTAAATCCTTGAACCTATCCGCCCGGGATCAGGAGAGTCTACAGGAGAATCTGATCTTCCGCCGGGTTATGAAGCATGTCGGCATGGACTTTGGAAGGATCGCCAAGTATACCATCGAGAGGCACGAACCCGATATCCTCTGGGTGGACCCGATATCGATGTACATTGGCGGAGACCTGAGCGATCAGGAATACGTTACCCAGTGGCTCGCCCAAATGTTAGTCCCCTTGGCTAAGGACACCGGGACCATGATTGGCTTGATCCAGCACACAGGGAAGGGGACAATGGACCCACGAACAGCAGATGCAATGACGGCGTCCGACATGGCGTACCGGGGTTTCGGCTCCAGTATCATCGCCAATACCTGTCGGGAAATGATCAACCTGGCCGAATTGCAGGTGAAGGAAGGGACGCCCCGGACCTTTCGCCTGGACCTCTGTAAACGCCAGAACAAGGCGGGGATGCGAAACGTGAGGGGCGAATTATCCAATTATATTTTCATACAGCACGGAACAAAAAATGTATCATGGCAATTATGCGAAAAACCAGAACCTCCGGAGAAGAAAAAGAAATGAGTTCAGAGAAACCTAAATGTTTTGGGTCCGGGGAAGTCCGGATACCACAATCTGCTGTAGAGAATTCCTGCTACAATTGTAACTACCTGACCGAGTGCATGGTAGTTTCTGACGCTATTCAAACATCTCATTACGGCAACACGAAAGACAATCCTCTTTCCCAACGCCAACAGCAAGCCGCAGAGGACTTGCAAGAGGTCACAAAGTGTGACCACATAAACACCCTTCTTGAGGAACGTGGTTTAAAGTACGGTGGATTTGAGAACGAGTCTGCAATCACGGTCAAACTCCAGACAATCATCAATGACCATGGTGAAGACCTAAGCGATTCAAAGTTCCACGCCCTTAATATGATCTGCGTAAAGATCGCCAGGATCTGTAACGGTGATCCTGAGTATGCAGACAACTGGAGAGACATCGAAGGGTACTCGAAGTTAATCGCAGACGAACTGGAAGTATGAAAAATTACCCACAGAACCTATCAGAATACTGCAAGCTTATCCAACTTGAGGAGCAGTGGGAGGTTGATATCGCAAACAATAGGCACATAGGAAATACCGACCGATGACGATTTCGTGCCATCCAGATCTCACTTTTACTACGTCACCAAAATGACAAAACACTTTCGCAAACTGATTGATGTAACCAGAAATGAATACTGGCGACCCGGAAGGGAGAGAGACTTCGGAGCGATCCGATAAAGAGCACCCCGGCGGTACAGCAGGGAAATGCGAGTTCAAATCTCGCATCAGTTTGCACCTAACTTTCTGCTCACGTTGAGCAGGACATTGTATCTAAAGCCCTGTCCCTTTTAAGCGGGGGACAGGGTTCTTTTTATACAGAGTAACACGAATAGTGTACTGATTTTGTCTCAGACTCCACGATTGAGAGAAACCCGGAGAACCCGCTCGAGAATCCAGAGTCTACCGAGTATTCTCCGCCAGTTGTGATCGCTGGTGCTGATAAGTGAATATAACCCCGACCCACGTTTCTGACGATAGTAGAGGTCTCGGCTCCATGTTTGTGAGTATGACCAGAAACCATACAGACATAATCCCGGTCCATGTACCCGAACTCCTGAATCAAATGAGCGGCACTCTTTTTAAGGAGTGGTAATTGCCCATGGGTATACATAAAAGAAATGTTGCCCATTTTGAATTTACCAACGGCATCCGCGTACTCGGTCTCATATCCAATTCCCTCAAGGAATTGAGCAATCAGAAGTTCAGCATCCCCGCGATTACCATCATCCTTATTAGACCCACCTAAACGCCCATGATTTGATGAAGGCAGATAGATCTTACCTAGATTATATATCCGGTTGAGGAGATGTTCATGAAGCATTTGGGTCGCCAACTTTATCCCCTTCGCCCCAGTTAAATCAGCATCAATCTCCCGGTACTGAGAAATGTGCATCAATTGCACTGCCTCCAGGATATCTCCACAGAGGATCAGGGTGTTCTCGGAATTAGGTTGGGCATTGATCAGGTCCGCAATTACTCGAAGCTTTTGGCAGGCGACCTCCGGCGTATACTCCTTTAGGTTGATCATCTCATCCTTCTTTACCCGCTGACCAATGTGGATATCAGAAATGCAATGCACTGCAGGCCGGGTGCCTCGAATTGAAATAGGTTCATCCTTCGGCTTAAACTGACTCAACGCCCTTTCAATATATTTGGCGACCTGGTCCCGAGAGACGCCGCCTTTTTGCTTTCGAAATACGACATTGTAATAAGGGACGCCGGTATGGGAGACTAATTTATGACTGGTGACATCATCGGGATTGAGCCCATAGTGTTTACAGTATTCTTGGATTGGCATCACTTTTCCTGTGTCGGGGTGCAGGGCAGTCATCTGTTGTGAAGATCCATACTCCTGAGTATCTGTACTGGAGTCAGTAGACTCATCCTTTTGCTCCCCAAACATATTCCTCTTAATCCACTTTCGTAACCTATCGATATTTTCTTTATGCGGTTCAATTCCTATTCGTTCTAGAGCTTTTCTAGCTAAAGTGGCGTACCCTAGAGAGGAGTCCTCGGATATTACCGCATGAATTTTATCATAGTATTTCGCCCACCTGATGATCTTCATAAGCACAAGGGTATCAGAAATATAACCCCCCTGTCCGTTAGAAGTTACGCACCTACGGGAGTATTCCGAAGAACTCTTCTGACTCTTCCTTCGTCGGGCCTGCATCCACATAAACCCGGTGGAACACGTCAGAGGTCTGGGTATGCCCCATCGTTCGTCTACACCATTCCTCTCCACGCCAGTATCCATAAGAGGCAAAAGAGTGCCGAGCCCCGTCCGGAGGATACTTAATCTCCAGTCGCTTGCATGCTCTTCTCCGGGCTTGATGGAAGCCGGGATAACTATGAATCACTGGACCCTTTCCCTTTTTGTACTTCTCCAACCACGCCCAAAGGTTCGCAGGAAGGTCTGACAGTACTCTACGCTTCCGAGTCTTTGCAGCTTTCCCCTCAATGATGATTCTCTCCCGACGAAAGTTAATATCATCCCAACGAAGTCTATCCAGTTCACCCATTGGGCGGATACCTGCAAAGAAAGCTAAAGCAAATCCTGCCCGGTACTTCTCGAGAATATCTCCAAGCAAGTCTTCGACTTCGTCAGGGTAGAGGATACCGACAGTAGTCTCATCCTCCTTCAATCGGCTCCATTTAAGTTTGGAGAAATGGTAGGGTGGAACCCATTTGCGTCCCTGATCCTCGTTCCCGCACCAATTAAAGAAACAAACAACGTCATTGCACCATGTCTGTCTAAGTGTGTTTGTTCCTGCCTCCTCAATGAATTTAATAACCTCTTGGCGAGTTATGGACTTCATCCCCACGTCCCCCAGGAATTGACCCATTCGATTTAATCTCTGTTCTCTGGTTCTTAAAGTATCATTTCGCCATCCCTTCCGCTCCCCATCTTTCAAATATTGATCGATTGCCCAGTGTAGAGTCCGGGTAGCCAGATTGGTTTTATTTTCCTTCGAGGTGACTTCAAAGACGCCATCATTTAGTTCATCTTTCCAATCTGTGATCCAATCCTCACGCTCGAGTTGAGTGTTGAAAAATTTGGAAATTGGTTTCTGACCCTCAAGTTTTATTCGGACCCCAAAACATTTTCTTCCAATTTTTTGTTTCGAACGATCCAGAATGCGGTGAATTTTAATATTTTTTGCCATGAAATTTGAGTTACTTTTTTGGGTAACTGGAACCCCTCTGAGTTACTTTTTAGGTAACTTTTGTTGAGTTTTTTGAGTTTCTTGAACTCTTTGAAAGTCACTTATTTTTGTCAATCAAACACCCTTTCATCCCTTTATTTATGCGGGATGCCGCACTATCACTAAAATGGTGCCCCCACTGGGACTCGAACCCAGATTGACGGTTTAGGAAACCGCAGAAATCCCTCTCTACCAAAGGGATAAAAAAGGTCGAGTTACTCAAAAAGGTAACTCAGTGACGTTTTTTTAGTTGATCTGTACACGTTATTTTCTGAATATCGTGTCCATGAAAAACGCAGTAGCTTACCTCAGAGTTTCCTCCATCGGCCAAGTCGATGGGAATGGATTGTCCCGTCAGGAAGAAGCGATTCGTCGCTTCGCTAAGAACGCTGGATACAGAATCTCCTCCGTCTACAAAGATGAAGGTATCTCCGGGACCACGGACGGATTTAATCGTCCGGGGTTGGTCGAACTTGTTTCGAATGTGGAAGAGGGGACCACGGTCATCGTTGAGAATTCTGACCGTATCGCCCGTGACCTCATGGTCGGCGAAGTCATCCTCGGTCAGTTCCGTGAACAGAAGGTGCCTGTCTTCGATACTGCAGGCGTCGAACTCACCAATATTGAAGGTGATGCTACCCGCACCCTTATTCGCCAAGTCCTTGGAGCAGTGGCAGAGTTCCAGAAGTCCCAATTGGTCGCCCGTCTGAAGGTCGCTAGGGATAAGGTAAAAGCCGAGACCGGACGTTGCGGAGGTCAAAGACCCTTCAATGATCAGCAGGTCATTGAGCGTATCGTCAGCTTAAGCGACGAAGGTTTCTCAATCCGTAAGATCGCTGGCGTCCTTAATGAGGATCAAGTGCCAACTCCCAAGGGTGGAGCCCAATGGCACGGCACTACGGTCGCCCGGGTTCTCAAGCAGGCGGCTTAGTCTTTAAGCACAAAGTGTAACAGAAACCCTCAGTCCTTATCGGGCTGGGGGTTTTTCATATTCCTGGAAATCTGCCAAAACAAACGGATTCTCATCCAGCAGTTCATCGAGGATCTCCAACACTTGTACAGCATCAGTATTGTCCCAATTAGGATTTCCATCCTCGTCCAAGAATGCTGAGTCCATCTTGAAGACAGGGTCCACTTTTTCGCCAAACCTGAGTTGAGTGGCGATTTCCTCTGCCAAGTAGCGTGGTCTTTCGTCTATTCCGCCTGAATCGTCAAATGCCATATCTCTAATCTTTCACTATTGTGCTGTCATGGGTAATAGTACCTTTGTCGAATATCAACCTGAAATTCTTACCGGACTTCCGTCCCTCAGTGTAGGTTTTCTCATTCATTACCAAATTTATGAAATCATCGAGAGTCTTTATATTTCCTGACTCCTTCTGTAATTTCAACAGGATTGAGAGACTGGAGTGTCCAACGGGTTCATTCTTGATTGCATTCCAAGTCACCCAGTGGAATCCAGATGCATTGACGTGGTCGCCCAGCATCTCTTTGTATTCCTTAGGATTTGCCTCAAATGCGTTTTGAAGACTGGTATTAATGTATTCGTATAATAAATTTGAGAATACAGGGTTATCCGACTCCAGTGTACCGTAGATCGAGTAAATGCCCGTAGGGTCTTCCGGGGTATTGTAGCGATCATATGTGAACATACTGGAAGATTCCTTGCCTGTCATTCGCTCCAATGTTGGGAGATTTGCGAATACGTATTGCCAACGGTCGCCGACCCAGGTCGGAATACCTGTGGTCAATCCCATAAAACTAAGCACTTTATTCTTAATTCCCAAGGAACCACGTTTAGCAACTACGTCCCAGTACTGTTGTCTCATCTGGGAGTG
>Ga0070746_10000387_pt1 | contig 26284 bp, 41 predicted proteins | sample VirMetDEL_Mar_21_FD_77016 | JGI IMG/M metagenome (GOLD analysis project Ga0070746, IMG submission 77016) | Aqueous microbial communities from the Delaware River and Bay under freshwater to marine salinity gradient to study organic matter... | ecosystem: Environmental > Aquatic > Marine >...
AAAAAGCAGATCTAGTAACAAATGACATTGACGAAGTAGCACGTACACTATTAGGCCCAAATGCCACAGGAAAAGACATTGGCAGTGTGGAGCAAATACTAGCCGCATTGGGTAAAGAAGCAGGCGATGCACTACTTGCTGATCTTCGCAATGATCCAAATTGGAAAGAACTTGACTGATGAGAGCCAAACAATTTCTTAAAGAAGATTGGGTGTGCGGCAAGTGCTATAGCGATCCTTGCGCTTGTGAGGCACTCACTGAAGCCACACAAAAAGGCAGAGATTACAATCACCTAGAAGATTTAGTAACGTTTGAAGGCAGCAAAGGCGCATTGCAAGCCGCCAGCATATTACAAAGACTAGGACAAGATTCAAAAGATGTGAGTATCAAATGGGACGGTAACCCTACACTGTTTTGGGGACGTGAACCAGATGGTACTTTTGTAATGACAGGTAAAAATGGTTGGGGAAAGAATAAATCAACCAGCAGTGGTGCGCTAGCAGACTTTATAATGAACACTGGACAGGGTGAGGAATGGCGCAAAGACTTTGCTAGCGACATGGCAGGTGTATTTGATACCTTGGAAAGAAACACTCCTGCTGACATGCGTGGTTATGTGTATGGAGATTTATTGTACACACCTCGAAAACCTTTTGTGACTTCTGACAAAGGAATACAATTTACACCAAACAAAGTAACATACACAGTAGATCCTAAAAGTAAACTAGGACAGCGCATTGCCAATAGCAGTGTTGGTATTGTAGCACACACCTATCACGATGAGTTTGGTAGTAAACAAGGCACACCTATCAAAGACACAAACAGTGTAAACAGCAACGAAGTGGTGGTGTTAGGTCAAACATACGTAACACATCAACCCAAAGTTGATACAAGTGTAGTTCAAGATATAGTTAGTACGGCAAATGCGAACGCACAAATAATAGACAATTGGTTAGCGCCGGAGCAGGGGCTGAGTAGAAAAGATGCAATACTCTATAACTATGTTAACCAAATGACCAAGCAAGGTAAGTTAGCACAACTCAGGACAGGATTTTACGATTGGTTAAAAACCAGCAAGGTCAGCAAAGGACAGCAAGCAAAACTAATGGCAGGCGATGACAAAGGGTTAGATGCTATACTAGAGCTGGTTGTCAAAATACAAACAGCTAAAAATGATATCATTGATCAATTAGACAGTGCAGGTTCTGACGTAACAGCGACTACAAAAGGCGAGCGCGGCGGCGAAGGATATGTGGCTACTAGAGACAAAATCAAATTGGTACCACGACATCGCTGGACACCAAACTAAGGTAAATACTAGTATGGAAAAGTATACAGCAAAACAATATGCAGAAATGGCAGGAGGTCACACAGTGAGCGAGGAAAAGAAAAGTCTTAATCTTGGATTCATTGGCAGTGAACTCACTGAAAGTAGAATGTTTAGAAGTAAAGGTCGTGTAGAAGGCACCAGCAATAGAGATATGGCTGATCTTGCCTTTATGAACTTGATAGCACTGTACATACTGTACAATGAGTATGATTTTGCTCCTGCTGCCAAAGGCTATGCAAAAAAGACCATGCAAAGTGGAAACTTTAACAATTTTAGAATTGGTGGTACTGATCTATACATGGCGCTGAACAGTCTTGCAAGCGGTACTAGCACTGCTAGAGATAAAGATCAAATGCAGCAAGCAAGAATTAATTTACCTGAAGTTAAAATTAAAAACTTTTTAAATCAAATGCGCAACGGTAGACCTATCACAGGCCCGCAAGTATTTTTTATGAATCTAGAGCGTGGATTGGATATTCAAAATTCTAACTATCGCAGTGTGCGTAGGCTAGCACAAGATTGGCCAAGATTAAACACCATGCAAAAGCAACTAGTGATCACTAGAATGTTACAGTATTTTAGAACCAATGCACTGCGTAGTGAACTGTACAGTTTTATCAGAGATATTGCTAGAAGTCAAGGTCTTGAAGTACGCAATGCACACAATGCAGAAAAGCCTAAGATGAGAGGCAGTGATACACTGGCTAGAGCCGCTGCAATGGCAGCTGCTGGCGCAGGTGGATTTGTTGCAGGTAGAGCGTTAGGAAAGTGGGCTGTAGGCGGTGATTAATTACACAGCTTATACACTGGTAGATATAACACAAACAAACGAATCTCGGATTAAAAAAAATAACACACAACAATATCTACAACAACAAAATTTAAACACATTGATACAATCTATAGGCATAAGAAGTCAGCCTGTTAGTCCCTCTATCTATACTTTAATGGCACAAGATATAGTTGAATATGGCTTTGGAACTCAGTATCAAGGACTACATACAGTATGGAGAATGGACTTTGGTATAGAGCATACGGATGTTTTTAGTTACAACAATAATAAATTCTATCATTTAATAAATGATACAGATGGTATAGCAATTGTAACCAAATTAGAAGAAACTGCTGAATTAAAAACCAAATGTTTTGAAACATCAGATGCTAGAAGAGTTAACTTACTGTTTAAAAGAAACTATGACATGCTATAAATACAATATGAAAGGCACAACACTTAGGCACACTTTAGGCACCGTCAAAATTTTGTAACTTTTTGACCGTCAAATTTTATAGACCGTCAAAATTTTGAAACAGGATTTTGTACATTAAATATTATTAACAAGGCAAACATACTATAGAGGCACCCTGTTTTAACTAAGTCACTAGAAGTGACAGGAAAGCTGAACTATGTCAACCGAGACAACTTCGCTAGAGCGACAAAATTTAGAAGCCCATGTGGATCTTTGTGCAGAAAGGTACAAAGGATTGGAATCACGATTGGATCGTGTGGAGAAAGCTGTTGGCGATCTTCACAAAGACATACAGGAGATGAGAGAAGAAAATCTCAAGATGCATCAAAGCAGCAACAGAATATTATTGGGCGCCGCTGCAACAGTTGTTGCAGGTATACTATCAACTATTATTGTATTGTTGATGAATTAAACTTCCGTATAAATACACATATGAACTTACAAGAACTTGATACCACTACCGTGATTGAAGCTCAATTGGTTTGGGCTCGCAAAGGAAACAAAGTTTCCAAAAAATATCGTTGTTCTGTTGGACAACGAGCAGGTAGATTGGTGAGCAATCCAAGTCAGTGTAGTGCTCCTATTGATATCAAAAAACGGTTAACTCTAAGAAAGACCAAAGCAAGAATGGGCGCACGTATGGCACGTAAAGCACAGCGTACCAAAAAGTTTAATCCAGCAAGTAAGGCTGTACAAAGATTGAATAAGGTTAGCAAGAGATGAAAATATTTGAAGTAATCAGCGAAGACAAAAAAACATGGTACAAAGACGGTGTTGAAATGTGCAGCAAAGATTGCTGCGGTCAACCTGTGAGTGAATGCACATGCGGACCAGACTGCAAGCACTGCAACTGTTATGAAAAAAACAACAAAGTAGAAGAAAGCCCAGCTGGGTATGGAATGCGTGATGGTGATAGCATGGGAATGAGCAATGCCAGTAGACGTCAAGGACAAGCTGATGCAATTAACCAAACCAAACGAATGAACAATCGAGGTGCTGATCAAAGCAGAGAAGCAAACATCAGTGCTAGAGCACAAAACAGACGCATCAACAGATTGAGTAAAAAAATACCCACAGGACTTCCGCAACGTATTCTCAATCCACAACAAGCACAGGCACCGGAGCAACAGTCATGAGAGCAATGATTACCAAAGGTGGAATTCAAACCTGGATTAATTCCAGAGAAAATCAGTTTATCGAACAGTATTTTAAATCAGATGAACTGTTAGAAGCAGAAAATTTAAATGAACGTGAACGTTATATAGCACAGAATCTAGTGACTAGAGGTGTATTAGACAAAGACGTAAACGAAGGCAAAGCTAGTTACAAACTTAACATCAACAAAATGGCGAGGTAATCATGGATCACGAAACCAAAGCAATGTTTGATATTCTCAACAAACTGGATAGAGTAGACAAAACAACACGTATGGTTGCAGAAAATGCAGAACGTGATGTTGAATTAAAAATGGCAATCACACAAAAAGTCAACGAAAACAGCATCGGTGTACAAAACTATCGCATAGATATTGTACTGCAAGAATTTGCTGGCAGACAAAAAAAGTTTTACAACATTGTAGAAGGTGATCTTATACTGCACAGAGAACTAGCACTGTTTGAAACAGCCATGGGTGTTGTTAAAAAACTCATGACAAACAAACACGGTGGCATCAACGATCTTGTTAATTTTGACAAAGAATATGCCAATAACCTGTATGAAGTTTACATGCACAACACTAGAATTAAAACAGGTAAAATCAATGAAGATGTTGCTCAGGCCAAACTGGATAGAGCCAAGCAAAAGATGTACGAAGCAAAAAACAAAATATTAAAAAAACTATAAATACATTATATAGAACGGGAATAGAAACATGTATCTAAACGATTTAACAAGTGCCAAGCACAACGTAGAAAAACTAAATCGTATTCTAGCTGACAGTTTCAACCATGAGGTTGATCTATCAAGTATGAATATGGACAGTTTGAATCGTATGCTCAACACTACAGAAGCCAAAATGATGGCTATTAAAGAAAGCGATTTAAAATACTGGGAGAATCCACAATACAACAAACTAGGACTCATCCAGCACCAACTTAAAACTTACATCAACGAAGTTGCTCCAACACGTACAGATGGCCGTAAAATGAAAGCCAAAACTGAAAGTGTTGTAATGGAAGACGAGCTAGAACAAGCAGAAGTGCTACTAGCAGCTCAAGAGCTGGTTGATGAACTACAAAAAATGGTAGAAGACATTGCAGAAATGCAAGTACAAAAACTGATGCCAATTGTAGACGCAATGAAAGAGCAAGTGGGCTTTGAACAAGCAGAAGCATACAACAATGCAGTTGATGCAGCACTAGGTGCTCTACTAGATCAAAGCAAATCAGCCAAAGAATCAGTTGAAAATGCTACACTAGCAGCCAGAGGAGAAGCACCTGCTACTCCAATGCCAACAGACATGGGCATGGACGCAGAAGGTGACATGGATGTAGATGTAGACATGGGTGATGATTTTGACGGTGATGATGCAGCCGCAGGCGAAGACAATGCAATTGGCAGAGAACTCAAAGGCGAAAGCGCAATTGCTGACATGGAAGGCAGTGCGTTAGCTGAAAAAAAGTTTCTAGAGAGTAAAGACAGGCTCTTTAAAATGGTTGAGAGTGGCCAAATGTCTCAAGAACATTTCATTAACGTAATCAATGAATTGACTGAAGATCCAACAGATGCGGAACAAGTTAGTCTAAAACAAATGTTTGCAGCGGATGAATATATTGACAAGAAAAAGGCTGGCAAGCCTTGGTACTACAGTACTCCTGATGAAAAGGATTGGAGGAACGAGTTCAGGGCAAAATATAAAAATAATCCTTTAAAAAACTGGAAAACACAAGCTCCATTAGATGGTGGAATTCCACAAGGTACAACCAAAGGTGGTCCTAGCAAACTACGTCAAAGACAAATGGGCATGAAGGGTGCAGCACAAATGGCTCCGGCTCCAAAAGATTATTGGGCAGGTAGACCAAAGACTAGACCAGACGGTACACCTTTTAATACTATGGCTCCGCCGCCAACAGGACCAGGCGGTGACGAAGCATTACCTAGATCAAAGCCTCAGCGTAGACCAAAGACTAGACCAGGCGGTGACAGAAAAATGGACAGTGACAATCGTGCAGCCAATCCAAATTACGGTACTGGAAAAGATGCAAAAGGCATGCCTTATCTATCAAAACCAAAACTAGGGGCGCTGCGAGCAATGACTACCGGTGAAATAGCAGCTAGAGATTATGGCGGTGATGTAAAAGGCGGTGAATTTGGCGGTATTATGGCAGATCCAGTAAAAAGAGTTGGAACTGGAACAGCTAAACCAGCAGGATTGGCAAATTTAAAAACACTGCCTGGAACAGCTAAACCAGCAGGATTGGCAAATTTAAAAACACTGCCTGGCACAGCTTACCCAGCAGGAAAACTGAGAAAAATTGGCAGGTTGGGCTCAAAGTAAATGTTAATCAATGAAGTTATAAGTGAGAGTCAAGATGAGGTATTAAATGCTCTAGAAGAAATAATTACTAGAGCAAAAGCCAATGGCAAAATCAAAATACCTACCAACATGGTTCTTGCTAAACTTCATGCTATGGGCTATAGTATTGATATTAAAAGTTTACTGGATTTACTGCCAACTATTACAAGTGTAGGATCTAGCAACAAAAAAGACATCACACTGGATACAGCAATTCCCCGTTCTAACGCTGATCCAGAAGACAACACAGTTGCTAAGATGGCTAAAAAACAAATGCAAAAGGATGACAAACTGTGACATATTATATTAATAAAACAGAAGCCAGATCAATGGCTAGAGCAGACCTTACAATATATGATGAGGTCAATGCACTTATGAGACAGGTCATCCAAGATGCAGGCAACGGCTTGTACGAAACCACAGTAAGTGATGGTACTACAATGACAGAAAGTACTCCTACAATTACTATTACCGGTACACAAGCCAATCCAACTATTGTTGGTACACCTACACTTATCATTGCCGGTACTACAATTACATTGGGCACTAGTGGTACTAACTTAAACAGTATTATCAGTGATATCAACGACTCAAATACTGCAAACTTGGTTGCTAGCAAAAATAGCAGCAACAATCTTGTGTTAACATACACAGCACCTGCCAATACAACATGGAATGTTGTGGTTGGTGCTGGTACAGCTAATGCTAGTCTTGGGTTAGCAGACAATATCACACACACTGCAACAAATCCAGACAGTGTAAGTTACTATCAAGTGTGGCAAGGTACTATTGCAGACAGACCAAAAACAGATCAAATGCAACAAGTGATACTGTATTTCCAAAACTTAGGATATACAATTGACCGTTTGATCAACAGTAGTACAAGAAAAACTTTTAAATGGGTCATTAGCTATTGACATTGACCTAGTATAGTGTTACATTAACAGTATGTTAAACATCACTACACCCTATCCTTATAAAGAATTTAAAAGAAAGAGCGTCAATGGAAAACGTCTATACGAAAATCCGTATGGCGATCCTGTCCCTAGTGTTACAACAATATTGGATAAAACGAAACCTCGTGAAAAACGTGAGGCACTCGCCAATTGGAAAAAACGGGTGGGCGAAGCAAATGCTCAAAGAATAGTTACTGAAGCGGCAAATGTTGGCACAATAATGCACAACATATTAGAACACTGGGTAAAGAACGAAGAGTACACAGGAGAGACTATACTGCAAGCCAAAATGATGGCAGACACAGTAAAGCAAAACATAGAACAAGACTTGGATGAAGTGTGGGGTAGCGAAGTTAATCTTTGCTATCCACAATTGTATGCAGGTACGACTGATTTAGTTGGTGTGTACAAAGGTGAACCGCATATTATGGACTTCAAGCAAACCAACAAGCCTAAAAAGCGTGAATGGATTGATGATTACTTTATGCAAGCCGCAGCATATGGAATGGCACACAATGAAGTGTTTGACACAAAGATTGAACGTGCTGCTATCTTTATGTGTAGCAGAGATCTAGAATGGCAACTGTTTGAAGTTGGCCCAGAAGAATTTGAAATGTGGACAGAAAAGTGGGCTCAGAGAGTCGCAGAGTTCTACAACTTGTCATAAATACTGTATCAGGAGCACGAAATGGCAGATACAAGAATTAGTAAAATTAAAGTAAGGCAGGGTAATTTTTCAGACCTTCCTACACTTGATCCAGGAGAATTTGGATTCGCTAAAGACGTAAGACGTCTTTTTATTGGTAATGATACAATCAGTGTTGGTACTGGTAACGGTGTGCTTACACAGTTCACAGTTCCTATTGGATTAACTGAGCCAGGCGTGCTTAGAGTTTTTGTAGACGGTGTTGCAGTAAATGCAAGCGACTATACACTGATTGGAACAACACTAACATTTAGTAGTGCTCCTACAGGTGCTATTACAGTTGGATTTAACAGCGAAGTTGATCTTGGAGAACAGCCTGTACAAGAAATACAACTAGCAGCAAATGCTACCAACAGTGATACAGGATTTCAAGTGGACACAACACAGTACAATGTAATAATCATGGATTATACACTAAAAAGCACAAACGGTGTAAGAGTAGGACAGATACGTTTTGCTACAGATACCGGTGCAAGCACAACTACTATTGATGATAACTACACAGAAACCGGTGTAGTCAATGTACAATTTAATGTTGACATTGCAACTGCCAATACTATGAAACTACAATATTCAGACTACGATAATCTTATTAGCACATTCAAATACACGTATCAAACTTGGAACAGCAATTAAACCATAGAGCTTGGTTTGAATCTCCCAGTACACGTTTAAAAATGTGGCGGGAGTTTAGGCAGAGCTTGGATATAGAAAATACTTTGGAAGTATGTCAAACTGTCATTGACTGGTGGAAAAGTTCACCTATTATGGCAATAAGCATAGATCCAGTAGATTATAAAAGATGGCCTACACCTTGGGAAATGTTACACAAAGGAGATTTTTGTGAAAACAGTTTAGCCTTAGGTATGAGTTATACAATATATTATGCAAACAACCGTATACCTAATAGGATGGTTTTTGTACAAAATAAAAAAGATAGCATACAAAAATTATGTGTGCTAATTGATGAAAAATACTTGCTTAATTACCGTCACGGCGTTATAAGTAGTAGACCCGAGTCTGAAACAATTATCTATGACGTAGATATAGACCGTGTGGTTAAGCACAATTATTAAAAAAATAATAAATGAGAGGACACTAGCATGACTGAGATTCACGTAACAAAACGCAATGGTACAAGAGAACCAATTGACTTAGACAAATTACACAAAGTAGTTTTTTATGCAACAGAAGGTATCAATGGCGTTAGTGCTAGTGAAGTCGAAATCAAAAGCAGTATCCAATTTTACAATGGAATTACCAGTAGTGAAATTCAAGAAACACTTATTAAAAGTGCAGCTGATTTAATCTCAGAAGAAACTCCTAACTATCAGTGGGTAGCAGGTCGTCTTATTAACTATCATTTACGCAAACAAGTGTATGGTGATTTTGAGCCAGCACATTTATTTGAAATAGTACAAAAGAATGTTGAAGATGGTTGGTATGATCAAGGACTATTAGAAGCCTACAATGAACAAGAATGGAATGAGCTAAACGATTATTTAAAACACGACAGAGATGAAAACTTTACATATGCTGCAATGGAACAATTCCGTGGCAAATATTTGGTACAAAATCGTGTAACAAATGAAATAAAAGAAACACCACAGGTAGCATACATGTTAATTGCTGCAACACTGTTTGCAGATTATCCACGAGAAACAAGACTTAAATGGGTTAAAGATTATTACGATGCAACTAGCAATTTTTATATCAGTTTGCCTACTCCTGTTATGGCCGGGGTTCGTACTCCGCAGCGTCAGTTTAGTAGTTGTGTTCTTATTGAAACTGGTGATAGTCTTGATAGCATTAATGCTACTACTAGTAGTATTGTAAAATATGTAAGTCAAAAAGCAGGTATTGGTGTTGGAGCAGGAAGCATACGTGCGCTAGGATCTCCAATTCGTAAAGGCGATGCTTATCACACAGGTGTTATTCCTTTTTATAAAATGTTCCAAAGTGCTACTCGCAGTTGCAGCCAAGGTGGTGTGCGCAATGGTGCTGCAACACTTTATTATCCAATTTGGCATTTAGAAGTTGAAGACTTACTTGTACTTAAAAACAACAAAGGCACTGATGACAACCGTGTAAGACACATGGACTATGGTGTTCAATTTAACAAACTGTTCTACGAAAGATTGATCAGTAATGGTAATATCACACTGTTCTCACCTAGTGATGTGCCAGGCTTGTACGAAGCATTCTTTGCAGATCAAGACAGGTTTAGAGAACTATATGAAACAGCAGAACGTAATACAAAACTGCGTAAAAAAGTAGTTAGTGCAACCGAACTATTCAGTCAGTTTATGGAAGAACGCAAAAATACAGGACGCATTTATTTACAAAATGTAGATAATGCTAATACCCACAGTTCGTTTAAACAAGACATTGCGCCAATACGTCAAAGCAACTTGTGTGCAGAAATCGATTTGCCTACAAAACCTCTCAATGATTTTAATGATGAACAAGGCGAAATTGCACTGTGTACATTGAGTGCTATCAATTGGGGCAATATCAAAACACCACAGGATTTTGAAAAGCCTTGTACACTTGCAATCAGAGGATTAGATGCACTATTAAGTTATCAAAACTATCCAGTCAAAGCAGCATACAATGCTACAATGGGTAGACGTCCATTGGGTGTTGGCATTATTAATCTAGCATATTGGATGGCTAAAAATGACATGACATACAGCAATCCTGATTTGGCAAAAATTGACGAGTTTGCAGAAGCTTGGAGTTACTATCTAATCAAAGCCAGTGCAGACCTGGCAGCAGAACAAGGCGCTTGTTTGTGGAATGATCAAACAAAATACAGCGACGGTATTACGCCCAATCAAACATACAAACAAGATGTAGATGAATTAGTACCTCATCAAGAGCGTATGCCGTGGAATGAACTGCGTCAACAACTGCGTGAAACAGGTATTCGCAACAGCACACTAATGGCATTAATGCCAGCAGAAACAAGCGCACAGATTTCAAATGCTACAAATGGCATTGAACCTCCACGCAGTTTAGTAAGTGTTAAACAAAGTAAACATGGTGTGCTTAAACAAGTTGTGCCTGGCATTCATCATCTCAAAAACAAGTACGAATTGCTATGGGATCAACGTAGCCCAGAAGGTTATATGAGTATTATGGCAATACTACAAAAATATATCGACCAAGGCATTAGTGTGAACACAAGCTATAATCCTACGTTTTATGAGGATGAAAAGATCAGCATGAGCGAAATGCTAAAACACTTGATGATCTTTTACAAGTATGGTGGTAAGCAATTGTATTACTTTAACACATACGACGGACAAGGTGAGATTGATGTTGACAAACTAAACGAACCTGCTAATATAGAAATCAACGAAGATTATCAAATTGAAGAAGAAGATTGCGAAAGCTGTGTAATATAAGGAAATAAGATGAGTGTACTAAATGCAAACCAAAGAAACAAGCACCTAGAAAGTTTGATGTTTTTAGATCCAAACGGTGGTGTAGATATTCAACGTTACGATACGTTGAAGTATAAACAGTTTGACAAACTAACTGACAAACAGTTGGGTTTCTTTTGGCGTCCAGAAGAAGTAGATGTATTAAAAGATGCAGCAGATTTTAAGAAGCTAACTGAACACGAAAAGCACATTTTCACAAGCAATCTCAAAAGACAAATCTTGCTGGACAGTGTACAAGGTCGTGCACCTGCAGACAGTTTCAATCCACTAGTAAGTTTACCTGAATTAGAAAACTGGGTAACAACTTGGACATTTAATGAAACTATTCACAGTCGCAGTTACACACATATTATTCGCAACGTATACAGTAATCCTAGTGTTGTTTTTGATGAAATGATGGACATTCAAGAAATTGTTGATTGTGCAAGCGATATTAGTAAACACTATGACGATCTCATTGAAATGGGTCAATGGTATAATCTATTGGGTGAAGGTACGCACACTGTAAATGGTAAAAAGATCACAGTTGATTTGTACGAACTTAAAAAGTTAATTTACAAAGCTATGGTAAGTGTAAACATCTTAGAAGGTGTTCGTTTTTACGTTTCATTTGCTTGTAGTTGGGCGTTTGCTGAACTTAAAAAGATGGAAGGCAATGCCAAGATTATCAAATTGATTTGTCGTGATGAAAACGTACACTTAGGTAGCACACAAACACTGCTAAAACTCATGCCTAAGGATGATCCGGACTTTGCAAAAATTGCTGAAGAAACCAAAGACGAAATGATACAATTGTTCATTGATGCTGTGGATCAAGAAAAAGCATGGGCAGAATATTTGTTCAAAGATGGCAGCATGATTGGACTTAACACACAACTGCTAAATGAATATGTGGAGTGGACTGCCAACAAACGTATGACTGCTATTGGATTGCCTAGCCCATACAAAGGCGGCAGCAATCCTTTGCCTTGGACACAAAAATGGATTGCTGGTGCAGAAGTACAGGTTGCTCCACAAGAAACAGAAATATCAAGCTATGTTATTGGCGGTACAAAACAGGATGTAAATGGTAGTACATTCCAGGGCATTAAACTATGATCACATTGTACAGCAAACCATTGTGTCCTTATTGTGAAATGGCAAAGCATTACTTGACAAAAAACGAAATTGAATACGAAGAAATTAGAGTGGATACCAATCCCGAAGCTCGTGAGTTTTTACTAAATGAAGGGCATAGAACTATGCCACAGATTTATCACAACGGAAAACTACTGGTAGCCGGTGGCGGGCAAGCACTTGTTCGTATGAATCCAAATACAGTAAAAGAACTCATAGGAGAAGTTGTAGATGTTAGTGATTTCAAACTTTAGTAAAGGAGACACTGTTACAGTTAAATTGAGCACAGGCGAAGAAATAGTTGGTAGATTTGATAGCTCAAGTGCAGATGATCTTAAACTAGTAAAACCCACAGTGCTTACACTCAATCCACAAAACGGACAAGCCATGCTTATTCCTTGGCTAATGAGTATTGATACAGGTAGCAGTGAACCAATCAGTATAAAAGGTTCTCAAATAGTTGCTACTGCTCGACCCAACAAGGGACTGAGCGACGGATATATTCAAAGTACCAGCGGCATTGCTCCGGCTAGCAGTCTTGAGGGTCTTAAACTCTAATAAATACTTGCATGGCAAGATGGGTACACAGAGAATTTGATTTTAGAGATTGCGGAGCAACAACGATAACTGTTTGTCCTGATGTAAGGGTAAACAGTAGACGTATTAGTATCGATGGTGATCCCAACACTGATAAAGGCGGTAGTCTGATAGCCACTGACACAGTGGGCAGTGTTAGAGCTATGGCAATTCCTGTGATATTGATAAGAGATCCTGCTAATCCAGATAGCAAATGTCCAGGAGATAGTCACTGTAATCCAAGAGCCAAAACAGCAAGTCCTGATGTACGTGCCGGTGGGAACAATAATCCATGAGTTTTAGAGATTTTAAACAAGGTTTGCAAAATGCAAACGACTATTTAGATGCTCAGCATCATATCAGTGGTACTATTGCTGCTGGCGCTGATGCACTGAGAGTTACTAGTCAAGCACAATACAGTTTCACACTCAGAGAAATCTTATGTCAAGTACTGAGTGGCAATGGTATGAAATTACCAAATGTGCAACTGTGTTTGCATGCTAACATTCAAGAGTTATTAAAAATTCCAAACATACAAGGTGAGATTGCAGATGCACTAAATCAATTGTTAGGCGGCGTAGAGCAATTTATGGATCATACTAAAATAGACAATGTTTTAGGAAGATTAAACATGGTGTTAGGAGAAGCTCAGAACGTTGCTAATCTTATCAACTTCTGTAGTGCTCCTGTAGATCCAATTGCTATTCCTAATATGTTGGAACGTGCAATGGGCAGTTTCTTAGGAGCAGGTAAACAACTTGCTAATGACATTGGTAGTATGGATCCTGGTAATGTTTGTGCATGTATTAGTACCAATGGCGGATTTAATGCCAGTGTATTCAACGGCGGCGTACTAGGAAATATTGCCAATCAAATTGATGCAATAACAAGTGGGTCGTTAATACAAAGCGAAATTGATAGAATTGTAAACGATGTTAAGGGTATTACAGATAGAATTACTAGCTTAGTAGATTTTGAAAACAATATTATTGGTTCTTATTCACCTGGTGGTAGCCAATTTGCAACACCGGACAGCGGATGTAATAGTGAAATTGGTGTGTTGCACAATCCAGGATCAGGACCTATTAGTGGTAATAGCAGAATTTCAACACAATTAAAAAGTTTATACGACAGGCTTGCAGCTTATCCTGTGCAGTATAGTTTAGGAAGTGGAAAAGACAATACCACAGGTCATCAGTACGATGCTAATAATAATCGCATTGTTAGTGGAGAAGTAATAGAATATCCTAACATTTTTCATCTGTTACTAGATGACGAAATGCTAAACTTGTTACGTGCAGCCGATAATCCAACACCAACGATTGAAAGTCAAATTCCGGTTTATGACTATTGTGGTAACATAATAGGTTATACACAAGAGTTTGAACAAAGGGAACAAGAAAAAAGTCAAGGAAATACACCAACTATACCTAACAGTCCGGGTTATCGAGCAGGCGGGCTAATCACTGACACAGCTAGTCAAGTAAGTGATAATGTGTCAGTTAGTGGTACCACAGTAATTAATAACTTTAATAACACAGGTAATACACTGTATCTAGTAAGTAGTGAACAAGCACAACTTGCACTAAATGCAAACACAGACGACATTGTAATTAGAACTGATATTTTAACAATCTTCACTCGTAAAGATACAGGAGGTTTTAACACAGGAACACTAGCAGATTATCAGCAAGCAACTAGCACATTGTTTGACTTTTTAAACAACTTAAATGTAGAAAGTGGCAGTGGTGTTATTGTTAAAGATGCAGGTGTTAGTAGAGCAAGGCAAGTTGAAGGTAAAGCAGGAGAAACTCGTGTAATCAATGGTGACGGCGCTGGCGGTAACATTAGAGTTGAACTAGAAGAAAATACTAGAATACCAGGAACAGCAGCTATTAGAATACCAGCTGGTACAACTGCACAGCGGCCAAACACAGAAATTGGCGAAATACGCTATAACACAGATACACACAATATCGAAGCATATTACGGAGATACAAACACTTGGCGTAATATTGCTAGCGGCGGCGGTAGTGGATCAATTTCAAGTGCTAGCAATGTTGGAACAGGCAGCGGTGTATTCAAACAAGCTAGCGGAAGTGATTTAGAATTTAGATCACTTGTAAATGCCGGTGGCATTAGTATTACACAAAATGCAGATGATCTTACAATTACTGATACTATTACAAGTAGCAATGTAGGTGGTGCTAATCAAGTATTCAAACAACGTACAGCAAATAATTTTGAATTTAGAACACTGACTAGCAGCGATAGCAGTGTTGTAATTACACAAAATGCAGATACAATCGATCTCAGCGGAGATCCAAATGTAAAGAAAACACAAGTCACAACTACAGGAAGTGGTGCAACAGCAATTCAAGTTAACGGAGTTTATCCAGAACCAGCTAGTGGGAAAACTTGGTTTTTCACTGCTTATGCTATTGGTCGTGCAACCACAGGTCAAGTACAAGCATTTAAGATTGAAGGACTAGCAGACAATCAAACCGGAACTACTAGTATTGTGAGTAACACTGTGATGAAAACAGACTATCAACGCACTACAACAGACACAGTGCAAGCTATATGGGATCCGTTAACTGCATATATAACCAATGATAGTGTTGAATATGACGGTAACATATACCAAGCTAATACTAACGTGGCTTCAGGTGAACTAAGTCCAGATCAAAATGCTAACTGGACTGTAACTTACACTGGTTGGAACTTTAGTGCTGAAATAGACAATGGTCTTAAATTTAAAGTTAAAGGCGATGCAACAGCTAATGTTAGTTGGGATGTAAGAATCACATATTTAGAAGTATAAATACTGTGTCAACAAAAAAATGTATTTTTTTGAATCTTTTTTGTTGACATTCGAGTCGTCTTGCCATAAACTCTTACTTAGTAAGAAATTATGGAGAGATGTCATGGCACATCGAATATTAAACTATAGGCAAAAGAGAGGCTAAAAGAATGAGGTCTAAAGACACTGGCAATGGAAGAAGAATACTGGCAAAGGTAGAGGTCCCATTAAGCGTAGAAGATATTGCAACATATGCATTGCGATATTTAGAAGAAGCTGGAGATGATGATCCCAAGGATACACTAATCAACAGCAACAAAAGAGAAATTTTTAATATGGCAAAGCTAGCCATATTTCGTTGGGGAACTGAAGAACCCCGAGCATATGTAGCAGAACATATGAATGGACATTTTCAACCAATTGAACAAGTTGTAAAACACAAGTTTCCGGAGTGCGATTGATGACAAATGTGATTGATTTTCAGGTTGAACGTGCTGTTAGAAAAAGTGGTATAAAAGATAAAGCACTGTTAAAAGATATTATCAGTGAAGGTTACGATCCTTGCGATCCGATAGAAGTAAGCAACTACTATAGTTGGAAACAGTTCGAAGGCGGTATTTCAACAGAATTAGAACACAATTGGTCAGACGAAGCAATTCGAAACTTGCTTACTGATATCAAACTATTTGACCCTGATCAGCCTTATACTGTAACTACATCTAACGATTTAGATATACTGTATGATGGTGATTATGAGATTATTATAGATGACACTAAATCTTCTTCCGATTCTTAGTTCTTCGTTAGTAAACATCAGACCACTTGCATCAGAAGATTTTGATGGCTTATACGATGCGGCAAAAGATCCTGATATTTGGTCAGGAATGCCTGCAAAAAATAGATGGCAACCAGAAGTTTTTAAAAAATGGTTTGATTATCTTATAAACACAGATGCACTAGCAATCTTAGATGGCAAAAAAATAATAGGTACTACAAAATACTACTATATGTCAGACAATAGATTGTTTATGGGGAGTACTTTTCTTGCAAGAGAATACTGGGGTGGTAAGTACAATCGTGAATTTAGATATATGTTAATCAATCATGCATTTGAGCATGTTGACAAAATACACATACACATATCTCCAGATAATCCTCGCAATCAACGTGCTACAGAAAAACTAGGGTTTACACATGAATATAATGAATATGTGCAATTCAGACGTCCAGAACCACAACTACAAATGACTTATGTGTTACACAAATGAATATATGTAAAAAACATCACCTATTATTTGTACCAACAGAAAACGGTAATCATCAGGCGATAGACACATGGTGTGGACACACAGTGAATGGAATTGTATGGTATTGCAGTGAAAAATGTATGAGCACAGGCAAAGAAGGAAAGCCCCTTACATACATATCAACCGACGATGAACCCATAATGAATGACTAGAAGGTAATTTATGCTAGTAAAATGTATAGACGGAACAGTTCAAATTAATTTGGTATTCAAAGATACCAAGAGATGGCAAATTCAAATGCTTACTGCAGGCACAGATTTTACTATCACTGACAACATGCAGGCTGAGTTTGAACCTGTTACAGAAAAAACTACAATTATTTTAGAAAAAGATACAGAAAAAGGTTGACAGCAAGACGTCTTGAGTGTAAAGTATATATGTAAGTTGAGAAAAAAGGAACTTAGATATGCAAGTAGCAGTTATTCATTCAGCGTTTGAAGATACACCTAACACAGTAGCATTTGTTGATGTGCCAGATGGTACAAGTGACGAAGAAGCTATGAACTATGCATATCGTTGGACAAACAACGTGATGGGCTCATGGAGCCGCAAAGAGAAATTTTTTGAAAATGGAGAAGCTAACGGCGACTACAATGACGCTGTTACAGTAATGGCACCGTTGCACGAAGGTGGAATGGGTCTCCGGTCAACATCAATGGGTGACTATATGTTGGTTGGCAATAAAAAATATAAAGTAGCCATGTTTGGCTTTGAGGCAGTATAATACGGGAGCAGTACTTAGGGAGGATAATTTAACCGGGCAATGATGCCCACCTAACTACTCAGCAAGAAAAGGAAACCTCAAATGAGTAACACACTTTATAAACAAACCGCAATTGAATTTGGTAAGATTGCATTTAATGCTACAAAGATTCTTGCCGTCAGTGCTACTGCATTGGTAGCATGTATGGCATTTTTCCGTTACATTATGGAATGGGATCTTAACAGTTCTATGTTCGGTGGTCTGACACTATACTTTGTATTGGGTGCTATGTATTGCATGATTGATATGGCAACACACCGTGCTCGTCTAAAGGAAAAATATCCAGACATTGATTTTTCTTAAAGAAAAATTATAAGCTATTGAAAGTGCAGGATTCTTTCTTGCACTTTTTTCTTGACAGTAAGACGTCTTGATGCTATATTGTATGTGTAAGTTAGACAAAGGAGTTACTTATGTTTGCAGTAGTAGATTTTGACCGTCAACAGTCATTCTTTTTCACCAGCCTCCAAGCAGCGTCAGATTTTATCACGCAGTACCCTGTGCAGGAAACTGTTGTTGTAGTTGACCTGTCAGAAGGTCATGCAGTATGTGAACAACTTTAAAAAAGGAGTTGCAAATGATTAGAATTTTCAACAGTGCAGTACCCGGAGAGCGTGAAATAGGCTTAGACGAGGTTAATGTTGTAACTATGAAAATGGACTATGACGGTGCACCTTACATGTTGTTTGAGCATGAGGACTTTCCACTTGGTGCTCTTAAAGCAACGTTCAATGGAAACAATTGGGAGTGTGATTTAAACTAATGAGTATCCAAGAAACACTTGAATCTATTGACAGCAAACTAGACGAAGTAGATGAACTCATTATGAGCATGCCACTTCAAAACAGTGTAAAAAAACAGTTGACAGCACACCTGTATACCATGTATGCTGAACTAGAAGAAGCTGTTGAGCTTCGTCCTGCAGACTTTAATTAGGAGACCAAAGATGGTAGACGTTTTAGAAGATATCGATGTAATTGAAAATGCTCTTATTGCATTTCAAGAAGGTGCTAGCGATGAAAAATATGCGGCACTTTGGAGTTTGGAAAAACTCTTGCTCAAGAAAAAAGACATGGTTGCAGAGTTTGAAGCTACTGCGCCTGTTGAATGTTCTTGACAAACGCAGTCAACAGTACTATATTGTTTACAAAGGAGTGTAATACAATGAGTACCTACGAAGTTGAAACTGTGTTTTATAACAATCACGGTGGTATCCAAACAAAAACTTGTGACTTGTTCAGTACAAAGCAACAGGCAGTAAAGCACATGAACAGTCAAATCAAACAAAAAACATATTTGGTGCAACGTGGTAAAATTAAAGACGGGCTTGTTCAATTAATCGACGAGAATGGCAAAATTAAAGAACAGCTCAGTCTTGGTGAACTATAAACAAATTGAGGCAGAAAATGAAACGACTTCTATTGAGCATCATTGCAATTATGATGACAACCAGCGTTAGCTCAGCTAATCAAGAGTTTGCGGGCTACAGCGAAGAAACATTCCCTGAAACATACTGTATGGCACTAAACATCTACTACGAAGCACGTGGTAGTAGTTTAGCAGATCAAATTGGTGTAAGTGATGTTGTATTAAATCGTGTGCGTGACAGTCGCTATCCTAATACAGTGTGTGAAGTAGTCAAACAAGGCAAACAAGATGCCAATGGCAAGATGATTCGAAATCGTTGTCAATTTAGTTGGTATTGTGATGGTAAAGCTGATGTACCCAAAGACGAAGATTCTTGGATAGCAGCACAAACACTTGCTTGGCGCATTATGAAGTTCGAAGAGTTTCGAGGACTTACAGAAGGTGCTACACACTATCATGCCAATTATGTAAAACCCAATTGGGCTCGAGACATGACATTTGTAGGCACAATAGGAGTACACAAGTTTTATCGATGGGATTAGCATAAATAATTGTATGCTAGTAAACGAAATTATATCAACAAACTTGAGTGAGGGTCCTAACGATCCTCACATTTTTAAAGCAGTATTCCTAGCAGGAGGACCCGGCAGTGGCAAAAGCTACGTTGCCGGTAAACTTTTGAGTGGATACGGATTAAAAACTGTAAACAGCGATGACATATATGAATATCTAGCTAAAAAAGATGACTTAGATTTAAGTGATCCGGATCAAGTTTACAGTGACAAAGGTCAAGAAGTACGCAATCGTGCCAAAGAATTAACCATGTCACGGCAAGCAGGATACATTGATGGTCGTCTTGGTCTTGTTATTGATGGTACTGGTAAAGATGTTGGTAAAGTACAAAAGCAAAGTGATTTGCTCAGAGATATTGGTTACGAAACTGTTATGTTGTTTGTGAACACCAGTGAAGAGGTTGCACAACAACGTAATAAAATGAGAGACAGAAGATTACCCGACAATGTTGTGAGCAAAATGTGGGCTCAAGTACAAGACAACATTATGGGATTCCAACAAGTTTTTGGTAATAAGAATTTTTATGTAGTTGACAACAGCGGTGGACTAGAAGATCCAGAGCGTGGAAAAAGTTTTGATGAAATTTACAAAGATATCAGATCATGGGTAAACACTCCAACACGCAATAGACAAGCCAATGCATGGCTTGCAGATCAGCAACAAAATAGTGCGAAATCCGATAAATAGTATATAAGACAAAGGATTTTGCAAGATGTACACATATCAATGCAATACAATAAGAGTGATAGACGGCAACACAGTTGATGCAATCATTGACTTGGGGTTCAATGTGACTATCAGACAACGAATTAAATTATATGGAGCAAACGTCCGAGACATTAGAAGTTTGGACGACGCTGAAAAAGCTCAGGCTCTAGCAAGTAAAAATCGACTAACAGAACTATTAGGGTCTGAATTTATTTGTGAAACCATTTTAAACAAAAGAGGTAAAGCAGGACGTATTATGGGAAAACTTTCAATTGTAGATAATACAGGAAAACTATTAGATGTTTCCAGTATTATGATAAATGAAGGTTTTGCTGAAAGGTTTGGAGACTAAGCGTATGCTTTTTGGAATACTAACAATGTTTATTGCACTGTGTATCAGTGCCGTGGCAATTTACTACAGTGTAGCTGGGTTGGTTGCAATTTTTGCCGCCGCTGCTATACCAATTATTATCATGGGTGGTGTATTAGAAATTGGTAAATTGGTTACCGCTGTATGGCTTCACAGATATTGGAGTAAGGCTGCATGGTGGATGAGAACATATCTCAGTGTTGCAGTGGTAGTACTCATGTTTATTACCAGCATGGGTATTTTTGGTTTCCTATCAAAAGCACACATTGAACAAACCAGTGCCGCACAGGAACAAGTGGCACAACTTGAACGCATGGAAGAAGAAATTGTTCGTCAGCAAGAAATAATTGCTAGGGCAGAACAGCGTATTGCCAAAGGCGAAACAGATGCTGACAAACAAGATGTGGGAATTCAAGATAAAATTGACAGAGAACAAGAACGCATTGACAGTGCATACACAAGGCGTCAACCTAGCATTGATGAACAACAAGCTATTATCACTGCACAAGAAACAGCACTAGCAAATCGTGTTGCAGTTTATGAAGATGAAATTATCAGTTTGGACACCGAATTAACTAGATTAAATGGTTTAGTTGAAGAGTATAGAGCAGAACTTGCAAATGCTAGTGTTGCCAGTGTTGAACAACAAGTACAGCCATATAGAGATCAAATTGCACAGTTAGATGTAGATTTAGAACGTATTAACACACAAGCAAACGAATACGAACAGCGTATCAGTGGTGTAGAAGCAGATACAAGTGCAGTTGATCCTATACTAGAACAAATACGTGCAACTGAAGAATTAATTGTTGTAACCACAAACAAATTGCAAAGTACAGAGCGTGACAAGATCAAAGAAGGTCAAGCAGTTATTGGTGTAACCAGTGACGGACTGTTTGGTAGCAATACACGCAGAGCTCTAGCAACGTGGGTAGAAGCTCAACAAGCTCGCATTCAACAATTGCAAGCACAAGAAGTTGAATTGCGCACTAGAGCTCAAGATGCTGTAGATACAGAACGTGCTAGACTTACTGAACTAGTAAAAGACCTGCGTGGTACACAAACACAGCGCATCGACGAACGCAAGCAAGCATTATTAGATACCATTGATCGCATTCGTAGTGATGCAGCAAGTGGATTAGAAAGTCAACGAGCTGGTATACAATCAAAAATTGACAGTGTATTAAACACAGATATTCCTGCTAACAGAGAAGCAAGAAAAATTGCACAAACAACTATTACTGAATTGCGCAATCAAGAAGATCCGAGAATTGAAACAGCCAGAGCAGAGATTGCTAGAATACGTGCAGTTGCAGAAGACGAAATTGCTAATGCTCAAGCAGTGATTGAAAAACTTAGAGCTCAAATACAAGTGGGTGAAAATGCTGATTTGGATACATTAATAGACGAGCAAAATACCCGTATTAAAGCGGCAAACAACGAAATAGATCGTATTATCGAAGAAAAGTTCAAACTAGAAGCTGAAGCACGTAAACTAGAAGCAGAGGTGGGACCTGTAAAATACATTGCAGAATTTGTGTATGGAGAAGCTGACAGAGACATACTAGAAGAAGCAGTTCGTTGGGTTATACTTACAATTATATTTGTGTTTGATCCACTAGCAGTTATGTTGTTGATAGCAGCACAGTATACATTTGAATGGAATCGAAAACCTCGGGCAAAAAAGCCTGAACCTGTTGTTGAACCAATTGAAGAAGAACAAACAGGCGTAACAGATGATGGTAGCATTGATGAAGTAGAAGCATCAGATGCTGATATTGAACAACTACTAGAAAAAGCAGATCCAGAAGTGCTTGAGGAAGTTGCCAAGGAACTGGAAAAAGAAGTTGACAAAACACCATATGACCCTTATACTGATACAAGAGCTGACGAAGAACTTGATGCACAAGAATTAAGTCAGCGTCATAATATGAAACTTTATTCACCTGATGGTAGATTAGCCGGCACAGGTAAAACAATTAAAAGTATAAGAATCAGATCAAAGGACAACGAATAAACCCAATGAGGGAAAACGCAATATACACAGTAACTCCGCCTGATATGATGTTGCCAGAAAGCGGGCCTATTATAACAGTAATAAGTAGTAGTGCTGACTTTGTACAAAAAATTGAATTATTGTATGAAAATATTTTTAAAAATGTCAGTGTTACACTGTATCATCCAAATGGCAAGGTAACAGAGTCTAATAGTGCTTGGGTAATAAGTATGGTTAGATTTAGCGACACAGTTTATGTAGATTTGGATGATGTTAACGAACTTAGCCTTGCACTAATTTTATTGAGTAGCAAAACAACTATTTTTATAAATCAGCGTAACAAAAAGAAAGGACTAGTAAAACTGTTAAACAGCATGACAATACAAAATAAAAAATTTACTATTGTAGACAGCATCGACGAATACAGCGATATGGTACTAGAGAGTGTACTTGATGCGTAGATTTCAAAAAGTTGCACCTAAGCAACCTATAAACGAAAATATACAGCACAATACACTGAGAGTAGTCGGAGAAGATCAACAATTTGGAATTGTTAGTTTAGACCAGGCATTGGAATTAGCTAAACAACACCAAACAGACCTAGTAGTAATAAGTGAAAAAAGCGATCCGCCGGTAGCTAAACTATTAGATGCTAATAAATATTTCTACGAACAAAAAAGACGTGAAAAAGAAGCAGCTAAAAAACAGCGTGAAAATCAAATTGTAATCAAAGAAGTTCAGTTTAGATTGGGAATTGGTGATCATGATTTTGACATAAAACTCAAAAACATTGAAAAGTTTTTAAGCAAAGGCAACAAAGTAAAATGTGTAATACGATATAAAGGCAGAGAAAATGCCAATAAACAACAAGGGTTTGCGATAATTGATCGTATTACTGAAAGTCTAGAAAATACTGACTGGGAAAGCAAGCCAAATCTAAATGGAAACCGATTAATCGGTGTACTAACGAGGAAAGAATGAGCAGAGATAGAACTGAAAAACAAGGACTTTATGTAGAAGTTCGTAATAATGATGTAGGTCGTGCTTTACGCAAACTTAAAAAATTAGTAAATCAAGAAGGCGTTATAAAAGATCTAAGATCTAAAGAATATTACGAAAAACCAAGTGCTAAGAAAAAACGTGAGAAAGCACAAGCTAGAAAACGTTGGTTAAAAACTGTTGAAAAAAATAAAGAAAATTGGTAAAAAAGGTTGACATTTGTGTCAACAAATACTATATTAAAAGCATAACAAAGACGACGGTCTGAGTTAGATAGTGCAAGGAAACGCTGCTTACAGAGGCAGTAACTTGGCTAGTAGCTGTAGTGGCACTGCATGAGCCTGGAGACAGGAAGATGCAGATTTTGGAAGTAACTATCCAATGCTAGGCTTCGCTGGATATGGACAGGATCTGTGCTGGCGCTTGTGGGTAATCCTTAGTCCCACCTATCAAATATTATAGTGTTTTAATATACACACCAGAGTAGATGCACCTGCTTTCCTGTGCATAGGACAAGAGTTGAAAAACCGCAAGTGAGTGTGTATATTAAAGCGTTATGTATTGAACGCTTTGATCCGAACTGTAACAAGAAAGGAGACTCACTAGACAAGAATTATAGTGGGACGACTAGAAAAACAGAGAGAAGGGTTGCGCCGTAATACGCACGTTAGGGACCACGGTTAGTCCCTAGATAAATAAACTTGTAGATGCCAATAGGGTCTACGTATATAAATCTTGCTTAAAAGGAGATTGACATGCAAGCACAATATTTTAATAACCTTGTGGATCAAATCCACACACAAACAAAAACTTTCCTAAACACAATTGATCCAAGTGAACAGTACACAAAGCCTGTTAAAGCTATGGCTGAAGCAAATACTGAATTTGCTAAAACTTGGGCAAACGCAACAGAATCAATGACAACCGCATATACAGCGGCATTGAAAGCGTAAGGAGAGAAGCTATGAACAGATTAACTACATTAGACATTAACAAACTCACCCCTTATGCAGTAGGCTTTGATAGAGTATTTGACGATATGTTCAAATATGTACAACACAATGCCAATAGCACAGGTTATCCACCTTACAACATTGTTCGTGATGGTGACAAGTTTCAAATTGAAATTGCACTAGCAGGTATTGCCAAAGAAGATTTGGAAATCACTGTAGCAGAAGGTGTACTTACAATTGAACACAATCCAGAAGGCGAAGTTGAACAACCAGGCTGGACATGGATCCACAAAGGCATCAGTCAGCGTAAGTTCAAACGTAACTTTACACTAGCAGATGATGTTGTGGTTAATGGTTCACGTATGGAAAATGGTATGTTGTTTATCGAACTAGAACGTATTATTCCAGAAGAGAAAAAACCACGTACTATTGAAATAAAATAAAATAAAGTGGGGGGAGAAATCCCCCCATGATTTACGATAAATACTAGTATGGAAGCAACACACACAACCACAAACAATGATATGAATATTGTTTATCAACGACCTAATAAATTTAGAGTCGTGCTTCACAATGACAACACTACACCTATCGAGTTTGTGATTGAATTGCTTAAAAATATATTTGGTCACAATGACGAACAAGCACAAAATATTACATTGCAAGTTCACAATGAGGGCAAAGGAACTGCCGGTGTATACTACTACGAAATAGCTGAGCAAAAAGTAGCCGAAAGCACTATGATAAGTCGCACAGCAGGATTTCCACTTTCTCTTGATATTGAAGAGGTTTAAATGAGAATTGAAGATGAAACAAAGTTGGACTACAGTGATGTCTTGATCCGTCCAAAGCGTAGTACTTTGGGTTCACGCAAAGAAGTACGCATGGAGCGTACATTTACATTTGCACATGGTCAAAATTACGAAGGCATTCCAATTATGGCTAGCAACATGGATGGTGTTGGTACTTTTGCTATGGCAGACAAACTAGCAGAAAATGGTATTTTTACTTGTCTTGTAAAAACATACAGTGTGCAAGAATTGATAGATTACTTTGACAGTGACATGCCTACACGCACAGACAATGTTGCTATGAGTATTGGTATTAAACAAGAAGATCAAGACAAGTTTTGCACAGTGTATGAACAAGTTGGTAATCATCTTAAATACGTTTGTATTGATGTTGCCAATGGATACAGTCAGCGTTTTATAGAATATGTCAAAGAATTTAGAACGCTGTATCCTGATATTGTGATCATTGCTGGCAACGTTGTTACAGCAGATCAAACACAGGAGTTAATACTAAATGGAGCAGACATCGTCAAAGTCGGAATCGGGCCAGGGTCGGTTTGTACGACTCGCATACAAACTGGGGTGGGCTATCCCCAACTTAGTGCGGTTATTGAGTGTGCTGATGCGGCGCATGGGCTGGGAGGACATATTATTGCTGACGGCGGTTGTACTTGTCCTGGTGATGTGGCAAAGGCTTTTGCTGCCGGTGCTGACTTTGTGATGCTAGGTGGAATGCTTGCTGGACACGATGAAGGCGGT
>Ga0070746_10000388_pt1 | contig 26255 bp, 31 predicted proteins | sample VirMetDEL_Mar_21_FD_77016 | JGI IMG/M metagenome (GOLD analysis project Ga0070746, IMG submission 77016) | Aqueous microbial communities from the Delaware River and Bay under freshwater to marine salinity gradient to study organic matter... | ecosystem: Environmental > Aquatic > Marine >...
ACCAAAGAACGTAACCTTAGACTGGACTGCCCCTGACACAGATAGTGATACGCCGTTAGTGCCTAACTCTTTATATGATCTTAAGGGCTATAACATCTATCGTAATACTTCTAACAGTCAACCCACAAGCCCTATAGCTTTCTCTGGTTCTGACAAATATGTTGACGGTGGATTGGGCGTAAACACTCAATATTATTATTGGGTAACAGCACTAGACTTTACAGGTAATGAAAGCACGGCGGTAGCATCTGGGGCGGTCACAACAGACGCACAAGCCTCTGGCGTTGATACTGATACACGCATTTATTCAGGGCGTTTATATTGGCAAACACTACAAGCAGCGGCCCCATCGGGCAGTGATGTGCCAAACGCATCTAACTTTGTATTTAATGTTAGCTCGGAGGTGTTCACTACGCTCCAAACAGGATGGAGCCACAGCCAAACATCTGTAGCTAATACCTCACTAGCAGTAAAAGAGTGGTCGGTTCCTTACACTGTTACTGTAGATGCAGATGATAATGTTGATAGCATTTCATTCGGCACCATAGCAGGTGCGTTCCAAATTACTGATACGATTGAGAGCGATAATTTCAATAGCACAGATGGTTGGCAAATAAACAAAGATGGTACAGCTACTTTTAACGCTGCTGTAATTCGTGGAACATTACAAGTCGGTCAGGTGCCTACGCTTAGTTCGGCAAAGATAAGTGACTTGAACGCTATAGCAACGTCTGGTGACTATAATGATCTAACAAACACGCCCACTCTGTTTAGTGGTAACTATAATGACCTAACAAATCAGCCTAGCTTGTTTGATGGCGCATACTCTAGCTTAAGTGGACAACCGACTTTAGGTACATTAGCTGCATTAAACAATGTTAACTATACTACTGACATAACTAATACGCCAACGTTAGGAACATTAGCTAGTCAGAATACCGTTAACTATAGTACTGACATAACTAATACGCCAACTTTAGGTACATTAGCTAGTCAAGACACTGTAAACTATAGCACCCAAGTTACAAGCAAGCCTACAATTCCAAGCAGCACAAGTGATCTTACAAACGACAGTGACTTTCAAACAGGATCACAAGTCAGTAGTGCAATAAGCAGCGCAGGGTATGCAACTGAAAGCTATGTAACCACGCAAGTCGGCACAAAGTCTAAAATCTATTACTCATCAAGTGCTCCATCGGGAGCGAATACAGGCGATCTTTGGTACAATACTAGCACAGGAACATTTAAAAGATGGAGTGGTTCTTCTTGGGTAGACGTAAGTATTACCGCTGACAGTATTGCTGCAAATTATGTTTATGCTGGAACAATAAATGCCGTTCAGATTAATTCAGGAGAAATTAATGTTGCTAGATTGCCAGGAATTGGTGTTGCTGGAAGTACCTCAGTTTCGTCAAGTCTAAGTAGTGCAAGTTTTCCATATACCATGACTGTTTCCTTTAGTGGAGTAACATCTGGTTCTAGTATGATGGCAGTATTAAATGGAACTTTTGATACTACTAATGATAATGGTTCAGTTTCTATAACACCAACAGGCTCAAATGTCAGTTTAAATCACAATCAGTCTATTGGTGGGTTCGCTTATAATAGAACTACTTACGCTAATTGTATATCCGCAACAGCTACTTCTACAAGTGGTAGCTTAGGGTTTAGTATTGGCCGTTCTCCTTCGGGTGGTGTTTATGTTCAAGCGGCTGTGTCACTATTAACATTTAAGGCTTAAAATGCAGTATACAATTTTTACATCTGAGGGACATTGGCTTGCTCATGTAGATTGCACTTATGAGACAGATGTTCCGACTTTAGAAAGTAATCAACAAGTTGTCGTAGGTAATCATCCAGAAAACACGATGCTTGTAAATAATGAGATCGTAAATGCTACGGGTGATGCACTTGACGAATACAATAACAAACTTCTTATGCAGATTAGAAAAGAGCGCAATCTTTTATTAGCGCAATCCGATTGGACGCAGTTTAACGACAGCCCATTAGACAATACAAAAAAACAACAGTGGGCCACCTACCGCCAAGCCTTGCGTGACCTACCCACCAACACAACAGACCCAGCTAACCCAACTTGGCCTACTAAACCAGAGTAAACCTATGTATGAGATGATCGACCTAGTAATGCAGTGGCTTGTAGCTCCCTTAGTTGTAGTTGTATGGCACCTGTTTAACCGTTGTACTAAGCATGAGACACAGATAGCTGTACTACAGTCTCAGTTAGAAAGCTCTAAAGTCTCTTACGACAGGGAGATGAAAGAGATGAAAGAAACCATCAAAGCAATCTTTATGAAACTCGACAGTATAGAACAATCACTGCGAGAGAAATAGATGCCAATACTAGAGAGCATTGCTGCTGCTAATGCTGCTTACTCTGTAATAAAGACTGCCTTAGGTAATGGTAAAGAGACTGCAGGTCTTATCAGTGCTGTAGGTAAGTTCTTATCAGCAGAAGAAGATGTAAAAGACGCAGTAAATAAAAAGAAGAACAGTCCACTTACTGCTATTACTGGGGGTTCCGAAGGAGATTGGGAAGAGTTTCAACACTTAGAGAACCTCAAACAAAAGCGACAGGAATTAGAGTCCTACTGCAGACTCTACGCGCCACCAGGTACATGGGATAGATGGCAACAGTGGCAAGTTGAAGCTCGTAAGCAAAGGCAAGCTGCTAAGAAAGCTGCAGAGAAAGCCAGAGAAGAGCGTAACGAAGCAATAGCTACAGCCACAGGAATTGGAATGGCTGTAATAGTTGTAATCTTAGGAATTTACTACTTAGGTGTCTACATGGGAAGGTGGTAAGATACGTGGTTTATAGTAAAGACGGAAAGATCGTCATAATCACGTCTAACAAAAGGATAGCTGAACACTATGCCAGCAACAGTAATTGACGAATACAAGGTATTCCCACGGCTAATGATGTTAGTCGTTACTATATTAACTTACCAGAGTGTCCACTGGTACATGTCACTACCTGACCCCACAAACGGACAAGCAGGACTGGTCTCAGTCTGTATGGGGGCTTTAACTGGATGCTTTGGCATCTGGATGAATAAAGAAGCTAAAACGGATCGAGGTTCGTAATGTTACAAGCAATCTTAGGGCCAATCACCGAGTTGGCTAGTACATGGTTAAGGGGGAGCGTTGAAACTAAAGCTGCACAGACACGAGCAAAAGTGGCTAAGGCTGAAGCAGAAGCACAGATTATGGTCAGCCGTGCTACATCAGAAGCAGACTGGGAAAAGATCATGGCGGAGGGAAGCCAGAACTCGTGGAAAGATGAGTGGCTTACCATTCTGTTTTCAATTCCGCTGATACTTGTGTTTACTGGAGACTGGGGTCGAGAAGTCGTAGCTAATGGTTTTACCGCACTAGAGACTATGCCAGATTGGTATCAGTATACTCTAGGTGTAATCGTAGCCGCAAGCTTTGGTGTACGCTCTGCAACTAAACTCTTTGGGAGAAAGTAAAATGAGTTTCAAACTATCTAACCGATCACTCGATAAGCTACAAGGTGTTCATCCTGATATGGTAGCCACAGTAAAAATGGCTATTCAGATAACCAAAGTAGACTTCGGTGTTACCTACGGTGTACGAACATTAGAAGAGCAGAAGAAGCTTTATGCCTCTGGTCGCTCTCAGACTATGAAGTCCAAACACTTACTGCAAGGAGATGGCTATTCTCATGCCGTAGACCTTGTAGCATACGATGGTCCGAATGTGGTGTGGGAACTCAATGTTTATGATGACATTGCTGATGCCATGAAGTTTGCAGCTAAAGAAGTGGGCTGTAAGATTAAGTGGGGAGCTGCTTGGTCAGTAGGCAACATAGTGGACTACACTGGTACAGCAGAAGACGCTATGAATGAATACATTGATCTTCGCCGTAGTCAAGGTCGTAGGCCGTTCATTGACGGTCCTCACTTTGAGCTGATGGTCTAGTAAAATGTGGATCGCTATAATACTACTATGCCAGAACCCTTCAGCTTTATCATGTCAGGTGTTAGCTAAGACTGATGAGACTTTTTACTCTGAACAGGAATGCCAAAAGGAAGTCGTAGTGGTTGCTACAGACTTTATGAGTAAAGGCCTCATGGCTATTCCTAACTGCTTTAAGGTGGGTAACCCTACCTGAGCACTGGTCTGATAGACTGAGACAGCTCTCCTGTATTTCTACAGAACAGATCAGCAGACAAATGCTCTAGAGTTCTTATGACCCTATCACACTCTGACGAACTGTTGAGGAGCATGTCTACTTGTACATCTCCTGCGTGGTAGATTATAGTCAAGATATAGTAAAATTCCATAATACGCCTCTTGTGTATCATAGGGGTTTGTAGTAAGACAGAGGAGTTACCTCCTCCAAAACTAAAGGCGGCCTTCGGGCCGCCTCTTTTTATTTGCCATCGAGATACTCGTTAAGTCTTTTTGAGTACCATTCGACCTTCTTCAAGTCCTGCTTAAAGTTTCCCTTGTCCCTACATCGGTGTTGATACTTGATCATATTCCCACGTAGGTAACCAATGTACTCTGCTGCACTCAGTACCTCTTTCATGTAGTCTATACACTCAATAGACCCACTCGTGTAGTGAGCAGGGCTATTGACCATATCACGCTCTTGAGAACGATTACGTTCGTCGGGTGTAAAGTCCTTTACCATTCTGGATCACCATACTCGTCAAAGGAACCTACAGGACCACTGAAGCTCATGTCTACTGTGATCCCATTGACTGGGTCATCAAGCTCCTCGTGCTCTGTGGACATTACCCCCATTTCCTGAAGGTGATGCTCTAAGTAAAGTGGTATTTGGTTTTCCATTATTCACAACTCCTTAAGCCTGTTGATGGATCAAAGTAGCAAGCGCCACCTTCATCTACATGTGGTTTTACATTTTCATCGACAAAGAAGTCAAGTTGTTTTTCTGGCTCCTCTGCAACATCTTCTGAAGAGGCTGCATTTAGAATACCATAACGCTTACCTGCTGCACGGAATGTAGTGCAACCAGAAGCCCCACCATCAAACGCTTGCATGTAAACATCCTTGAACTCTTCCCAAGTAATATCTGCTCCTACGTTACAAGTTTTAGAACAGGCACTATCCACATACTGGCTTGCTAAGTTAAGCACTTTAACATGATCATTAACGTGAAGCTCATCTGCTGTTTTACCTTTAACACCAAACACACGATAGCCATAGTCTTCCACACGCTCTACCTTTGGACCTTCGAAGGTCTGGATAGTGCGATCATAGTAGTAAGAGAACACTGGCTCAATGCCAGAGCTTACGTTATCTGCTGACAGACTGATAGTACCAGTCGGAGCGATTGACAGTAGGTGAGAGTTACGAATGCCATACTTACGAATGTCATCACGAATCTCATGTGGCAATGTCAGACCAAACTCACTCAACAGATAGTTCTCTTTAAACAAGGGGAATGGCCCCTTTTCCACCGCTAGGGATACTGAAGTACGGTATGCAGTGTCACGTAAGACCTTCATAATCTGCGTGAGAGTAGCCATAAACCCTGCTGATGCATACGGGTAGCCCAGAGCCTCAATAGCGTTTGCTACCCCTGTTAGACCGAGTCCCATGCGGCGTTTGTTACGTGCCTCTTTAGCTTGCTCGTCTAGTGGGTAGACTGCACGATCTACAACATTGTCCATAGCACGTACAACAGGTGGAATATCCCGTTTGAACTGTTCATAATCAAACATCCAGAACCCTGCGTAATCCATACAGACATACTGGGTCAAGTTAAAGGAACCTAGCAAACATGCGCCATTAGGTGGCAGTGGCTGTTCACCGCAGGGGTTGGTAGCCCGGATAGTTTCTATGTACCAAAGGTTATTCTTACGGTTAATACGATCAATAAAGAGGATACCTGGTTCTGCCCAGTCCCATGTAGAGCGTAGGATGTCATCCCATAGTGCCTTAGCTTTGACTGTCTTATAGACACGACCATCGAACACTAAGTCAAAGTCTTCGTCCTTCTTGACTGCCCACATAAACTTGTCAGTGATGCCTACAGAAATATTGAACTGCGTTAGGTTATCACTATTGTTCTTCGCACGGATGAACTCTTCGATGTCTGGGTGATCAACACGTAGGACACCCATCTGTGCGCCTCTACGGTGACCTGCAGAGCTGATTGTCTTACAGATTGCATCAAAGATACCCATGAAGCTAATAGGGCCACTAGAGCGGCTGTCTAGTGACTTAATCATAGCTCCCTTGGGACGTAGTGTGGAGAAGTCATAACCAATGCCCCCACCCAAGCGCATGGTCTGTGCAGCGTCCTCTGCTGCTTTCATGATACCACGCATACTGTCAGTGATGTTCTCAGATACAAAGCAGTTGTAAGGTGTGACCTCACGAGGAGAACCCATGGCCGACTGAACACGTCCTGCAGGTAAAAACCGTTGATGCAACAGAATATCACGGAACTCGTTGTAGTGTTCTGTATTGTCTTTGAGTGCGTCAGCTACTCGTGTCATGGCATCTTTGAACGTCTCGTTCGGGCCACGGTATTTCATTTTGTGGATTTCTTCACTAATTCCGATTGTTGGTCCGTAGGTGTTCTTCATTTCCTCTACCTTTCATTCTTCTTCTTACTCATCTAAGTCTCCAAACTTATATTCTGTCAACTCTTCTTCATCTTTATTATACTCTATGTGATCTGATATAAAGTCATACACTACACCTAAATCTAACTTAGCTGCAGCACAATACATAACTAACTTTAAACCTTCTTCTGCCAACAGACCCCTTGCGTGCTGATCAAAATGGAACTGGTAAGTAGCACTCCCATCTTCATTCTCTTTGACAGTCTCTACGCCAATTACACCAGTCATCGGTTGTCTCCTGAACCACGTAGTTTCCCACGCTTCTTGCGGCTTTCTAGTTTATCTAAATTCATCTGAGCAATGTCAGAGAGTGGGTATCCCAAGTCTTCTGCTAACATTGCTGCAAACCATAAAACATCTCCCAATTCTTTGGCAACATCATCCTTGTTAATACTCCCATCCCGCATCCACTTAGATATTTTACCACTGACTTCTCCTACCTCTTCGGCAAGACCTAGCGTTGGGTAAACTACCTTAAACTCTTTCTTATAGATTGCATAACGGCGAGCTTGATTCTGATACTGGTCTATATCTAAACTAGAAAAATCGCCAAAACGGTCAATGTCTTCACTCGTAATCATTCTCTACATACACTCCTAAGTCTACTAGGCCCATGTGATGCATATCTAGTAGCACTTCTGCTTGTAGTCTTACATCAGGTCCAACTGCTTCTTTAAAGAGACCCTCAAAGCTGTAGGCCTCTATCATGTCTAATATGTCCTCGTACCGAAGATCATAATCTGGGTCTATCACTTGTTATACTCCTTCTCAAGTGCAGACATACTAACCCACTGCATGTCATAGTTTCCATCCTCTAGTTCGCGCTTGACCACCGCTCCATGTCTCCACTCACGGTTTGCTTGTCCAGCCCATGCTTCTTCCTTACCTTTGAAGCAACCCACAACCAGTCCGCTAATCGGCGTAGGACGAGCATCAGCTTTATGGTAATAAGAGAATTTATGACTATGACCGACAGTAGCAGAACAGGATAGTTTTTCAACGAGAGAATAGCCATGATGCTTAGTTGACATAGCTGTACCGTAGTTACCACTAGAAACATAGTGACCATAGAGTACACCATCGTACTCAACGAGTGAGGGGGCTGAGTTAGTGTATTCATGATATTCATCAAACCAATGATCTGTGTTAAGGTGACTAAAAGAAATACCGTAGGTCTCCCCATGAAGCCTTGGGTCATGGGCTATGGCTTTCTTTATACGATTTTCATGGTTTCCCTCAAAGCCAAACCAAGCTGCCTTCTTGTACTTACGACGATTAGGAGCATACCGTAGTTTCTCCATAGCATCATTGTAAGACTTGATGTCTGCTTCATAGCTTTGTGAAACGATAGCCTCAGGGTAACGAGTGTCATACGTGTTAAGAGAACGCATGTCAGCTCCATCCCCAAGGTCTATCACGTAGTCGGGACACACATCGTAGATAAACTGCCCTAGCCAACTGAACCTTTCGTTACTACAATCAGGGTCAGCATGAGCACAGGAGAATACTACAACTGTTTTCGGTCGGGTGTTTGTCAGGTACATTTTAGACCTCCAAAGGTTCTATCGACTTTGAGAAGTGATTGACTAGCATACTAATCCCCTCTTCGTCCTCGTGGCATAGCCACCCTTTTGTATAACCTTCTTCTGTTTCGTACAAACTTAAGACTGCCCAATAAGTATCACAGTCAACTACTTCGTTTTTGTAAACCCAATGAACTTTCATTTTGTTCCTTTCAGTAGGTTTATGTAGTGGTCAGCATTACAGACGACTAACCAATCTTTTCTGTCGCCCCTTAAGAACACTACTGGCTCATGTTGCCCATCCTGCACTGCTTGATCCATGAAGTTATAAAGTCCAGTAAAAGTCTTACGTCTCTTAACTTCGATGGACAGTGGGATAGATTGTCTAGCATGAGGTGAGAGAACAATGTCTTCCCCATTGACCCCCATGATCTGTGACTTAACGTCATCAGGATGAAGGTCAGGGAAAGCCTTCAGGAGTTTGTCTCTAACTTCCTGCTGCCCAGTTCTTCCTTTTGCTTTCGCTGTTCTGGCGGTTCCCATATTTCACCATCATGTCTACGAAGCCACAGTAGGCGAGCATTCTCAATCACTCGATCAACGTCACCATCATAGGCTTCTAAGGTTTTCTTCCAAAGGTCTTCTTCAGTCTCTGCTCCTTTCAGGATTTTCTCAGCTTTCTTTGGCCCAATGTTGTACAAGCCAATGATGTTGTCTGCGTTGTCTCCTGTTAGAATCTGAGAGTAGAAGAAGGTAAGTCCTTCAAACTCGTCCACGAACTTCCACTCCCCTTTGTTAAAGTTAAAGTGTGCTCCTGCTAGTTGCAGCATATCTTTATCTGCAGAAGCTACAACACACTTACGACCATACTCCGTAGCACCTTTTGCGATCAGGTCGTCAGCTTCTTCTCCATCAGATATGATGGCTTTCCACTGGTGGACCATATGATCTCGGATAGCGTTCAAGTGTAGAGGCTTCTCGACACTCTTACGGTTACCCTTGTACTCCGCAGTCTTTGCTATCTCGTGACGGAAGTTGTTCTTACCAGTCAAGAACAGTTTATACTGCCTGTTTCCTGTATGGAAAGAGCCTTCAGATATGACATAGTCTAGCATATCATCAGTCGCCTCTATAGCGTCCTCTGTACCTTTATCCTTAGTTGCAAAGGCGCAACGATAGGCTATTATGTCACCATCAATTAAGATCATCTCTTACCATCTTTATTATGTCATAGTCAGCAAACACATCATCGAATCCCCAAGCAATACCTGCTTTTGTACATGCATACTCGAAGTCTTCAGAGGTGCGAACTTCTTGCACAAACGTCATAGAACGCTCATGGTCAAGATAGTCTTTCTCGCTGATTTCTATCTTTACTTTCGACATGATTTCCCTCGTGGTGGAAGCCCCCCGAAGGGGGCCAGTTATTAAAACCCAGAGGCATTCTGGGTCTTTTCATATGGGACGTGATCAATCACCCCAATCTTAGACAGGCGTGTACCTGCATAAGTTCCTTCGCCATAGAAATCTAACTTGATACGGACTTTAGAGCCATTACCAACTAGACCATCCTCAGAGAAATCCCAGACACCGACCTGCTCGTCGCCGTCCATTTTAACTATTTCGGGTGGACCACCTAGTTCTTCTACGGTGTTGTTCACGTTGTTACGTGAGACTTTTACAAACTGACCGATACCATACCCTTCACCATCGTGAGGGTCTTTCACGGCCAACTTTTTCCCACGTAGCTCTGCTTCGGAAAGCAACTTGTCTAACTCTTCGTGGGTTTCGGGGTAGAACTCTGCGGTATATTTCCCACGAGGGTCAAACTTCGTGTCCATATCATCCGCCGTTAGACGCGCCCATTTAACGTAACCGTCCATTACGATTGTCTTCGACTTACGTTTAGCCATCTTATTATCTCCTTTACTAAGATGTCGTTACCATATAGTAACCTGGTTTGTAATGTCAAGTGCGACATTAGTGTATTTCGGAATAATTTTTACCGAAACTGTAATCTATATCGAGAGGCACATTGAGCTGTACACGCTCGTTGGTTTTCTCGATAGAGATTTTCATAATGTGTTCAATGCGTTGCTCTTCTCCTTCCTTCACAAGCGCAATGATCTCGTCATGGAACTGACCGATGGTAACAATTCCGCGACTTCTGCAACCTGCTACCCATGTGTCAAAACAGTAGACACCTGTAGACTGGTTAAGGGTACTGAAGCGATCCTTCTCATAACGCAGAGAGTGGTAGATACCTGAGACTGGATTTAGTAGCCATGTGCTACCGTTAACCTCACGTACCTTACAGTTACCTGCAGTAGTCTGGATAGCCCAGTTACGATCCCAGAATGCCTCAAGCATACTCTGTGCCTCAGACTGAGGGATGTTCATTGTACGAGACAACTTGGTTGAACCTACACCATACGTGGCTGAGTAGTTAACAACCTTGTACTTCTTGCGTAGAGCCTTGAGGCTAACCTCACCTGAGTTGTGCTTGTCAATGTCAACCTGTGTGATCTTACCTGCGTGACGTGCCAAGTCGAGATGAGGATCAAACCCATCGCGTGACATCTCGTCAACATAGTCAGGATCATGTGGCTTCATATAGTGACGCTTGGTTGTGTCTTCCAACGATACCATATCTGCACCACACAATACATATCCATCAGGAGCAATAAGGCATCCACGTATCTCTGCTCCCCAAGGTTTGTCCACTGCAGGAAGATTGACCAAGGGTCGAGCATGACGGAAGCGCAGTGTGTTAGTAAACCCTGCGATAGTTGCTTTGACATACCCATTCCTTTCACTGTCTACAAAAGATTTGAAGATACCTAGACGGTGGTTGATGATAGTCAAACCCTCTAGAACCTCTACAGCAGGGTCACGGTCACGTAAGTCTAATACTGACTCACAGAGTTCTCCGTCCTTCCTGATCTGTTCTACACGGCGTTCATCACCTGTGACTTTATCACGATGATACTCGAATGTCTGTGGTTGCCAACCTAAACCATACAACCAGTCTTTAACCTGTGTGATAGAGTTAGGGTTAGCATCCACACGGCGTAGCTCTACCTTAATATTCTCAGTACTGTAAGGTAAACACATCTCATCCATCAATGCCATCCAATCATGTGCACGAGAAGTCAAGCTACCGTCCTTCTTTTCCCACTGTGCAGGACGCTTACGATCACCCCAGACGACCTGTTGAGGCATAGAGTTCTTCAACTGCTCTACCTTATCGGCCTTTAGTTCTTCTAGCTGCTGCAAGTGAGTACGAGCTTTGTCTATGTCTATACGCCAACCAAGTGATTCCTGCTCGTATGCACACTCCATCTTGAACATTAAATATCGTACACACTTATCACGACCCTCGGTGTCCTTGTACAGACGACCAAGCTTGTAGCTCAACTCACGCCATAGACGGTCATTGATCTTTACGTCCTCTTCACAACGGTGACGATATTCTTCGTATGTCAAGCTATCCCAATCCTCGATGATTGGCTTTGGTACACCGTAGTCGTCCCCATAGCTCTCAAGGCTATGCTTACCACGATCATGATTTAGGTACCATGATAGGGGTAATGTATCTATAACCTTCTGATGCTTTGCAGGACGGAACCCTAGTATCTTCTGTACGACAGGTAAATCATAGCGGATTATATTGTGTCCGATTAACGTGTCTACAGACATCAGTATCCCACGCATACGGTCGTAGTCGTCAGTACTCTCTAACGTACAACTACCATCTTGGTTCACTTCATTCTTCCAAGACATAACGTGTATCTTGGTAGGATCGAACCCATCTGTTTCAATATCAAATATCATAGTTACTCCTCGTTTAAACAGAACTCACAGAAATGATCTTTACTGGGATTACCACACGAGACACACTTACCCCCACTGCTCTGCCATCGCGTCTGCGATCCCTTGGTAGGTTTTACTACGGATACGCCATCTGTCTTTCGAGGGTGGCAACCAGTGTAGTCTTTGTCTTTCTCCATCACTAAGCTCCATCATTTCTTTCTTTACATCATTGGTGGGTACTAGATTAGGCAACCCACGTAACCACAAACAAGTGGCCTTTGACTCCTTGTGGCCGAACATCCAAGGCTGTACGACTTGAGACTGTTGTCTCCCACCGATACGATCCTTAGCATACTTGTGCATGATTGGGTTCTCTACACAAAGCTTGGGAACTTGGAGGTCAAGAAACATGTTGAAGAAGGCTGCAGCATCGTCGAGCTTAGCCCATCTTGACTCGTCACGGTGCAACCAACTGACACCAGAATTAGCCAGATAAGTGCAAGGAGGGTGAGCGATGACCAGATCCCAATCCTCGAATAATACTTCAGTAATATCCCCTTGATAATGCGGACCATCGCCCTCTCCTTCTAGAATATCACACGACATAGCGTCATGACCTTTCTTTATGAATGCGTCTCTGACTGTGCCAGAGAACTCACACGCCACCAAAACCTTCATCTAACATCTCCTTCCAAGTTCTTAAGTACTTATTCTTCCATGTAGCCGATTGTGCTTCAGCCATACAAACGTCTAACAACTCGGGTGTAACATCTCCATACATAGAATACAAGACCTTTAAGTTTTCTACACGTTGATCCCTGTGTTGAGCCTTTGTAAGCATAGGAGTGTTAGGCAGAGGTCCTCTTCTGCCAAGTGTACACTGCAATGCTTCAAACCAAAGCATCTGTTGGCCAATAAAAGCTTCCTTCATGTATGCGTCTCCTGCAATGTGAAGCTCTGAGGATCAAACAGCATAGTTCCTGCAGGGCCTTCTTCTGAACACGGACGGTTCTTCTCGACACGCAAGTAAGTGGTGTTACGGTCGGTGTCATCTTCAGCAAGCTTATCACGGCTCAAGTCGATAATCACAGAAGCACGTTGTCCGATCATACGACAGTACTTAGGGTCACCATTCTCGTTAGTGTGTGCGATGGTAACAATACCAATGTTAAGCTCTGCAGCTAGCTTAGAGAGCCTCACAGAGAGGTCAGCAAGCTGTTGTTCCTTACTCTCCTCACTGATGCCAACTACAGCATCTTGGATCGGTTCAAAGAACACATACTTACAGTCACACCCACTAGCCAAATACCTAATCTGGTCAATGAAGTCGTCCGTGTTAGTGCCATCAGGCATGTAGAACTGGTAGAACTTCTCGCCCTTGGTGATCTTACGGATCGCATCCTCTACGATGTCGTGTACACCTAAAGCCTCGATGATATCACGGCGTGTCAGGTTCTGATTTAGCTCGTAGGAGACTAGCCCAAGTAAACTACGCAGTTTAGTTTCCTCTAGATGCCATGAGGCAAATGGGACTTCCTTCTTTATCATGTTGTACTCTAAGTAGCGCATGATCTCTGTCTTACCGATACCAGTCGGTGCTTTGATCACAGTGAAGTGACCTTGCATCAGTCCCATGATCTTATCATCGAGAGCTTCGATGCCTGTAGGTACATAAGCATAGTTCGGAGCCTCTCTGAAGAGTTCTACAAACTGGTCTGAGGTGTTTAGGATATTCTCTGGTGTATATTTCTTTGCATTCCACCACGCATTGGTGAAGTCTTTACCTGCATTGTCCTGAAGGAACTCATTAGCGTCCTTGTATTTGTCATGTGGGACACGGTAAGTCTTGTTCGGGAACATGTTGAATATCTTTTGTGCGATGGCGTTACCCGCAGCATCACTATCTACACTGAGAACAATCTTATCGAAGCTATCTAACCACGGTTTACACTTCTCCCAGAGCCTCTTAGAGGGTGTAGCAGAGGGTAAAGACACCACAGGGTTAGTCCCCCTCACGTTAAGCATTTGGTGCGCTGAGAGAGCGTCTAACTCGCCCTCAGTGATGGTTACGATGCTAGCTGACCCTGCAGGGAACAGGTTCATACCGAACAGCTCGTCTTGTGACAAACCAGAAGCAGAGAATGTCTTCGGCATTACGCGGATTTTCTTACCCCCTGACGGATAAATATACTCCTGTTTGCTAAGTTCTCCATTTGCGTCTCGATAACTACGAACATCGTAAAATTGCATAGTTTTTACCTGAATACCCCTAAGAGGTAGGTATTCGTGTGGTTCAGTAGCGGTAGGGTTGTCAAAAGCCATGCTGTTATCATCTCCCATAGGTCTCTTGAGTGGTTCATATTGATCGAAGAAGGACTGTGAGCAAGCGAAGCAGTAGCCTACACCCTTGTCGGTGTTAAAGGAGTACGCATCGCTGCTACCACAGTTCTCCTCATCGGGGCAGGTTAAGTGGGTTAGTTCTGGCATACTGTATCCTTCCAACCTTTGATGCGAAAGTACTGGCCTTCAGAGTAACCATCTACATACGCACCCTTCATGTCATCTCTTCTGCTCATGTAACATGCAGCGCGAGGCATACCATTGTACCCATCGTAATAACCTACATCATAGGCTGCTTCGCACTGATCCATATAAAGGTCTTTCATTTTACCCATTGTTAACTCCTGTGTTCTAAGGGACTACAAACCCCTTACCATACTAAAAAAGTGAATACAAGGGTTTTCTTTGTTTTGTGTAGTTTGTATAATGTCTTTACTTAAGTAATCCTAAAGTATCACCACTCACTAGTAACTAGGAGTTAGTAAGTACTATGGTAATACTTAAGGATTTCTATCGGAGGCCTATTTCCATCGGAGGGCTTTCCACTGGAGGGCCTCGGTCAATTTCCCACGGAGGGCTATTTCCACTGGAGGCCTATGTTAACACTTAGCCTGGCCCTATGCCTGGCCCCTGGCTAAGCGCCTGGCCAGGATCTTGGCTAAGGCCAAAGAAAAACCCTAAGCTAAATCAATAGCTTAGGGCATAGCTTTGAAGTTAGTTAATGCTGACGATTGGATTTACGTTAGCTTCTAAGTTCATTTCCTCGCTATTGAGTAAGGTTAGAAACTCGCATAGCTCGTCCATTTTGTCGATTTCTTTGGTCAACATCTCGAACGCGCTTTCGTCTCGACCTATCGCCCAGAACGTAGCGATAATCTTGAGACGCCCGCTAATGCGGTACGCCTCCTCTTGTGCTGCTGATTTCTCTTGAGCTAATTTCATAGTTACAGTCTCCCGTATTTGTTAAGGTTAATCTGCGCACCGTATGCATAGAGATCTTCTTCCAGTGCGTCCGTAGTTTTCCAGTAATCTGCAAGCAGTCGGGCTAAGGCCTCGGGATGCTCGCAGATGACCTCATAGAAGTCGGCTACAGCATCTTCTCCCACCACGGGGTCGGTGTGTCCGCTGGGCGTTCCTCGTAAGGGATACCCCCAGTGGTCATCCCAGTGATACTCTAAGATCGCAGGATCTCTTGCTATCACTAGCTTTGACCAGTCGGCGGATATAAGAGCGTCTCTAAGCTGCGCCACATAGTTTAAGTCTTGGGTTTCTTTGGCGGTGTGCTGCGAGTAGTAACCAACCGATAGGTTCGTACACTCTGGGATAATGTGAGCGTACTCATTACTATCTGTGTAACTACCAGTAGGGTCTGGCTCGTGATCCATTCCTAGAATACTGGCAAGAGACTTGGCAAAGGCATCACTAGCTGTTCTGCACCCCGTCTGATGGGTTATAATATCGCTAGTACCCTTGCGGTCGAAGCTAATGACTGCATTCACACTAGCTAACCACCAAGGATTATCATCCACTAGCGCCTTAGAGCCAATACAGCCAGTTTCTTCTTCGGCATGGACTACATAGACGCCCTCGATACCTGCATCGATCATTTCTAAGATCAACCAGATACCTGTCGCACAGTCTGCGCCCAGACAGTTAGACTTGGAACCGTTAGCTAAGCTGACAATACCGTCATTGATCTGGATATTCTGCATACCACCATTGCTGTGGACGCTATCGTAATGTGCAGCGTAGCAGACGCTTGGGTTATCGCCTATGACTAGCTCATAGTTACCATTCTTGTCTGGATACCCGAAGGTCGGGTGTAGAAAACGGCTACAGAAATCCTTGATGGACTCGGTGCCATGCTTGCGCTTATATTTAAGCATTGACGTCAGGCTATGCACTGCTCGCCCTCCTCTTTCTTACGTTGTGATGACCACTCACCAGTTAGTTCATTCTGAACATACTCATATATGCGGTCACTCTTGTTAAACGCTTGGATCTGCTCCAAGGTTGTCAGTTCGCCATCTTCTAAGACCTGAGCCTCATCGTTGTGATAGATGCCATCGCTTAGCCAACAGGTAAAGTATTCGTTGTCATACTGATCTGCGGAGATATCTTCACCATCCGCCGTAGTATAAACATACTCCTGATACCATAGCTGTCCATCGGTACACTCAATAGCGTATTCGTCTGCATAGTATGAGTCCCAATACTGAACTACGGTATTACCGTTCCAGTGACGGCTATATACTTCCCTAGCATCGCACTCAGGATAATACTCATCTGAATACTCGCATCTGAAGTATCTACTCTCAAGACAGCTCGGACATATGGCTCTATCACAGACGTGAGTTACGTCCATTTCATGGATACTGTCTGAGCAATCTTCGCAGAAGTAACACTCGCCATCTCTTAAGATGCCGCCGTAGTTACTACCGTCGATAGTGCCACATTCGTCAACTACGAGATAATCTCCCCAGACACGTAAGGCACGAGGCTCCAGATCAAGGTAAGGTGCTAACCACCCACCATCATAAGGATCAGCAACTAAGCAAGCACCAGTCCATGATGCACTATCTGCTCTCCTAGCTCCCATCAGATAGAGCTGATCGTTAAGCATTTCATAGGCTGCTTCTGATACGCAGTAGATAGGCGCTGCCTGAGGAATCTCTGGCTTAGTCCACACGACACACCGACCAGCGATCTGTCCTGAGGGAGTTTCTAACCAGAGTATCGTAAACTCACCAGACGCATAAGCTTCTACAGGATGCTTAGGTAATGAGTCAAACGAGTACCGCATACAGCTATTGGCCATATGTTTCTTAGACCAAGACGTATCTACATTCTCATAATCGGCTTGCTCATAAGAGTAGGCTTTTCTAAATGAGGCTGCATCTTGGCCAGTCTTTAAGGTAAAGTCTTTGGCTAATAGCTTAGCTTTTACCTCATCGACCATTTTGTCGATCTCACTATCGGTTAGCACTGGGAACATACGTCTAATCGCACGCCCAATCCGCATAGCTTGGCGACCATTACGGCCTTTAGACCTAGCATTGGCATCTGGCCAAATGTATAGGCTATTAGGCTCATTACGATCTACGTTAGGTCTATAGAAATCTATGACCTGTTTGATCTTATTGTTTTGCTCCATGTGATAGCTATTGAGAATAGTACCTTCGATACCTCGAATATCCCCTATACCTGTCACTAGGATATCATACACGCGAGTTTCTATGAACTTGCCTGCACGACGAGACAGGCCTTCATTACTAAGCTCATCGCTTAGCTCAAGACCTGCGAGAGATTTTCCAAAGTCTCTCATAGTTACCTCCTAAGTAACGGTTAAAGTTTACAGCTTACGCTGCGGCTAAGATACAGGCTAAGGAACGAATCAGTGGACGCACCTATCCTGTGCTTATACTATAGCATTTCTAGGGGTAAGGGTCAAATCCTTAGTTTTATTCTATGGTAACAGCCGGGCTTGTGATCACGTTTGTAGTACCTGAGAATAACTACAATACAATCAAGTACTTACACCCACTGCGTACAACTAATTTGTGATCACAGTTCCTGTGCAGGGGGATTTCTTGTGATCACATATGGGCAGCCAGGCCTGGCGCTGAGCTAAGGAAATACCTTAAACCTTCGATCATTTCCCATCCGGGGTCCTGGCTTAGGGCTTAGCCTGGCGCCTGGCTTAATTCCTATCCGGGGTCCTGGCCTGGGGCTTAACCTGGCCCTTAGGTTATTTCCTATCCGGGGTCTTAGCCTGGGGCCTGGCCAGGGGCCTGGCTTAGGTCATTTCCCATCGGGGGGTCTAGGGCCTGGCCTGGGGCTTAACCTGGCGGTATACAATGGTATGCAATAAGCGGTATGCAATGGTATACAATAAGCGGTATGCAATGGTATACATTAATTGGTATACTATGGTATGCACTAAACTGTATGCTATGGTATACACTAAGCTATGATCCTAGCGCATAGCACCTATGCAAACAAATCGTATCTCCCGGTGCATTTTTTTGTTGCAGACCTTAGCGCAATATGGCATAACTTATGTATGGACAGGGGAACACGGGGTTCCTAGGATCGGTGAGATCCGCTTCTGTCAGTCTAGTTAGCCTAGGCCGAAGGGCAATCCTGCCCATAGAAAATTCAACGTACTTTGGAGGTACACATTATGTCAGACTTTTGGTCACAAGAAGAAGTTACAGTCGAGATCCTACGCAAGCGCGCTCACAAAGAGATCCTTGAGCTTGTTTGTCAGCACCTTGCTACGATCAAAGACAATTCCGCTTTTGATATCGCACTGGATGCCGTGCTTATGTACATGACAATAGATATGGGTTCTACCCCACGTCACGTCATTAAAGACGCTATCCACGACCGCGCTACGAAGTTGCGTTTAGACCGTCAAGAGGCGGCTAAGAAATGACACCGCGTGAACTTATAGTGTCCCTTATTGGGGCACTTATCCTTTTCCTTATCCCGTTGGCTTGGTTTTATATAGTCTTTGGGATAGGCTATTAACTACGTTGGGGCCCCTGCTATTTCCGTAGCTTGGGCCTTAGCGGCGCGCAACCACCCTCATTTCCAAAATAAAAAAATACCTTGAGACTAAAGTGACGTAACGTCACAAAGAAAAACCTTAGGGCTACCCCTTGAAACTACCGCAGTCACTTACTATACTATAGTATAACTTAAGTATCTACCAACTCCTAGAACCTTATTAGAGAGTCTGTAGCAGGTAGGTACTATAGATCTACTTAAGTATTACTCTAGTATAGATGTTTTCTAGTGGTTTGTAGTACTATTTACAATCTAGAGTTGTATTTCCTGTAGTATTACAAAAATATTACGCTAGACCCCTTGACAAATCTAAATTAGTACCTATATGGCCCTCATAGACCCTAGATTAGGCTGAATCGTACCTTCCCAGTATTTGTAGTTTTGATGATGGCGGATTGTTGCCTCACTAAGGTCTAAACTCCAAGAAAGACTAGAATAATGGCTGGCCCATTGCCTACACTGAAATATAGCGAAGCTATAGCCAAGTATATACGTCAAGCTGTGCAAGATGGTGTACAGATCAAGGATATACTAGCTACTGTTAACAAACGCTATCAGAATGCCCCTAGAAACAACGCAATGCTCTACAAGTTATACGGTGGAGACATTGCTGAAGCTCGTGCAGAGATCACTCAGCGCGTGGGCAATGTAGTTATTGAGCAAGCCCTCTCTGGTCACTATCCCTCTCAAGAGCTGTTCCTGCGTTCTAAAGCAGGTTGGAGTCCTAAGAGTACCGAAGTTGCAGAAGAGGGCGCTGGAGATGACGATGAGAACTCTGGCGCAATCAATACCTTAATGACACTGCTAGGACACAATGGTTCGGACGTACATCAAGAAGACGGCGATTGAGCAGCAGATACCTGAGATCACAGCCGACGATCTCAGGAAGCTACCACCCGAGAAAGTACAAGAAGTTCTTAATGCTTTAGGCCCCGCCCAAGCAGACGAACTGAAGTACAACTGGCCTTTCTGGGCAAGACGTGATCAGTTAGAGCCAGAGGGTGATTGGGACTATTGGGTATTTAATGCTGGTCGGGGAGCTGGTAAGACTCGATCAGGGGCTGAGTGGGTAAGACACAAGGTCAAACAGGGCTTTAAGCGTATTGCTTGTGTAGCCCCCACTAAAGGCGATATTCGTCGTGTTATGGTAGAAGGGGAATCAGGACTCCTAAACGTATGTTGGGAGCATGACAAGACCTACCGAGGAGCCAGACTAGGGTATCCACTCTGGGCGCCTACCAACAACACGATGACATGGGAGAATGGAGCTAAAGTAGAGTTCTTCTCCGCAGAAGACCCAGAGCGTTTACGTGGTCCACAGTTCCACGCAGCATGGGCAGATGAAGTAGCGGCATGGCGTAACCAGCAAGATGTATGGGATATGCTGCAATTTACACTGCGCTTAGGACGTAAGCCGCAGGTAATGGTAACTACGACCCCGAAACCTACGAAACTGATGAGACACTTGCTTAAGAATGAGAGGTCTCACGTTACTCACGGGTCTACGTTTGATAACGCTGCTAATCTTGCTACTCCGTTTCTTGAGGGGATTAAGAGGGAGTACGAAGGAACGAGACTAGGCCGACAGGAACTCTATGCTGAAATGCTAGAGGAAGCCGATGGAGCCTTGTGGACTACTGAGATATTAGACGCGGCAGAGATAGACCCGAAAGACATCCCCGAACTTAATAGGATTGTAGTTGCACTAGACCCTGCGGTAACTGCAAATGCTGAGTCTGACATGACTGGTATTGTAGTTGCAGGGGTAGATGTAAATGGAATAGGATATGTCCTCGAAGATGCCACGGATAGACTTAGTCCTGCAGAGTGGGCAGCGAAAGCTATCTCGTTATACCAATCGTATAGTGCTGACCGTATCGTTGCCGAACGTAATCAGGGCGGTGAAATGGTACGCAGGACGCTTGAAGCTGAAGATGAAACAGTTCCTATCAGGCTTGTCCACGCTTCTAGAGGAAAAATGGCTAGGGCTGAACCTATATCTGCGCTCTATGAAAGAGGCCGTGTTAAACATACCAAAGGCCTTGACGAGCTGGAAACGCAAATGAGAACTTGGGAGCCGTTGGGATCAATTGGCTCCCCTGACCGTTTAGACGCATGTGTATGGGCATTGACCGACCTAATGCTCAACGGAGTGAATAACCCCACTGTACGACTCTCTTACGCTTCCGCCAAAGGCCTCAACGAAGTATATTTAGGTTAACCAATGAAAAAGCTAAGCGAAGAGTTTGGAAAGTTAGAGTTAGGCCAAGGTGGCTCTAACACTAAAGATGGTACAATACGCGCTGATGAGTTCCTACCTGACCTTAAAGGTAAGAGAGCCATCCGTAAATACCGTGAGATGCGTGATAACGATAGTACTATCGGCGCTATCATGTATGCTACCGAACAAGTGCTTCGTGATGTAGACTATTATGTAGAACCAGCCAACGATTCCGCTGAAGCTAAGAAGGAGGCAGACTTCGTCAAGAGTATTCTAGAGGATATGGAACATACCCTAGATGATCACATCTCTGAAGCGTTGTCTCATTTGACTTTTGGATTCTCGATCTTTGAGGTGGTCTACAAACGCAGACGCGGGCCAGACTTCCGAGCAGGTAAGAAACACTCTAAATATACCGATGGCCGCATCGGAGTACGCAAACTTGCATCTCGCGCACAATGGACGATTGAGCGATTTGATGTGGACAAGACAACAGGAGATGTCTTGGGTGTCCGTCAAGAGCAAAACTACGGGATTAAGAGCACTTACATCCCTGCTAACAAGATACTACACTACAAGACAACGAACACGAACAACGACCCATCTGGACGCTCTATCTTACGGAATGCATACTCTGCTTACCAATACCTTAAGAACCTCCAGAACATAGAAGCGATAGCAGTAGAGCGTGAATTACATGGGGTTCCAATTGGTCGTATTGCTGCAGAGTACTTAAGCCCCGATGCCACAGCAGACCAAGCCTCAGTCCGAAGCCAGATGGAAAAGATCCTACGTGATCTTAAGTTTAATGAACAGGGTTATGCGCTTCTTCCTTCTGATGTCTATCGTGATGCTGATGGCAAGCCTACTAATCAACGTATCGTGGACATCGAACTTATCGCATCAAATGGTTCTCGAAACATTGATATTAACCCTATCATCAGCCGTTATCAGCATGATATTGCTCGTAGTGTTATGGCTGAGTTTCTAATGCTAGGAGCAGGGGCGAATGGCTCTTATGCATTGTCTAAGTCTAAAACTGACCTATTCCTCAGATCTATGGAGTCTTATATTAACTCTATCTTTGACGTGTTGAATAAGCAGTTAGTAGAACCCCTTTGGCACATGAATGGGTTGAACTTTGACCTAATGCCAAAGATATGTGCAGGTGATGTAGCACCACATGACTTGCGTGAACTAGGTGCATACCTACGAAACCTAAATGGTGCAAACATCGACTTGTCCGATCAGGACGATATTGTAAACGCTCTTCTACTAAATGCAGAGCTGCCACCTAAAAAAGTGAGTGAGAATAATGGCAACAATTAATGATCGTGTGTTCGACAACGGATTGACCGTTCTAGACACCGAAGCAAACCGTATTGACGTTACTTCGCAAGAGGCAACATCATACGCAGAAGCAACATCTACCTACACACTAGGTAACTCTACATCGCTATCAATCGGCGCACCTGCTGATCGCTCTGGCGGTGGTCGTGAAGTTACTGTAGCAGCTATCTCTGATGGTTCTATCAGCGGAAGCGGTACAGCAACTCACTATGCAATCGTGGACACAGCTAACTCTCGTTTGTTGGTAACAGGTTCACTATCTGCATCACAATCTGTGACAAGCGGCAACACTTTCAGCTTAGCTTCGTTCACAGTCGGTATCCCTGATCCTTCATAAGGTTCTTGAATGGCACATCATAGTTTTGAAGCTGTGTCAGACGAGCACGGCAAGAAGATCACGGATAACGGCTTCTCCATGACTATGGGGAAGAAAGAAAAGCCCAAAGAGGGAAAGTAAGAGATGGTCACTCTCGCGGATAGAGTAAAAGTAGCAACCAGTACAACTGGTACAGGCACAATCACACTTGGCGCTGCTGAGAGTGGCTATCAATCTTTTGCCGATGGTGGCGTTTCTAATGGTGATGTAGTTCGCTATGTCATCGAAGATGATACGGCTTGGGAGATAGGTACTGGTACTTATACTTCCAGCGGTACAACTTTATCACGTACACTATCATCTAGTTCTACGGGATCGCTTCTTAATCTTAGCGGTTCTGCGGTTGTATTCATTAGTCCTAGCGCGGCAGATTTAGAAGTTAATGCTGGGTATGAGGAAACTGTATTTACAGCTACCTCTGGACAGACAGCTTTTACAGGTACCTTTAACACATCAGCGGCAGCGGTGTTTCTGAATGGTATCTTGCTCAAGCTAACCACAGATTACACGATTACATCAACTACTGTAACTCTGACATCTGGTGCGGCGGCTGATGATATTCTTACAGTATGTGAATACGGCTTCCCTAGCAGTAACTTCAAGTCATTCTTGGATACGTTTACGCTTCCAACATCTGATGGAACAAGCGGTCAGGTATTGCAGACAAACGGTTCTGGAGTTCTTTCACTAGCGGATGCGGCAAGCGGCGGCGTTACTACATATTCAGCGATTGGTGATTTGCCCCTGACAGGAAATAGCGCAGGGGATATGGCTTATGTTTCAGGCAATAACCGCTTGTATATTAATAATGGTACAGGCTGGTATAATATTGCTTTGGTCAATACAAATCCAAGCATTACATCAGTGCAAGACGCTAGTAATGGGACATCTCCATTTACGCTTTCTACAGATGGAACTGCAACAGTAATTACTATTACAGCAAGCGACCCAGAAGAAGTGCCGTTAACTTACTCTTACAGCGTTACCTCTGGTAGTTTGACAAATGGGGGCGGTACGACAGCTACTGTTACACAAGGAACTGGCTCAAATACTAATGTCTTTACTGTAACACCAAGCACCACAGAGGCTTATGCTGGGTCTTTTACGCTGACCTTTACAGTAAGCGATGGAGTAAATACTTCTACAAGTGATAATTCTTTTTCACTTAACTTCATAACGACAATCACGAATTCGCAATATACTACTTATTTATTAAAAGCAGATGCATCAGCAGCGGATAATCAAGTAGATGCATCTAGTAACAGCTTGACGATAACTGAAAATGGTAATGTAACATCTACTGCATTTAGTCCATATCATCCGAGAGGATACTCTACATACTTAGATGGGTCTGGCGATTATTTAACTGCTGATGTGCCTACAAATAATACGACATTTACCGCTGAGTGTTGGTTTTATCAAACAGCGGATGCTGGTGATGGTGCTGATAGTCATACGCTTATGTCATCTTGGAATAACCAAGGAACTGCTCCTAAAAGTTGGCTTGCTAGTATCTCAGACAATGGAAGTGGGCAGCAAATCAGAACTATTTTTTCCTCAGATGGTTCTTCAAACTCTATCTCATATGATGGAACTGTAACAAACAATACTTGGCATCATTTTGCTATCGTTGCGGATGGTACAAATGTAACAGTGTATCTTGACGGGTCGCAGATTAGACAAACAGCAATTGTATTAAATACCAACACATTACCACTTCACATAGGTGACACTTTAAATCTCAGCGCAACATCTGCTCAATTTGAAGGATACATAAGTGATGTAAGGGTTGTAAGAGGCTCTGCGGTTTACACTTCTTCATTCACGCCACCTACAGAGCGACTTACCGCAATTACCAATACTGACCTACTTACATGTCATTTGCCATATATAGCAGATGGCTCAAGTAATGGTCATAGTATTACAATTAGTGGAGAAGCTAGAACACAACAATTCAGCCCATACGATCAGGAACAATATACAAAATCATCATACGGTGGTTCAGTCTATTTCGATGGGACAGGTGATTACTTAGATATTGCAAGTAGTTCAGGATTAGGCTTTGCATCTAATGATCTAACTATTGAGTTGTGGGTTTATTGGAAAACTGCACCTAGTGGTTATAAGGGGATTTTTTCGACTTTAAACTCTGTCGACACATCTGTAGGTGTAACTTTTGCTACAGACAGCAATGGTTATCTTACTTTCACTATGAATAGTGATGCTGCGAATGACTTTACCGCAAACACAACAGGATTTTCATTTACAAAAAACGTTTGGTATCACTTAGCTTTGGTTAGAACAAGCAATACTGTGAAAATTTTTGTCAATGGACAGCAAGAGGGAAGCAATATAACCAATAGCTCTAATCTTGGCAGTTCAAACCCAGCGACAGTAGGAAGAATATATACGGATTATGTCGATCATTCTCCTGATGCATATATTGCAGATTTAAGAGTTGTAAATGGAACAGCAGTTTATACATCTAATTTTACACCACCTACTGCACCACTAACGGCGATTACAAACACCCAGCTTCTTACTTGCACAAACAAACATGATATTTGGGATGCTTCTACTGGTAGAAAACTTCAAATGATAAATTCACCAGCAGCCTCTACTACACAGTATAAGTGGTCAAATAGCATTTACTTTGATGATACGGCTGCGATTTATTCTGATCTTGATGAGCATGGGGGGGTAGGCACAAGAGACTACACATGGGAGGCTTGGGTTTATCCAACCAACGTATCTGCGGAGAGTGCTCTGTTTTCTTTCGGCACCTACAACCCAGGTCTATATATAGATACTTCCTCCAATATTGTTCATGTAGATGCTGGGACAGGACAGCAAGTAAATACAGCGCACGGAATGTCAAATAATACATGGTATCATGTGGCGGCTTGTAGGGACGGTTCAGACTTAAGAGTTTTTATTGATGGAACACAAGTAGGATCGACAGGCACAGGATATAGTGTTGATATACCGAGGGATACGCTTCGTATCGGTGCGTATGAAACAGGTTCTTCATATCGGTGGAATGGATATATGGAAGATGTAAGGCTTACTATAGGTCTAGCTAGATACACATCTAACTTTACACCACCAACCGCAGCATTAGAGGGTTAAGAAATGGCAAGTAGAAGCAGAAGCATGGCAAACTTTGCCACCTCGGTTAACGCCTCTGGTGAGTTTTCTTTTAGCGATCTTACAAACACGCCAACAACTAAAGCAGGCTATGGCATTACAGACGCATTTGATGGTGTATTCTCTAGCCTTAAAAGTACCCCCATAACGGTTTCTGGATATGGCATTACAGACGTTCCAGTAGTAGGCACAGATGCGCAAGCCTATGACAGCAACCTCACTAGCTTTGTTGATACATTTACCCTGCCTACTTCGGATGGAACATCTAACCA
>Ga0070746_10000391_pt1 | contig 26159 bp, 18 predicted proteins | sample VirMetDEL_Mar_21_FD_77016 | JGI IMG/M metagenome (GOLD analysis project Ga0070746, IMG submission 77016) | Aqueous microbial communities from the Delaware River and Bay under freshwater to marine salinity gradient to study organic matter... | ecosystem: Environmental > Aquatic > Marine >...
GCTACGCCTCAATGCTGTGCAGATCGTGGAGCTGGAGGAGTACAAGAAGGCTGGTGACGTTGAGTCGCTGGGCTTTGCCAAGCACGACAATGGATTTGTCGCGACTGAAGAAAGCAAATCTTCCTCCAGCACCCCTCCTGCTGAGGAAGAGCCGAAACCTGAAGTAGCCACGGCAGCTCCCGCTGCATCATTCGAGGACGACGAACTCTAATCGGATGGCGGGTTTCCGGTCACAGTATGAGGCGTTTGTAGCTGCCCACCTCAATAACCACGGTTACAGCTTCTCGTACGAGCCGCAGAGAATACCCTTTGTACAGCCAGAGACAAAGAAAACCTACTGCCCTGACTTCTTGCTGTCAGACGAGGGATTCTTTATCGAAGCTAAGGGACTATTCTCTGCGGCAGACCGGAAAAAGCATTTGCTTATCAAGGAGCAACACCCTGAGATAGATATTAGATTTCTGTTTCAGAATGCTAAGCTCCCTATACGACGAGGATCAAAGACAACCTGTGCCGATTGGGCTGAGAAGAACGGATTCCAATGGGCTAACAAGATACCACCACCGGAGTGGTTCTAACGACACTGACACAATGAACAACAACGACACTAACGACAGCACATTTCTAAGACATGAACCATGCGAACAATGCGGATCGTCCGATGCACGGGCGGTCTATGATGACGGACACTCCTACTGCTACTCCTGCGAAGAATACAGGAAAGGTGAAGAGGGAGATACTGAGTACAACGAGCAAAGACATAGCAAAGTTTCTGCAGAATCCAAAACAAAAGGGTTCCTGTACGGAGCAACTAAAGAACTTCGTAATCGAAACATAAAAGAAGAGACCACACGCAAGTGGGGTTACATGGTAGGTCAGTACAAGAATCAGACCTGCCACATAGCTAACTTCTACGACGAGACAGGGCAGGTAGTAGCTCAGAAGGTGCGCCTCCCTCAGAAGAACTTCCTAGCTTTGGGAGACTTCTCAAAGGCTGGACTCTACGGGTCACACCTGTGGGCCAGCGGTAAGAAGCTTGTTATCACCGAGGGTGAGATTGATGCGCTGAGTGTCAGTCAGATCCAAGATTACAAATGGCCTGTAGTGTCCGTACCTAACGGTGCTGCGGGTGCTAAGAAAGTTATCGCTTCTAACTTTGATTACCTCAGTCGCTTTGAGGAGATCATTTTTATGTTCGATAACGATGAGGCAGGACGCGAAGCTGCAAAGCAATGCGCTGCCGTTCTTCCCGTAGGTAAGGCTAAGATAGCCACACTACCTTTGAAGGATGCCAACGAGATGCTGGTAGCCAACAAGGGTCAGGAGGTAATCCAAGCAATCTGGAATGCCCCTGTGTTCAGACCTGACGGTATCGTAGATGGGCGTACCCTTTGGGATGAGGTTTCCAAGAAGTTGGTCAACGATTCTGTACCGTACCCTTGGAACGGGCTGAATGATCTGGCTCATGGTATCCGTAAGGGAGAGATCGTCACACTCTGCGCTGGCTCTGGTATTGGTAAGTCTGCCATCTGTAAGGAGATTGCTTTTGATCTAATTAAACGAGAGTTTAACATCGGTTACATAGCCTTGGAGGAGAACGTAAGGCGTACAGCCTTGTCTCTTATGGGTATGCACCTCAACAAGAACATACTCATCAATCCAGAAACAGTTGACGCGAACGAGAAGCGATCAGCTTTTGAGGCTACGGTAGGTTCAGGACATTGCTTTCTGTATGACCACTTTGGTTCTATGGACTGTGACAACCTCGTGAACCGTATCCGTTACATGGTAACTGGATGTAACTGTGAGTATATCTTCCTCGATCACCTCTCTATCGTTGTCTCCGGTTTGGAGAGTGGCGACGAGCGGCGTTACATTGACAATACCATGACCAAGCTTCGGTCACTGGTGGAAGAACTGAAGTGTGGTTTGATTCTGGTTAGCCACTTGCGCCGTCCTGACGGGCGTGGGCATGAAGAGGGTGGACTGACTAGCCTCAGCCAGCTCCGTGGCTCTGCGGGTATCGCTCAGCTTAGCGACATGGTGTTTGGCCTTGAGCGCAACCAGCAGGATGAGGAGGAGGCTGACGTTACACGCATCCGTGTCCTCAAGAACCGTTGGTCTGGTCAAACTGGTATCGCCACTGCACTGGAATATGAACACAGCACTGCTCGCCTCTCTGAGCGGGTTGTATTCGACACTGAGGAGTCCGATGTATGAGCACACTGGTATTCGACTTGGAGACTAACAACCTCTACCCAAAAGTTAGTCGCTTGCATTGCATGGCGATCACTGACCTTGAAAGTGGTGAGTCTTTCATCTTCAACAATGAGATGGACACCGAAGGTCTGCCAATTCAGGACGGATTGGAGATGCTAGAGCAAGCTACTATCATAATAGGGCACAACATAATCAACTATGACCTACCAGTTCTAAAAAAGCTGGAGAACTGGGAACCACCTGCCTCTGTGCAAATCAGAGACACTTTGGTTATGAGTAGGTTGATCTATGCTGATGTTCGGGACGAGGACTTCACTAAAAAGGCCAAGCATGGGGAGGCTTACGAGCTTCCAGCTAGATTGTACGGCAGTCACAGCCTAAAAGCTTGGGGCTATCGTATAGGAAAACGTAAGGGAGTATTTAAGGAGGAGAACAGCTTCGATAACTGGTGTCCTGAGATGGAGACATACTGCATTCAGGATACCCAAGTTACAGCAGAATTGTTCCGTAGTTTTAGTGCAAAAAATTATTCCGAGATTTCTATGGAGCTTGAACATGAGTTTGCCAAGATCATGACCGCTCAAGAAATTAGAGGGTTCTGTTTTGATGTTAGTGCTGCGAACAAACTTTACGGTGAGCTGTCCTGCGAAAAGTACACCTTGGACTCACAGCTTCAGGAGATTTTTCCTCCCAAGGAAATACAAATGAAGTCTACCTTTTGGAAAGCTGGTGAGCAGTTGTTTGAAACTAAGACAGCAGCAGTAGCAGCAGGTCACAAGGCTAAGGATGTAGAGAAGGGGCCGCATAAAATAAAACGAATCCCGTTTAACTCTACTAGCCGCGACCACATAGCTGAACGCTTGCAGATACTGGGATGGAAACCTACCGAGTTTACTGAGAATGGTAAGCCAAAGGTTGATGAGACTATTCTCAGCAAGCTAGAGTACCCTGAAGCTCATATGTTGAGTAAGATTCTGACACTTCAGAAGCGCATGGGTCAGCTCGCTGACGGCAAGCAAGGGTGGTTGAAGAGCGAGGCTAAAGGACGTCTGCATGGTCATGTTGTTACTAACGGTGCAGTCACTGGTCGGTGTACGCATCGCCATCCTAACATGGCGCAGGTTCCGAGGGACTCAGCCTACCGAAGACTGTTTAAAGCTACTGATGGTATGGTTCTTATTGGTTGTGATGCTAGTGGACTAGAGCTTCGATGCCTAGCTCACTACATGAATGATGATGACTACACTAAGAAGCTTCTCGAAGAGGACATCCACACTGTAAACCAACACGCTGCGGGTCTGCCTAATAGGGATAACGCTAAGACATTTATCTACGGCTTCTTGTATGGAGGTGGTGACGCCAAGATAGGAGAGATTATAGGTAAGGGTGCGCGTGAAGGTAAGGCCATTAAGGAGAAGTTCCTGAAATCTATTCCTAGCCTGAAGGTTTTGAAGGAAAAAATTTCGTCGGCTTTGTCCAAACGAAAATACCTTAAAGGGCTGGACGGAAGGGAACTCTCGATTAGGAGTGAACACTCCGCTCTTAACACTCTGCTGCAAAGTGCTGGTGCTGTGGTAATGAAGAAGGCTACAGTTATACTGTATAATAAGCTTGTAGCTATGGGACTAGCACCGAACGAAGACTTTTCGTTTGTAGCTCATGTGCATGACGAGTTTCAGATCGAGTGCTGGCCTGAGTTTGCCGACAAGATAAAGGAGATGGCGGAAGCTTCTATAGCTGAAGCGGGAGAGGCTTTTAATTTTAGATGCCCTCTCGCTGGAGAAGCAAAGTCAGGAATGACATGGGCTGATACACACTAAAATTATGACTACCCCTGAAGAGATAAAAAAAGTAGATGAGTTTACCTGCAAAGCTTTCGGGATAAACCTTATAGACATACGCCGTAAGTGTAGGACTTACCCTTATGCTGATGCTAGGCAGATGATCTGGAAAGTTTTAAAAGAAACCTTTGGTTATAAAACCTGCGAGTTAGGGCGACTATATGAAAGAGATCATGGAGCTATAACACACGGCGTCAAAGCTATTACAGGTAAACTAACTTACGACATCAGACTGCAATCTAAATACAAATATATTAAGGAGGAACTTAAACGTGGATAAGACACTACTGATTGACGGAGACATTGTAGCTTACAAAGTAGCTGCTGCTTGTGAAGAAGCAGTAGATTGGGGCAATGACTTCTGGACTCTACACGCTGATGCAAAAGAAGGAAAAGCACAGGTAGATACTTACATAGAAGAGCTAAAAGAAATTCTTAATGTTAAGCACGCTCGTGTGTTTCTAAGTAGTAAGACTAACTTTAGGCATGAACTGTACCCTGACTACAAGGCTAACCGCAAAGCCATACGCAAGCCTATGATCTTGGGAACACTCAAGGAACACATGACTGTTAAGTGGGACGCTGAGATAGAAGACAATCTAGAAGCAGATGACTTGATTGGCATTGCTGCCACTGATCCTGACCTTGGCGGCTACCACAACATAGCTGTAAGTGTGGACAAGGATTTTAAATCCATTCCTTGTAGCCATTACAATCCAGACAAACCTGAAGACAATGTATTTACAGTTACGGTTGACGAAGCTGATCGCTACCACCTAATGCAGACACTGGTAGGAGATAGCACTGACAACTACAAAGGTTGTCCTAGCGTTGGCCCTGTGAAAGCTAACAAACTTCTAGACGAATCAGAAACTACAGCAGAAGCTTGGAGTAACATCCTTAAAGCATTCGACAAAGCTGGCCTGTCTAGTAAACACGCGCTTGTCCAAGCTAGGCTTGCTAAGATACTTAGACATGAGAACTACGACTACAAAACTAAAACCATCAAACACTGGGGGCCACCAAATGCCGAAAGCTAAAGTAATAGGACTAACAGCTCCCGCTGGATCTGGAAAAGATACTGTCTTCGATATTATAGACGAGCTTATGGACTCTAAAACTGTAGTTCGAGTAGCTTTCGGAGACGCTGTGAAAGAAGAAGTAGCAGAACAACACGGTGTATCTATAGAAGAAGTAGAAGAAAACAAGGAAGCTTTCCGCAACGCTCTTCAGCAGTGGGGTACAGAGCATCGACGTAAGAAAGACCCTAGATATTGGATCAAGCAGGTTGAGACTGAGGTTAAAATGCTTAGAGACAATGCTGATTTGGTAGTCATTACTGATGTAAGGTTCCTGAATGAAGCTGAATACATAAAGTCTTTGGGAGGTGACATCATAAAAATAATACCCAGCAGTTCTCATAAACTAATTAAAGAATACGAACACGCTTCAGAAACAGAGAGTAGCCACATTTCTCCAGATTGGCTACTGCCTAACAGCGGTTCACTTAGACAACTAGCCGAGAGTGTTGCGTTTCTACTACAAGACATGGAAGTGGAGGACTTTTCTAATGAGTGAACAATACCAAGACTTTCCACCTATTAACCAAGAACTAATCGACGCTTTAGAGGAAAGATTCCCCGATAAGATGCCAGATTTGACAGATTTAAATGTAATTTGTCATTTACAAGGACAAGTTTCAGTCGTAAGACTACTCAAGCACGTTCAAAAAGTGCAGTCCGAGAACATTTTATCAACAACCATTATCGAAAGCTAAATTATTATGTGTATTGGAGGAGGAGGAGGATCAACACCACCACCCGCAGCCCCAGCACCCCCACCGAGGGCGGCAGCACCTGTAACTATTTCTAGGCTAGGTAAACAGCCAGCTAGGAAAGGTGCAGAAACTCGTGGTCAGAGGCGGCGAGGCAGTAAACGCTCGTCTCTAGTTATCCCTAAATCTGGTGTGCAGTATTCTGGCAGCGGCAGCGGAGTAAACGTATGAAGATTGATTCAATCAGATCTTTCTACAGCAACTGTGAGGAAGACCGTAGAAACTTTCTAGACAGAGCTAGGGAAGCATCTGAATTGACGATTCCTTATCTTATCCCTCCCGATGGGCACAACGAATCAACAACGTACCCCACTCCGTTTCAAGGCATGGGCGCGAGGGGTGTTAACAATCTTTCAAGTAAGTTGCTTCTGGCTTTGCTCCCTCCTAACGCTCCTTTTTTCAGGCTTGTTGTGGATTACTATGCTATGTCTGCTGAAGGTGTGGATGTGGATGAAGTCAGGTCAGAGATTGAAAAGACTTTGGGTAAAGTTGAACGATCTGTTCAGGCCGAGTTCGAGTCTAGCAACATTCGTATAGCAGTCTTTGAAGCCCTAAAGCATTTGATTGTTTCAGGAAACTCTTTGATGTATGTGCCTGACGATGACAACATTCGTGTGTTTGGCTTAGACAGTTTCATTGCTAAGCGCGACCCAAGCGGTAACTTGTTAGCACTAGCTACAAAAGAAACTGTAACTCCTGACATATTTTCTGATGAAGTAAGGGAACTAATTGAAATGTCAGACGCCAACGTGCCTCAAGGTGTTGGCTATGGTAAAACAAAAGGTTTGGATCTATACACTTGCGTGTATCGTTACGAAAACAAGTGGCACGTTTTCCAAGAGTGTAACAACGTAGAGATTCCTAATAGTCGGGGTACTTATCCTTTAAATAAAAATCCATTCATTCCGCTACGCTTTACCCGTATTGATGGTGAGCATTATGGTCGTGGGTTTATTGAAGAATACCTTGGAGACCTTCGTAGCCTTGAGTCTCTTACTCAGGCTATTGTAGAGGGATCAGCGGCTTCAGCAAAGATGCTGTTCTTAGTTAATCCTAACGGAACTACTAGGCTTCGTACTTTAGCTCAGTCTGACAACGGAGCTATAGTACAGGGGAATGCTGACGATGTTTCCGTTCTTCAGGTACAGAAGTTTAATGATTTTCGTGTGGCATACGACACAATCAATATGTTGAAAGAGCGTTTAGGTTTTGCATTCCTAATGAACACCTCTGTTCAACGTAACGCAGAGCGTGTCACGGCAGAAGAGATTCGCTACATGGCACAGGAACTAGAGGATGTATTGGGTGGAGTATATTCTATCTTGGCTCAAGAGTTCCAGCTACCGCTGGTCAACAGAGTCATGGATAAAATGCAGAAAAAACGCAGGTTGCCTAAGATTCCTAAGAAGCTTGTTAAGCCTACGATTGTAACAGGCTTAGAAGCTTTAGGCCGAGGGCATGACCTAAACAAGTTGGATACATTTATCGCAGGGGCTTCCCAGCTTCTAGGCCCAGAGTTTCCGACGTATGTAAATATGTCAGAGTACCTAAAACGAAGGGCAACTTCTATCGGCATCGACGATGATAAACTTGTGCGAAGTCAGGAAGAGATTGATATGATGCACCAACAGGCTCAGCAAGCTCAAGCTATGCAAGCGATGGCTGGGCCTGCAGCAGGAGCAATAGGTAAAGTCGTGGACACTTCAGTTAAACAGCAACAACAACAACAACAATAACATATGTCTAATACAGAAACCGTCACATTTACTGACAATAACTCAGGCCCAGACGCACCTCAAGTTGCCGAAGAACAACCAAGAGTCGAAGGTCTTCCCGAAAAATTCAACAGCGTTGAAGACCTTGTTAAGTCTTACAACGAACTTGAGCAAAAGCTTGGCGAACCTTCTGAAGAGGAAAATACCCAAGAAGAACAAGAGCAACAATCAGCCGAAGAGGCTGTAGAACAAGTACAAGAGTTCATTGGAGTAGAGCAATTTGATCGCTATGAAGATGAGTACCTGTCCAACAATGGACAGTTAAGTGAAGACTCCTATAAAGAACTACAAGAGAAGTATAACTTTAGTCCCGATTTAATTGATGCTTTTATTCAAGGACAAGAAGCTATTAGAGATAAGTCTGTCAGCCAAGTTACAGAAATTGTAGGCGGCGACGAAAACTATAATCAAATTCTAGAGTGGGCTACTGATAATCTATCTGAAGCTGAGATAGATTCTTACAACGATATAGTTAGAGAAGGTAACACAGCTAAAATTCAAATGGCCCTGCAGGGTGTGTATTCAAAGTACGCTTCGGAGAACGGTGTATCTCCTAACCTAGTACAAGGAGGCGGCAAGCCGCGAACCGCAGGTTACGAGTCTAAAGAACAGATGGTTGCAGATATGCGTAAGCCTGAATATAAAACAGATCCAGCGTTTAGAGAGGAAGTAGAAAGACGCTTGGCAAACTCTGGGTTCTAGTGTTTACTAGCCGCCGTTAGTTGTCAGTTCTGTTTGTCATTGTGTCACTAAAGGGGCTCGGTTATTTAATTATAACTGAGCCTCTTTTTTTTGGGGTTGACGATTTTTAAAACTTAGCGTTTATTTCCACTAAGCCAACTGGTGTGGTATGGCGAGAGTTATTGGCCCTGCTACGGTAGGACAACTAATTGCAATCGAATACGACGAGGTTGTGTGAAACCTAATTATTATTAACCCCTTGAAAAAAGGAATTTAAAATGGCTGATGTAACACCATCAAGGTTGGGCCAAATCAACGCCTCTGGCGATGTGAAGGCTATCTTCCTGAAGAAATTCGCTGGGGAGGTTCTCACGACATTCGAAGAAACGAATGTGATGAAACCCCTCCACACTATTCGTACCATTAACAATGGTAAATCCGCTCAGTTCCCCGTAACTGGTACTGCCACTGCTGGCTACCACGTTGTTGGGCAAGATCTAATTAACTCCTCCAATAGCGGTGGCGTTCAGGCGATCAAACACGCTGAGAAAATCATCAACATCGACGAACTGCTCGTTGCTTCCACCTTTGTCGCTAACCTCGACGAACTGCGGAATCACTATGATGTTCGCTCGATCTACTCCAGTGAACTGGGCCGTGCGCTGGCTAACAAGTTTGACCGTCAGGTTATCCAGACGGCTCTGCTTAATGCTGCGAGCTTCAGCTCCGGTTCTGCTACTGCTGCTTCTGCTACCGTTACTGGTAACAAAAACGGCAGTGTGGTTCGTGCTACTGCTGGTACTGACACCGATGACCTTCGGTTCCTCGGTAACGGTTCCGCCGACATGGACACCAACGGTACTCGCCTCGCTAAAGCGATCTACGCTGCGGCTCAACTTCTCGATGAGAAGGATGTTCCTGCTTCGGATCGTTATGTGCTGGTGAACCCACAACGCTACTACAACTTGGTGCAAGCCGAGACCAGTGGCGGTGCTGCCCTCGCTATTAACCGCGATTGGGACGGTAAGGGTTCGTATTCCGAAGGTTCCGTTCTGCGTGTGGCTGGTGTGACGGTTGTTAAAACCAATCACTTGCCTTCCGCTAACATTAGTTCCGAAACGGGTCAGGCTAACACCTACTCGGCTGACTTCGGTGCTAACGTCATGGGCCTTGTGTTCCACAAGTCCTCTGTCGGTACTGTTAAGTTGCAAGACCTCGCAACTGAGAGCGAATACCAGATTCAACGTCAAGGTACGTTGATGGTCGCCAAGTACGCTATGGGCCATGGTGGTCTGCGTCCTGAGTGCGGCGTGGTATTGATGAACGACTAATAGTTCTTCACCCTCCCTCACGAGAGGGGAGTCCCTAGTGGACTCCTCTCTTTTTTTATTGTAATTTGTTTTGACTTAGCTAATAAGGGTTCTTGATATGGCGACTTTAGGAAAAACTTCAAAACTTCAGGCAGTAAATCAAATGCTTAGTTTTATAGGAGAAGCTCCTGTAAACAGCTTAGAAGATGCTGGCGGTGTGGGCGATGTAAGCCTAGCAGAGCGTACTTTGGACGAGGTAACAGTAGAGGTTCTGTCCCAAGGATGGCATTTTAATACTAATTACGACGTTGTTCATACGCCCGATTCTAATAAACAAATTGTTTTAAGTGATACTGTACTACGAATTGACACTAAAGTAGGTGTTTACGGTAACATGGACGTCTCTTTGCGGGGTAATAAGCTCTATAATCGTGCTGATAATAGCTACGAATTTGATGAATCAGAGATAAAAACAACTGAAGTTATGTCTCTGCCTTGGGAAGATTTACCAGAAGCGGCTCGCCGTTACATTACTCTTCGCAGCGCACGGTTATTCCAAGACCGAGCTGTAGGAGCTGAAGATTTAAGGGAAGTAGGTATGCGAGAAGAACTGTCAGCTCTGGCTACTCTAAGAGAGTATGATTCTGAGGCTTCAGATTACTCAGTGTTTGATGGGACTCTGCCTCTAAAAACTATTAGCGACTATCGCCGTACTACAGCTTGGTAACATGGCACAAATAAGTACCACAATTCAAAACCTGTTGAACGGCGTGTCTCAACAGGCTGACTCTCAGAAGTTTCCTAGCCAAGCGCAGGAACAAATAAACGGGATGTCTTCTCCTGTTACTGGGCTGTCTAAAAGGAATCCCACAGAACATATAGCTAAAATTTTTAACACAGCCCCGTCTGATGTGTGGGCTGAAGCGTTGAACAGAGACTCTACTGAAAGATACATGGTTTTTATTCGAGCGGCTTCAAAAAAAACCATAACTTCTATTGATGCGGGAACAGATACCATTAACTGCACAGCTCACGGGTTTGTTGCAGGAGATGAGCTTAGGTTTTACGGCAGCACTTTAGGTACTTTAAATAAAACAGATCGTTATTTTGTAATAAATCCTAACACTAATGATTTTCAGGTATCTACAACAAGCGGAGGTAGCGCACTAGATATTACTGATGCTGGATCTGGAACTCAGGAAGTAAGTTTAGATCCTATTGCTGTTTTTGATCTTATAGCTAAAACAGAAAAGACAGTAACTACGACTAATAGCGCACAGTATTTGCTGACTACAACTCCATCAGAAAAATTTAAAGCTACCAGTATTGCTGACTACACTTTCATAGTTAACACAGGAACCACAGTGGCTATGGATGCTGCTGTATCTACAGATACTAGGTACAAAGCTTACGTTTATGTAAAACAAGGTGACTACGGTACTGACTACAACGTCCATCTAAATGGAATAACTTATCAATACAACTCTCCAGATGGATCGTCTGGTTCTCACCGAGACGAAATAGCTACAGACTATATTGCAGGACAACTTCAGACAGTTATAGGTACGCCCACAGGGTTTACTATTACTAGGGTAGGAGACCCAAGCGACACAAGTAAACAAGGGTCAACCCTAGAAATTAAAAAAGATGACGGAAGTGACTTTGAGATTACAGTTCACGATGGTTTAGGAGACACGGGACTAGGTGTTGTTAAATTTGAAGCTGATGCTTTTACGGACTTACCTTTGTATTGCCGAGACGGTCAAAGAGCCAAAGTTATAGGTAATGTTGAAAACAACGAAGATGATTACTTTGTAAAATTTAATGCAGACGCACCTACAAACGAACCTTTTGGTAAAGGCTCTTGGTCTGAAAGCATTGCTCCTAATATACAGTACAAAATAGATGCTTCTACTTTTTGCCACACCTTAATTAGAGAATCTACAGGCGATTTTACATTTAAAGAAGGTTCTTGGGACGACCGAACGGTAGGCGACACTGAGTCTAACAATGATCCTAGCTTTGTGGGCAGCACTATAAATAACATTGTGTTATTCAGGGATAGACTTGGGTTTCTTTCAGGTGAAAACGTGTCTTTGTCTGAAGCTGGGGAGTATTTTAATTTTTTCCGAACTACTGTTACTCAAACTTTAGGCACAGACCCTGTTGATGTACGGGCTAGTCACAATAAAGTATCTATACTTCGCAGTGCTGTACCGTTTAGCCGTAATTTAATTTTGTTTAGTGACCGGACACAGTTCCAGCTTACTGGTGGCGACGTACTTACTCCATCTACGGTGTCTATTAGCCAAGAAACAGAGTTTGAAGTGGATAGCACTACAGATGCTACAGTTAGTGGCAGCAGTATTTACTTCCCGTTTCTTCGAGGAGACTTTGCTGGTGTTATGGAATACTTTGTATCTCCAGATACAGAAACAATGGATGGTCATGATATTAGCGCACATATTCCTTCGTACATTTCTGGCAGCATTACTAAGATGGCCAGTAGTTCTTCAGATCCTACTGTAGTTCTAACGTCTTCTGGCTTAACCAACGGACTATATGTGTATCGCTACCTGTATAGAGGACGAGACCGTGTGCAATCAGCGTGGTCTAAGTACACTTTTGATACAGGCTCTACAGTAAAGAACATAGATTTTATTGAGAAAGATTTATACATTGTAATAGCTAGAACTGATGGGCTGTATCTAGAGTCTTTGTCTTTTAAAGAAGAAGATAAAGATTCTAACTCTGAGTTTAAAACTAAGTTAGACCGACGAATTAAAGAATCAGATTGCACACTGTCTTATGACAGCGCGACTCAGGTAACTACAGTTACCCTTCCTTTTACATCTTACGGAACTATAGACATAGCCACACGGGCTGATGGTGGTTCTGAAAAAGATGGTACTAGGTTTTCTGTTACTCAGTCAGGCGACACTAATACTGTTACTGTAGACGGTGATATAACCTCTCGAAAATTCTGGGTAGGAGATCAGTATTCTTTTGATTACACCTTTAACAAGCCTTACTTAAAGATGGGTAATGAGCAAGGGATGAAATCCACAGTATCTTCGGGTCGTTTTCAAGTACGCCACGGTATTCTTACGTTTGATAACACTGCTAACTTTAAAGTCAAAGTAACTTCAGTTGGTCGAAGTGTTCGTACTTACCCTTTTGAAAGCCGCACCTTGAATACCTCTGGTTTTACTATAGGTGGGCCTTTAGTTCTAAAAGACGGAACCTTCAAGTTTCCTGTTAAATCTCAGGGAAGTGAAGTGGACATTCAGGTAGTCAATGACTCACCTTTTCCGTCTGTACTTTTAACAATGGAATACGAAGCAACCTACAAGACTAGATTTGGACGAGTGTAACTACAAAGAAATATCCGTTAGGACAGCCTATGTATCAGACGTTGCTGGACTTGGGCCAAACTTGCGTGAAGCCGATAAAAACGAGGTGTATGCTATAGCTGGGTTAGATGGGACTACAGGTTTGTTGTTTAGTTTCCAGCACTCTAATGTTTGTTACACAATAGAAGACAACGAAACAAAAGAACCGTTAGCTATGTTTGGAACTTGCAGCAGAGAAGATAGAACTTCAGGAGACGTCTGGTTTCTTGGGTCTGACGCTTTGTTTTCTAAGGGTAGTAAGCGTATTTGTTTCTTAAAAAACTCAAAGTTTTGGGTAGAAAAATTGTTCGGGGCTTATAAAATTTTAGGTAATTATGTAGATAAGCGTAACACCAAGCATATTCAATGGTTGAAATGGTTAGGTTTTACCTTTATAGAGGACGTCCATAACTTTGGATACGAAGGGCGTACGTTTAAACATTTTTATAAAGAAAGAACATAGGTATGTTAGATCCTTCTAGTTTTATGCTGGCTTGCGGCGTCACCGAAATGATGGTCGCAAGTCTTGTTATGTCTGCAGTAGGCGCGGGTGTGTCCCATAGAGGACAAAAACAGGCCGCAAAAAACCAAAGAGCATACCAAAGTCACACTGCTGATCTACAAAGGCAAGCAGCTCAACGCAAGCAGTCTGCTGTTATTGCTCAAGATATACAAAACCGAGAAGCTGTAGCCCGTCAACGAGAAGAAGTAGCTAAGCAAGCTGCTAAAGCTAGGGCAGACGTCACGTTATCTGCTGGTGCAGCAGGTGTTACAGGATTGTCAGTTCAACACTTATATTCTGAAATTGGAGCACAAGAGTCTTCGTATATTTACTCGTTAGATGCGGAACAAAAGATGCGTACACGAGAAGTTAACCGTTCTTTAGAAGACATTGGGTTAGGCTTAGTGCAACAACAGTACGCTACCATGACTCCTGTTCAAGACCCCAACGCTTTTGCAGCAGCTTTATCGTGGGGTGCTGGAGCAGCAGAAACAGGTGCTAAAATGTATCAATACAGCGAAAGCAAGAAATTAAAAACATCTACAGATGTTCCACTTGATCCAACAGACTAAATTTAATTATGCCGCGCCCTCAAGTAAAAGATTTGTTCGAACGTATTGGTCGGCCTCAGATTAAACCTCAGGCCAGTACCGATACTTTCGGTTATGCTCAACCCGCTAACCGCAGTCAATCTAATGATTTAACCCAGTTAGGCGGGTTAATGCAGAAGTTTTCTGAAGCGGCTGACTCGTGGGCTGATGTTTTAATTGAGAAAGAACAGAAAGAAGGTACAGAAGAAGGCCGAGCTATGGCCTTAGCAGCTCAGCGTAAAGGTCTTAATAATTTAATCAAACAAAGTCGTAATCTACCTACTGGCTTAAACCCGTTTACTGTAAAAGCTTTTCATTATAATGCTGGTAAACTTTTTGCAGAATCTCCTCAGACTTTAGCAGCGTTGAACGAAGGTGTTTCTGATTGGATTGCTCAAAGTATTCATGAACAAGATTTAAATGCTGATGAGATCAGTCAAAAGATGGATTCAGAAATTATTGGGCCTAGATTGGAGGGGCTAATAAACCAATTACCAGATACTGCAATGGCGCGTGACTTAGGCTTTGGAGAAAGCATCCAGCCTATTCTGGGCAAACTAAAGCAATCTTGGATAGAAGATTACGAAAGTCAGGTTTACACTAAAAACAAAGAAATGTTTTCTAGTTTAGTAAACCAACATCTTAATTCTGGAGATTACGAAGGAGCAGTAGATTTATACAGCCCCCAAACCCAAGATCCTGAAAGTCCAGATTGGAACTACGCAAAAGCTTTTGGTCTAGGCTTAGATCCTAGAGAAGATAAACGAAAAGAACTGTTTAATACTTTCCGAGCACATATCGAAGGAGAGGTTGTTGCTCCACCCAACTTAGGAAGTGTCACTGTAAAATCTATTGGAGACGCTATAAACCGTGTGGACAAAATGATGGCAGTTCGAGAGTCAGGCAGCAATGCGTTAGTTGGTAAGTATGCTGTAGAAGGTCAAATGCCATATGTAGTTTTAAAGCGCAGGTTGCAGTCTCAGTTAGCTGATGCCCTAAAAACACAAGAAACAGAGGATGCTAATCAGCGTGAAAAAGAAACAACTAATCTTTTAAACCTTATTGATTTAAATCAAACCGCGTTTCTCGAAGCACTAGAAAAACCCATTAATGTTAAAATACCTGTTAAACAGGAAGATGGAAGTTGGGAGTTAGCTACTTCTCAAGAAGTAGTTGATTTAGGTTTTATTTATGACCACGACCCTTTGACTTTAGTAACTCAGTTTAAAACATTATTAAAAGATGAAAAAATAAAAGACGCCAACGGAAATGTAGTTACAGAAGACTCTTTAGGATATGTTCTTAAAGATGTCTTTAATCGTTCTGAAACAATAGAAGGTTTGGGAGACAGTTTAACTGCTATAAAAAAATCTGCTGATAACAGAAATTTAAATGCTAAAGAAAGACGCGCCCATTACGAAAAATTAATGGGTGAGTTTAAAGAAGATGCCCGAAAACTATTAGTTAATACTCTTACAGATCCTAAAGGAAAACATGGAGAACGGTGGTCTGATGAAGAGTTTAACGAAGCTTTTGACCGTATGGTTGAAACTATTGTTGGAGAACGAAACAATCCTTTTGGAATTATACATAAAGAATTAGAAACACGACGAGAACTTTTAGAAGCTGTTAGTGCTGCTTTCAGGGGAACACATTTAGACTCTATTCAAGGCAACGATCAATTTTATAACTTGGTAGATGAAATGTTACCAAGGCTTATGGAGTTAGATAGTTGGAATTTAAAAAGAGCTTTTGAAACCAACGATGATTTTAGAACAGTAGATCCTGCAGTTAGAAAAACTGTAGTCGAAGACTTAATTAACAAACGCTCTTTTTTATTTGATTTACGCAACTTTGAAAAACATGAAGGAGCTGGACTGCTTTTAAACATCCGCAAAGCTACTATAGGCATGGATGCAAACTTCGGTGCAGCATTGAACAAAACCACTGCTAATACTTTTTTTGACCCTAAAGATAGAGTAATTTTTGGAAGAACTATTGGAGAGGGTCGCTTTATCGACCAACAAAAACAAATTTTAGCGGAAAAAAATATAGCTTGGCGTGAGAAAATTACAGAGGTTTTCAAACATTTTAACTACGATTCAGAAGCTGCTAATGACTTTTTACAAAGTGTTACATTAAGTAAATCTAAAGATCCAATAGAGCTGCCTGCAATCGGAGACACCCCTGCTAAGAAATTTTTAGATGCTTCTCCCAGTGTGTTGATGCTTCAGACTATTCAGGATACAGAGAATCCAGTTACCGGAGAAAAATTTAAAGGATGGAAAGACTGGCTCGATCATTTAGAAGTCTTGGCTGCAAGAAACAGATCAAAATAAAAACTATTTGCTATGGAAAACCAATTAAAAGATGCAGGTTTTATTGACGATGGAGAGTCTCCTATTATTTTGCCTGAAATTGCAGATCATTATGCACAGCTAGGAAGATCTCGTACTCCAACTTTTTACGATGAATTAGATTATTTAAATACTCGTATGGAAAGCCACCGCTCACTAGGCGCGGCCCCTAATCAAGAAGAATATAATAAATCTTATTTCGATCTCCAAGAAAAGCTAGCAAAGCACTATGTAAAAAATCTAGACATCTACAAGAAAAACACAAAAGACGACGAATTTAGAAACATCTTTTTACATGGAACTAAAATGGGAAGGCATATTCCTTTAAGCTCTATGTTGCCTACATCTAATCACCAGAGGGCAAGAGGGTTTCGCTACATTCAAATAGATGACGAATTAGAGGACAACGGAAAACCTTTGTTAATTGGGTTTAACCCAAAGTCTTTTCCATTAGACTTAACCTCTGATAAAGAGGGAAAGTATGCTTTTAAATACGGTGCTATTACTCCCGATAACACTAAATTCTTTCCTGACGACCAAACAGCCGCACGGGAAATGCAACCTTTGTTTGATCTGTTTATTAACCCCCAATCGCGGGGCTTAGATACTTTAATTTCTGAGTATAATAGTTTAGTTACAAACGACTCGGATAAACTTGATCCTACTAAAGACCCTTCACCTTCGATGTTTAGAGGTGTCGCAGCTCTTCAACTTGCTAAGGTTAACTCTAGCAAAGAGCCGCTTGAGTTTAAACCGAGGGATTCTAAGGTTTACCGGATGGATACCGGAGATTCAGAAGATGGTCTCTCTTTGGATTTAAGTTATTATAATTTGTTTTCTACATTTGAAGAGGGAGCTGATCCTACAGAAGCAGAGGAAGCAGCTAACGCTTATAACGAGTCTTTAGAGTATTGGGAAAAACAAGGGTTTGAAGCCCCGTCTGTAGAAATAATAAAAAATCAACTAGCTCAGAAGATCTCAACAATGCGTTGGGAGAAGATGCCAGAAGAAGCTAAACAAAGTGTTAAACAAACTTTAGGAGCTTTAGCTAATTTTTATCCAGAGATTCGTACAGATATTGAAGGACTAGGTTCTTTAGTACACCCTTCAGGAAATTATGACGGTTACTTTGATCCTAAGATGTCTCTTACGTTAAATCGTTTTATTAACTCGCAAGCTTCCCTATTGTCTCTTGAAGATCCTATGGATTGGAACTCCAATCTACATAGAAGCGACTCTCAGGGAATTGGAAAAGATTTTCTCCAAGCTGAAGCAGATAAATTTACTAACGCTATTATGCGTACTATGCAACGCATGATGAAATACCGTTCATCTAAAGTAGATGGAGAAGGTCGGTATGTGCCTCCTTCTGATCCTGCTGAAGCTGAAGCCGCTCGTAAAAGAGAAATGGATCTTGTAGAACACTCTTCTCTTATAATTGAAGGATTGGGAATGCAAGGGGCTTCTCAAGAAGAGATGAATCAATTAGTAGATATTATTGCTCAGTACCTAGAACTAACTAATCAAGCAGCTTTACGAGGTCAAGAGCTTGAGTCTTGGAAAAATAAAATTCCGACAGAATATACTAAAGACGGTAAAAAATATTTATATGATTTTAAGCGTAGATTAGGAGGAACAGAAATATCGTCGGATTATTGGAAAGAAGTTGGAGGAACTAAAGTAGACCCAGTTTACAAACTGGTAACTGATTTTATAGCTGATGCTGAAAACTATGTTATTCTCGCGGGTCGGGATGGAAAAAAAGTAGTTCCTTTAATTAACTGGTTAGGTTTAGAAACAGCAGGCAAAAACCTAAGCCTTCCTAATAGAGTTCAGTCTATTCGTTTAACAGGAACTCCTATTAGTAATCGGAGGCGTTTAGAACAATTAGAAGATGGATGGTTTTTTAAAGAACCGCTACCAACCAAACCAACAAAAGGCAGCAGCAAATCTAAAGGAAAAAGTAAAACAACTAAAGTTGTTGATTTAGGCGATGCCGCTAAAGTATTAAAAAGAGATACAAATCCTGAGACTTTTGATGAAAAGAAAAAAGTCAAAAACTTTTAAATCCTATTTTTTAAAATGGCTGAATTACCTAAAAACACACAAAGCACTAACTTACAGCAACTTGCTTCCCGCCGTCGCCGTGTAGCGGCTCAAGCTGCTGCGGTTAGGGAGCTACAGGCTCAATATGATTCTTTAGATCCTGAAGAAGCATCTGAATCTTTGCGTAACAGCATGGAAAATAAGGAATGGTGGACTGCAAAAGACTTAGGTAAATCTGTGGTAGGTGGTGTGTATAATGCAGGGCTTTCACTTCATAACTTAGGGATGGCAACTTTTGGTAAAGGCCATCGAGCTTTTCCACAGGAGTCTTTTTACGAACCTGAAACAATCGGAGGTGGTGCAGTTTCCGGTATGTCACAATGGGCTACGGGTTTTTTAGGAAGCTTAGGTACTGTAAAAGGTGCAAAAGCATTGACTAAGAAAAAACTAGAAAAAGAAGTTAAAGAAGGTACTAAAGCTAGTGTACCTTTAACTTCTAGAGCTGGATCTTCTGCAGTATCCGCTCGCACTTGGTCTCAAATTCTTTTGCAGGGCGCAGGCTATGGGGCTGTTAGTGATTTTATTTCTTTTGATCCTAGTCAGGGAAACTTAGGTACTTTTTTAAAAGACAAAGCTGACGCCGAAGGTTGGAAAGAATCTAATCCAGATTTTTATAATTTTATTTCAGATTGGGTTGCTATTGATCCAGAAGAATTTGTTAAGAATGAACGCACTATTATGGCTGAGTACACAACTCGGTTAAAAAATGTAGGAGAAGGTGTTGTACTAGGCGCAGGAGTAAACGGTGCTATGCGTCTCCTTAAAGTAGGCAAGATACATTTTACTTTGGGGCGTCGTCGGACTGCTTTAGAAAAAGCTGAAAAAGACTTACTAGAATTTCAAGAAGGAATGAAATCCCAAGGAGTTTCCAATAAGGGAATGATGAGCACGGGAGAGTTTAAAAGGTTATCGGCTAAATTAAAAGAAAGTCAAAACGCTTACAAAAAAGCTGTAGATGATGGCGTGGACGCTCTTGCAGATGTTGAAAAAGATTTAAATATTTTAAAAGATGCAGATGATGAGATTACTTCAGGATTCGGAGGAATAGACTCATCGTTAATTAGGCAACCTGTGGGAGACTCAGGTGTAGAGTTAAAGGCTAATTATACTGACATTGATTTTTCCAAATCTAAAGTAGCTGAAAGACGAACACATCTTTACTCGGTTGATAAAAAAGAAGGAACTGTAGGATTAGATGCTGCAGCTATTGAAAAAGACTTTCTTTCTGAAGAACCATTTCCTTACTTAAATGGCAGAGCAACAGAACTTCGTACAGGAAATAGATCTAAAATTTCAACTAAAGAATTGAATGTAATGACTAGAGTAGGTGTAGACCCTGCTCGTTTGAAGTCTGCTATTATTGCTAAGTACGGTGCTGGAGAAGAAGGTTTAGAAGCCTACAAACAATTTTATGTAAACAGGGCTAAATTAGTTTTAGAGTATGCTAAGGAAGCTGGTATCCCTAATGATAAATTATTTATGGGGTCTGCAACCACTGATAAAGTGTATGCAAAAGCTACATACCATGCTCTTTTTGATAAAGGTAAACTGGCTTTAGCACCCGAAGATGTGAAGCATTCTTACGCAGGTGAGCTAACACCTGAAGGCGCGTTGACCGATCCTGCGGTTATGGCTAAAGAAGTGCTGGGTGAAGGGTTTGACCTACCAGCGTTTCTCCGTTCGTTAGAAAGTGCTAAAGCCGCTAACCCTTCAAAGCGAGGAATGACTTTAAGTCAGCTTGCTGAAAAAGGTGATATGTTCAATGTTCAGACGTTTACCAGTGCGGCTGAAACTCGAAAAGTTATGGCAGCAGTCATGGCTAATAATGAACGATTTTTTAAACAAACTTTTGCAACTTACGATGATCTAGCTACAGCAAGCGGTTGGACAGGCTCTGGTTCTCCTCAAGAGTTTATTGTTGAAGATATACGCTCGTTTTTAAAAGTATTAGCCAGTGATACTGATACTGCAGCTTTCCATAAAAAGCTTGAGCAAGATTTTATTGAGGCTGAGGGCATTTTTGAAGGCACTGGGGTATCTTCTCTTCCTACTAAATCTTTAGATCAAATGCCTCCTCGGGAGTTATCAGCAATGGCTGGTAGAATATTCTCTTTAAGGAGTCGAATTAACTCACGGCTTCGTCATTTAGATGAAAGAGCTACAGAATGGAAAAAATTATCAGATGAAGGTGAACTTACAGAAGATGATATGATGGAGTTTGTGCTGAGTAAGTACGGATTTCTCCGTGACATCACTGAAATACGCACTTCTGCTCGCGCTACAGGCAAAGCTTTAGCAGCTTTCCGATCTTACGACGAGCTTTTGGCTCAAATAGAAAACGCTAAAAGACTGAACGACCCTGAACAAATAGAACGGATTCGTAAGGAATTGATTAGAAGTGCGGGTGGAGCTGATAAAGTTAGAGGATTAATAGAAATACAAGCACAACAGGCAAAAGAACAGCCGTTTGCTTGGATGGCTAATGACAAAGCTTTAGAATCTATTAAAGCTTTTGACAGACTTGAACAAGCATCTTGGTTGGATTTAGGCCCAGCATTTAACGATGTAATGATTAATTCAATGCTGTCAGGATTTAGAACACATTCAGTTAACTTCACTTCTAATATTATTAAAGCTGTAGCTAACCTTGGTGAAGAGTATTTAGGTAGTTTTGCTCCCGCTAATTTACGATTTGGAGCTGGGTTTGGAAAAGGAGTAGATGAACAGGGTCTTACTGTACTAGGAGATGAGCTAAGCGGAGAAGCTGCAAGAGCTTTTGCTAGAGGTAGTGCAAAAGATCAAATGATCTACACACTTCAGAATGCTTACGATGTACTTAGGTTATACTTTAGACACGCTGAAGACGACGCAATAATTGTAGATCCTAAAGCTGCAGCTCGCACGGAAGAAGCTATAAAGCAACGGGATTTTGCTTATGATTCAGATATAGACACCTCTCAAACCTTAGGAAACCGTACTGATTTTGTAGATCCCAGAGGTCACGGTAAAGGTTCAGCAACTTCTGAAAAAATAGGTAACGCTTTTGAAGATTTGGCTCAAAGTTTACCTTTAGTTGGAGGGCCAACGACTCGTAACACAGTTTCTTATTTACGAAATATTGCTCCTGTACAAGCTTTAGGAACTGTATGGGATGGTTTTTATCAACATTTTATAAGGCAAGCTACCCGAAAGATGAACTTGGCCGATCAAATGGCTAAACGGATTCATTACGGAGCTAAAATTAAAGCAACTTTAATAAACCATGGTAGGCATTACCACGGAATACCTGAAGATAGCTTAGGAGAATGGGTAGAAACACGGATGAAAGATATGGTGCTTCCTAATGGTACTGTATTTAGTGAAAAAAATTTAAAGATTCATATCTACGATACTTTAAAATCTGAAATTGACCCAGCTACTAAAGAACCTCGATGGACGGGTAAAGCGTTAACAGAAAAAGCTCGGCGTATGTTTGAGTTTATGAAGGATGTTCGAGATCCAGATACAGGAGAAGTAATCCTTACTTTAAAACAGCGTGAAGAATTAGCAAGTCGGGGAACACAGTATGCTGACGAAGCTACTTTTACTACTGACCTTCAAACAGATGCTCAGTCTATTAGAGATGCTCAAATTGCAGAGCAAAATGCTCGAGTAGAAAGAACAGGTGTTGAAGAAAGACGTTTATCTGCCAGAGCGCCTAAAGGTTTATCAAAAGAAGCGGCTGATAAAGCTAAAGAAAGCGCACTGTTTAGGCTTGTTGTTCCTTTTGTTCAAACTCCTGTAAATCTGTGGAGAGATACTATTGTTCATATGCCAGTGTTAGGGACACTCCACAAAAAACACAGAGCAGACATGATGTCTCAAGATCCTTCTAGAAGGGCTAAAGCTGCTGGTAGGCAAGCTGTTGGTATAGGTTTATGGGGTACAGCCTACAGCCTTACTATTGGAAACCGGATGAGCGGAGGTCTTTCCAGAGATCACAGAGAAAGGGCTGTTCAAAAAGGAGCGGGACAGGTTCCTTATTCAGCAACTCTTCCTAATGGATATAAAGTAGACTTCAGCCGCCTAGAACCTTTTGCTTGGCCTTATAAAATAATGGGAGATTTTAACGAATTGGCGCGATACGCTCGTGCAGGTGATGATACTCTTGCCTTACAAGCTTATGGGGATGTCGCTCTTCAGGGTATTACATCGGCAGCTACAAGCTCAACATGGTTAAAAGGTGTTTCTGAATTAGCTGTAGGAATTTCTCAAGTAGCTGCAGCAAAAAACGCTGATGCTTCAGACGCTATTGTAGCTGCGTTAGAACAGCGTTTAACAGCCGTCATACCTAATATTATGAGGGATCTCGGCCCTGCTGGTTTTGATCCAGTTCAACGAGATCTACATGATTTACAAAGTAAAGTAATTGCTAAAATTTGGCCTTACGGTATTCCTCCTCAGAGGGATCGAATATTTGGTCATATTATTCGGACGCACAGCGCACATGGTAATAAACTCATTAAGACTTTAAGTCCTGTTCGAGTTTATAAAGGAACTGAAGTCTCTCCTGTTTACAGCGAGATAGCTGGACTTTACGGGGGTGTTGATGAAATTCATCACTCCTTTAGGGGTAACGAGAATATCAACATGACTAAATACCATGCTGATTTTAACTGGATAAAAGATAAAGAAGATTTACTTAAAACTACAGCAGCAAACTTTAAAGCTCCAGGTGGTAAAAAATGCCCTATAGCTGAAGGGCAGGATTTTTATGATTTTTATCAACAATACATAGCAACTCGTAGAGTAAAACTCGACCTTTCGCACTTAGAAGCTTTAAACGAAGAACCCCCAGAAGGTTTTACACCTGAACAGCGCAAAGAAATGAAAGCTGTTATGGAAGGTTTTGGAAAGTATCTTGATGGTAAAAAACCAATGACTTTAGAAGAAGTTTTGATTGGGTTTATCATGAGTAAGGAATATCAAAAAATACCTACCAACCCCCAACAAGAAGGCGCAAAGTCTTACCGATTAAAAATACTTAGCAATGTCGTAGGACAATGGCGAGAAGACGCTTTAGATGAGTTACTCGGCGTTAACAATTACCACGACGAGGGGCTTTATGTAATTGGGCAGAAAAAAGATGGCTCAGAGATGATGGGCTTTCGGGGAGTTATGGCACACTATTGGCCTAATCTTTCTAGAGATATACTTGCCGAACGTGTCGCAATTAATCACGATAAGGCGAAGAAACTGCCTGAAACTCTTCGTCAAGAAACACAAAATCTTCAGACGGTTCCGCTCCCAGAGCTGCCTAATGACCAGTAATTAATATTGAATTATCAAAAATAACCTGTTAGGAGAAACATCACATGGCTGATTATGCAAGAATTTACACAAGCGTGACGGGAACAAGCTCTACTGAGACCATCTCAGCAAGCACTGTTACGTTCTCTTACCTAAAGAAAAGCCATGTTGAAGTTCGAGTTTCGAACGCTGGCGAAACTTTGTCTGCTTTTAAAACTCGCCTAGCGGCTGGCTCTGTATCTGCTAGTACCTACAGCACAGACTATTCTATTGCTGATAATGGGGATATAACATTTACAACAAACACCCTAGCTGACGGAAGTTCCTACCAAGTTGAAGTTAAGCGTAACTCTAACATTGACGCTAGGTATGTTGATTTTGTTGATGGTTCTGTTGTAACTGAAGCTAACCTAGATGATGCTCAGAAACAGCAACTGTACTTAACCCAAGAGCTTGCGGATAAGAAAGTAGATCTCCTAGAGGACGGCACTATTGCTGCTAACACTTCAGGCTCTGCCGATACAGTAGTAAACTTAGGCACTCACAACGTAACTGAGTTAGCTGATGTAACTGACGCAGGTTCAGGAGCCATTATTACTTCTAGTGAGCGTACTAAGCTTACTGGCATTGAAGACAACGCAACCGCAGATCAAACAGGTGCGGAAATTAAAACAGCTTACGAAGGTGAATCAGATACTAACGCCTTTACTGATGCTGAAAAAACCAAGCTCGGGACTGTTTCTGCAGGAGCCGAGGTAAATGTCCAGAGTGATTGGAATGCCAGCTCTGGGGATGCTCAGATTCTTAATAAACCAACTATTCCAACTAACCTAGCTGACCTTAGTGATGTCTCCAGCTCTGCCCCTTCCGATGGTCAGGTGCTTAAATGGAGTGCCTCAGGATCAACTTGGGAAGCAGGAAATGACCTTACAGGGAGTGGTGGTGGAGGTGCTACGACCTTTGTTGGATTGAGCGATACTCCTAGCAGCTTTACTGCGGGCAAATGGCTAAAGGTTAACTCCGCAGGTAACGCTTTAGAGGAAGTGGATGCTCCTACTGATACAGATACAACCTACACGGCAGGTTCGGGAATAACTCTAACGTCTACTGAGTTTTCCCATAGTGATACATCTACTGTAGCAGATTCAGACAACGCTGATGGAACAGTAGTTCAGGATTTAACTTTTGATACTTATGGTCACGTTCAAACGGTAGGAACAACCGATTTAGATACACGCTATAGCCAAACAAGCCATAACCATAACGCGCACTACCTTCAGATCAGCAATAACCTTAGTGATGTAACCGCATCCACAGCCCGCACCAATTTAGGGTTGGCTATCGGCACAGACGTTCAAGCCTACGATGCGGATACTGTTAAATCCGACACTGCTACTAATTTTACTGCTCCTGTTCGGGGCGGCGTGGATAGCACTCAAGCCTCTACGGGTGTTTGTGATTTATCGGAGGCCAACAACCACGCTGTAACTATTTCTGGAGCTACAACAATTTCCGTTACCAACCCAACTGCCGGACAATCGGGCGTCATCACAATCACGCATGACGGCAGCACGGCTATTAGCTTTTCGGGGTTAAAATTTGAAGGCGGATCAGCCCCAACGCCATCCACATCCGGTGTTGATCTATTGGCCTACTACGTTGAGTCCGCTAGTCGAGTCTCGGCGGTTTTGATTAAAGCCACAGCATGATTATTGGAAATCCATTACTGCTCAAGCAAGCGGCTGACTCAACCCCAGCCGACCCTGTGACTCGTTCGCTGCGGTTTGATGGAAGCAGTTCAAAACTGACCCGCACCCCTAGCTCTGCCTCCAGCGCAACCGCTTGCACTATTTCGTTTTGGGTTAAAAGAGGTAAAACTGATGAAGAAAATACAGTGTTTCACGCTGGAACCGCTAGTGGCGACCGAGGTCATGTTCGATTTAATTCAAACAACACACTAGAAGCTGCTTGCTACAATGGGAGTTGGTTTTTTGAGTTAAAAACAAATGCAATCTACCGCGACCCCAGTGCCTTTTATCATATCTTTGTATCCATCGACACGACAAACGGCACTGGTAAGTTGTTTGTTAACGGCGAAGAACCCTCCCTGCAAACCAACACTACGAACTCAAGCTCCACAGTTCTTCCATTCGGGAAAACAATGGAGCATCAAATCGGGCAGCGGGGGTTTGATTCAACGGGGTACCACGATGGACTATTGGCTGACTTCTACTTCATTGACGGGACAGCGTTAAGCACTCC
>Ga0070746_10000400_pt1 | contig 25796 bp, 29 predicted proteins | sample VirMetDEL_Mar_21_FD_77016 | JGI IMG/M metagenome (GOLD analysis project Ga0070746, IMG submission 77016) | Aqueous microbial communities from the Delaware River and Bay under freshwater to marine salinity gradient to study organic matter... | ecosystem: Environmental > Aquatic > Marine >...
GTTTTCTAAGTGCGGCTATGGCAACAGTAATTAATACCATATATAGCATAGCCATAAATAAGAATTTAGCCAAGTTTTGAACCACACCCTTTCCTAAGAAACTCATAGTTTTTCCCACTTCTTTCCATTTTGGAGACTTAAAGAATGCTTTAATAGAGTCCATTCTTTCTTTTCTTCTTTGTTTGGCTTCTTTTTTAAGTATAGATAATCTGTCTTTTATTGATATATTTTTTTTAGCGGCATCAAAAGTTGATTGGTCAAAAAGTCCCCCAAATCTGTCGGTATTTCCTGCCCCACCTGTTCTTCGGGCATATTGTGATTGGGTTTGTAGCATTTGCTTTCCTGCAAAATAACCACCACCTTTAGAACTAGCCATAGAAAACACTTTGCCAAAGGTATTATCAAAGGAAGGCAATTTTTTAGTTACTTTCAAGAAAGTAGTGAGCATGCTATCGGCTCCTTCACCTCCATCTCTAATTCCTCTCATGGCCGCACCCACAGCATCGAAAGAAGTAGCAAGTTGATTTATTAATCTAAATGCTCCTCTAGGCATAAAACCATACATTATTCTTCTCGCAGAAGCAGCCTCCATCCCGAATAATCTAACCTCTTCTTTTGCTGATTTCATAAAAGTAGCAAGATATTCAAATGTTGTTCCGCCCGCCTTTCTAAAATCGGAAAGAGTTTTTGCTCCCAAATTTAATTGGTCATTATTCATTTTAAGAACAGTATTTAGGATTTTTGTTCTTTTAGTGATTCCTTCGGTATTCTCTACAACTTCCCGTAATTCTTTTTTATTTTTACTAGTAATTTTATTAGCCTCTTTCATTGTTTTTTGATATTCTAGTTGTTCTTTATTTACATCTCGTAAAGCAGTTTTGAAGGCTTTGAGCATTACCTCATACTCTTCTTGTTTCTGCCTTAGTGTTTTTACCATAAAGAACCCCTTACCGTTTAGCCTTAGCCTGTCGTTCTATTTTATCATATTCCTCTTTTTCTATTTCTAGCATTACTTTGTGAACCCCTAATAAATCTATAACTAAGGATGAAGGCATTTTATAGACCTCAAGAGGACTAATGCCTAATGCCTTAGATAAGGAATATACAACAATTAAGGACATTTCTTTAGGGGTTCCTTTACCCCCTTTTAAAATGGCCTTTAATCGTCGTTTTTTTGGTCATCCCCCTCAAATGCTGTAAAAGGATTAGGAAGGATGTCTTTAATTTGATTACCCACATAAGGAGTTAATCGGAGAATATCAATAGCAGATAGGTGTGGTTCTGTCTTAACCACAAAATTTTCTACCATAAATTTAAACATGGCATTTAAATCAATATCCATATCTTGTTTTTTAGCATCAATTTTCATCATGCTATTCATGGCTTTATCTACCTCAAGCCAAGTAGGTTCTTTAGTCCATACTTTGAGGTATTCTTCGCTTTCGGGTGCTACTCTAATATAATGTAGCGTAGGCTCGGTTAGTGCAAAAAGCACATTCTTATCACTTACAATTTTCTTGTCCATATTATCCACCTATAAAACCAACAAACAAACAAACGGTGTTGGTGGAGTATTATTTTTTAGCGTTCTTTTTTGGGCGACCTCGCTTTTTAGTAGGTTTAACTTCTTTAGATTTAACTTCTATTTCTCGAAGTCTACGCATTTCATGTCTACTTGGCATCTACTCACCTCAAATTTTCCAATGAGTAATTACTTCACAAGTTGTCATAGTTCTAGGTAAAACCGTTGCTTCTACAACAATTGCTCCTTTATCATCGGGTATTGGGAAGTTGTTTGCACTTAGCATATAATCTTCGAACTTAAGAGTTATTTTCTCACCATTTGATTTTTCAAATACTAAGGTTATTTCTGTTCCCGAACCAGTTTGTTCAGTTCTGTTCAGCAGTTCTTGATATAGCCTATCGTCAGTTACATGGCCTGTAAATTGTATTTCGTATGTCCTTTCAGCAGGTATTGCTTCTTGTATGGAAGTATTGCCGACTCCTAAGAATCTTCTATCCTGTAGATTATTATTCATAGTCAAAGTTAAAGTATTTATCTTTAAGAAAGTGTGATTAAATACACTAAACACTCCATCGGAAAAGAAAAATGGCTCTCTAAATTCTGCGATAGAAGAATAGTTATACAAATTAGTATCATCCTCCACCCCTCTTCTTCCATCATATGCTTCATCATTTTCTAGTGCGTGAACTGCTCTTGTATTTACATCAACAGTCATCTTTACTTCTTCGTTTTCATTAGCAGTAAGAGTCAATGTATTTACACGGCATCCTCTAGCGATTTTAATAAAGTTCATAGATTCTAAAGGTTCAGTAGAGTCGGTTCTAAACTTATTTGTTCCCTCTAATTTACTTAGAGTCTGTTCCATAGCAAAGGAAGGAAGATTATCTCCATTTTCTTCCGCTATCGTATAAGTTATTCCTTTAGTCATAGTAGTAGTTCCTACTGGCGGGTCTAATTCTTTTAGCGTAGTATGTTCTTGTAAATGGTTGGGATTTGGTGGACAAAGAGTTGTTCCTACAACTCTATGGAAAAATGGCCCCGTAGAAGGAATATTAGATGATTTAACATATACTTTATCTTCTCCTCCTACATAGTCGCTACTAGGATTCCCTGTTAAAGTTGTAGCACTAATACTCGTCATAGCACCAAAGAAATAATATAGCCATGTTCCTTGATTTGCTACTATTCCTAAATTACCACCGCTAGCAGTTTCAATTCCTTTGTATTGGTAGGTTTTGTTTCTAGTATTTCCTAGTGAAAGATTAACTTGTTTAGTTTCTATTTCTGTAGTTGGGAAAGTTACGCTTTCTACTATTCCTAACCATCCATCGGATAAAAGTCTTTTAGCAGAAGTTGTGGTAGTTGCGGCTAAAGCCAATACTCCATTCGTTCCACCATTAGAGGCAATAGGCAAATTACCACTTCCACTAACAGAAGAACCTGCATTTGTTACTGTAACAGCAGTAATAATTCCTCCTTGAACTCCTCCTGCGTTTCCAATTGTAGTAGCACTAGTTGTAGTTTCTGCAATATGTGTTCCTACATATCCACCAGTATTATTAGTAATAGTTAATTCAGCACCGCTTCTTGTAACAGTTACATCTTTTCCTGCTAATGCCGTTAATACGGACTGTGCGATTTCAGCACCAGTAGCACTATTAGCAATAGCGACGGTTACTGAATCATTAGCCGATGCTGATGGTGCGGAGGCATCCGCAGTATTAAACAAAACTTGTAATGTAGTAATTCCATTTGTTCCCGAAGCGGAAGCAAGATTAATTGTTAAAAGTCCACTATCATAATTTGTTCCGCTTTCAGCAGGAAAAGTAACAGTGGAAGATTCTGCACTTAAAGTAAGCACTAATTCTCCACCAGTAATTGTTAATCCGCTTGCACTAGCAAAATCAGTTACAATAGATTCATCAGCCTCAATTTGAGTTCCTCCATTAGTTATGGTTGGTTGAGCCAAAACTGATGTTGCCCCTGTTACTTTCTTAGCAGGAACAGGTGCGCCATATCCCTTAATTACGAAAAAATCATTAAGAGCAGGAGTTGCGGCAGGAGTAAAAGTTATTGTGTCTGCTGTATTGGCAGTAATTCTATGTGTAGTTTGGAGAGTAGTTCCAGTATATCTTTCTAAAAGACAACCGACATATAAATTATTTACTAGAGAATAATGAGTAGAAAAAGCAGTTGCGGCTTTAATTACAGTTAATGAAGTATCATCAAATGCGCCACTTGGGTTTTTAGTTGATTCGAAATAAATATCAAATTCCGGTATTTTCGTTATGCTTGCCCCGCTTCCTAGAAATATATCTGTATTAATTGTCATGCTACTCTCCCCCTTCCTAACTTACTTACTAGGGAATACTTACTGCGAATCTTTTTGCTTCTAAACTTATTTTATATCCAAAGAGTCTTTTTGCTCGGTCATTACTTTCACTTCTAGAACCTACAAATAGTTGTTTAAAACTTGAACCGTCGCTTGCAGTATAACCTCGCCTCTTACTCTCAAGAACTCTAGTTAATATCAAGTATATAGCCCTTAGCCTATCTTTGCCATAAGAAGCATCTAATCCGGAACGCTCATCGTGTAAAACTCTAATATGTAATGTAAAAGAATAAGTTTCATTTTTAATATCATAATGTATTGTTGGGTATTCTATATTTTGAGAATCTTCGAAAACTACAATTGTAGCAGGAGTTCTAGACAAATCTACTCTAACTCCTTTATTCGCTGTAGTTGTCCTTACATCAATTACATCGGGAGTAACTGCATTAGAAGCAGTAATAGTTCCATCAGCGACTAATGCTTGTGCATTTGTAGACCAGTTTGTGTTAATTAAATCTATGATAAGACTGACTTCATCCATGATTCAACCTCCGCATTTATTTGTTTTTCAATTAATTTACTATAATCCTCTAATGCAAAATTCATAATTTCTTCATCGCTAAAAGAAATATCCTGTCCTAATGCATTAGAAAGTTCTATCATGGCTAAATTTCTTTCTTTGTGAATATCTAATAATTTCTCAAAAGCCCTCATGTCTATTTTAGTAGCCATATAAATCAATCCAAGAAATAAACAATATCAGCCTTGCCCTTTAGAGTATCCATACCTTCTTTTCTTAATATATCATATTTTTCTTTAGTAGTAATATTAGCACCAGTTTCAGCAATAAGAATTGATTGGTCATCATTTCTTAATATTTCAGCCGCAGATAATTTTGTGGTTGCTTCATGAATAGCAGAAGGAACTCTAGTATCTCCCGCAACATATGTGACAACTACAGAATTATCCATATGATAAGGATAATCTTTTAGGAAAAATATTCTACCTTCTTCGTTAATAGTCCAATAATCTCCCAATCTTCTCAAATCTTCTTTATCTGTAAAATCGGTAATGGTGCAAACTGTTGGTATGCTTTGTCCGGTTGCCGTTGTAAATGTCCTAATTGCTTCATTACTTGCCCCACTGTGATTCAAACTTAGTGTGATTGTATTGTTTGAAGTATTTATAGAAGTAATAGTGGAACCCGCAGTAATTGCGTTTCCACTAACTGCCATGCCTACTTGTAACCTGCCTATAGTTGTAGAGTCTACAACTAGCAGATTAGTTGAGGCTGTAGTTGAGTTCGATTGTATTGATACTTTTATTGAGCATTCCGAACCATCATCCCCCGAAAGTAGGGAGGAAATGAGAATGCGCTTGCCATTATCTTTATCTTTAGAGGCATAGAAAAAGTCAGAAATGGTTAAATTATTACTAATTAGGCTTTTTGCCGTAGTTGCCCCCGTAAATGCTGAAGTTGATGGAAATTCACTGTTAATTAAAGCAGTTATGTCATTATTAGTAGTTTTTATTCCAAAAGTATTTGAAAACTCATCGTTGCCTAATTGAGTTATGTCGTTTTCTGCTAGTAATGTGAATGATACTCCGTTATTTGGTAATTGTAATATAATAGAATGTATATCTCTAAAATTATCTAATAGTTCTATTTTAGCCTGTGCAGATGCTATCTCTACATATTGTGTTCCTTGCCATACTAACAAAGAAACTATTTTACGAACTTTCATTTGTTTTAGTTGAATAAATCCAACATGGCCACCATAATAAGAACGATGTGGTGGTCTTGAAAATTCAAAGTTGTGATATTCGTCTTTTGTTACTATTGGTCGAAAAGACCTTTTTATTTTATCATCAACAATTCCTTCTACTCTTTTTATTATTGCACCGACCTGTGCTAAAGTCGGAAAAGTAGAAACTGAAAACGCAGGGACTTGTAAAAGATTAGCCACTTCAGTAGCATTAGTGTAAAAACCCCTTCCTTGACTATAATCAGGATTTATTTCCGTAAAATCGCTAGGGGAGAAGGTGGTTCCCATTATGATTCCACCTCGCTTGTTACATCTCCGAATACTCTTTCTATGCTTCTAATTTTAGTTTTCAAATCATTTACTCGGCTAGCCATCGCCCTGTTAGCACTTTCTCTACCTGCGGGTTTAAGATTAAATTTACCTTCTTCTCTCACATAGAAATCTAAAGAAAGTAAGAAAGGTATCTTTTTACTAACGAAAACGCCTTCACCAAGCCCCTCTCCTGTAACCATTTGACTTAATTTTAAATCACCAATAGCGTAAGTTCTTTTTCCTACAAAATTTACAGAAGATTTAACATTTTCAATTCCTGCACCAGTTTGTATAGTTAGATTAGGAGCATATTTTTCTTTATCATCTAATGATAGTTTAGCATATTCATCAAAAGATATAAACTGTTCAGCAGTTTTTCTAGTTCTATTAAATAAACCTTTGAATTCATCAAATTCTTCTTCGGTTATTTTCGTATCTTTAGCATTTTGTAAAACTTTTTCATATGTGGCATTATCAATAGTTGTGTCTTTTACTAATTGAATATCTCCTATCTTTCTTGTATTACCAGTATATTTCCAAGTGAGTCTTTTCTTATCTTTTGTTTTTAGATTTTCTTTTAATACGAATGCTTTTTTACCCAATTCATTCAATTTTTTCTTTCTTTTACTTGCTGACATTTCCTTTAAATCTTCAAGTTTCACTTTACCTTCATCAGTAAGATTATCTCTAGAACCTATAGTAAAGCCTTCTAAATCTGCATCATCTTGCTCTAGTTTTTCTTTGAATTCGTCAAATGTCGCTTCGGCTCTTTCGCTTTTACTAAACTTACCGCAAATAATGGGAACCATTATGTCAGTAGCAGATTCTAAATAAGGTCTAAATATTTCTTGTATTTGTGCTTTGTTTTGCGCTATGAGTATTGGAATATCTGTATCTTGTGTAAATTCAACATTTGCTTGTTTTAATCTATTTTGTGAACTAGGAGGGGCTTTGAAACCATATAGTCCTTTTTTACCGTCTACTTCTAATTCGAAGTATTCTGCTTTACTTTCTACTGTAGCAAGATATTGTTCATAACTAGGACTTCCTGCCTTTCCTAATGTTCCTTCTCTCACTATTTCATAGTTTACCATAGTTTTAGGCTCACTACTTCCTTCTTTATAGGCGGGATTAGGTATTCTAGTTTTCTTATATTCAAACCATTCTACTGCTCTTTCTGCGGCTTGTTCAGTTACCTTCTTAATTACTTTTTGAGTAAATCTAACTTCGGCATTAAATACATCACTACCTACTTTAAATGTCTGTGTTTTATTTCTTTCCGGTCTTGGGTTTTGTCCAGTTATCTCTCTTATGTGATTTGTTTTAGCCTCTTCTAAATCTGTAGATTTTATATTTCCATAAGTCATTTTAAAGTGATACTCTTTCCCTTCTTGCCTAACTCCCCCTATAGGCTTAAAAGAAAAAACTCCTGTAGGATTGCCTGTTTCTTTATCCTCTTTTTCTCTTAAAATCATATCTTCTTCGATGGGAATATCATTGGATTTTTGAGTGGCTATAAAAGTTCTAAAATCAAAAGGAGGCAAATTTAACTTTTGGGTTCCTCTTTCAGAAAATTTTAATGCACCCACACCGGAAAGCCTCTCTCTAACATCTCCGCCTTTGACTTCTTTTAGTTTTAAATTTTCTGCGTATCTAATATTAGCAGTATTTTCTGCACTACCTTCCTTTCCAGTTTTTCTTCTACTAAATTTAGTCCAACCGTAAATTTCCTTATTAATGTAAGAAATAAGAGGTTCTTCTTCGAAAAATTGTTTAATTATTTTAGCAAATTCTTCTTCTAATAAATCTTCTTTTTCTTCTTTTTCATCTTCGCTTAGTGTAGTATCACTATCTATAGCCTTCGTGCTTTTATTGTATTCTCTAAGTAAATCTTCTGTTTTTTTAGGTCTGCCTTTAGCATCCATATGTCCTTTTAATGTATTTATAATTTCATTTTTACCTACATCACTAGATATGTCAATATCCGACCCCTTCCATTTAATAATCATGGAAACAGCCTCACATTAACCATTTAGCCCAAGCCGCACCTTTCTGTATTGCACTACCTAAACCTAATCCGCTTTGTGGTGGTTCATAACTCATTTGTCCAGTAGCGGGGTCAATCCAATATGGTCTTCCATATCCATCTGTTCCGCTAGGTGGAACAGGATATCCACTACCATTATTCATAGCACCTTGCATTTGATTATATTGTTGCATATTTCCTGTTAAACCCGCTACTGCTGAAGCGGCAGTTGGTTGAGCCATTCCGCCTCCACCAAAACCCTGTGACTCTAAATATTGCTGTTTTGCCATTTTTCTTTGATTAATTACTTCACTATTGATAGCAGAATTCAAAAGTTTTTGAATATCTAAATCTATATTTTCTTGAGTAATCTTTTCGTATTCTCTAAGACAATCCGGATTTACTGTTATTTTACTTCCATCAGTAGTAAAGGATAGTTTTGATAACATTTGGGAAACGACTCTTTCTGTAACATCTTCCATTAAATTTTCAAGTGCCGTTAAAAACATTTCACCGTGGTATTGGAAGAACTCTTCAACATGATTATCTTGTAAAGAAAGTAAGTTATTTACATTTTTGAATTGTTGGTCGCCCTGTTGCTGAACTGCTCCCAGTACCGTTCCATTACTTGTGCCTAATATTCCCATATTTATTCCTCCTTTTCTTCTTCCGGAACTTTAATTTGATTGTTTAACATTAAATGATTTATTCTATCTGTCATGATATTAACTTCCGTTAGCAATCTAATTACTTCCTCCGTAGCGGTCTTGTTATCTGCTAGTGCGGGTGGTTTTATAAACCATCCTGCTGAAGTCAAAGATGCTACATCATTTTTATTTAAAGTAGTTAATGGCCCGCTTTTTAGCATCTTAGGCATTCTAGGCTTAAATGCTTTAAAGTCTAATCCGTGTTTATCTGCAAGTATTTGTTGTTGTAACATTTCTAACTGCATATACATGGAAGCATGTTTTGGACAATAAGTTCCCATTAGGGGTCTACCCTTTGTTACCTTATCTAGAGGTATTGGTGGCCTCATATAATCTCCCTGTTCCCAAATATGATGAAACCCACATACTACGCATCTATCCTTTAAATTAAATTTCTTACCATATTTAATTCCTAAGAACTTTTTAGGTTCGGATTTTAATACTGCTGTTAGTTCTGCTAATTGTTTTTTAGGTTTAATTGCCACAAACTTGTATTCAGTTACAGCCCCACTTGCCCTTGCTTGTTGTAGCGGAGTCATGTTAAAATTACCAAACGCAGGGTTTGGCGTGTTCTGTCCTATCAATTGGTTGTTATACATCTTTCATTCCTCAATAATCCTTTATCATTGTTGTTACGCCCCTATATACCATTTCGGGGTCGGATTTTGCTGAAACAATATATTTGAAGCAGGGAATCCCTTTCTCATTTAACTGCCTCATTCCATACTTAAAAGGTTCAAATATTTCATGGTTATCCATAGTTATGCCTTCTTGTAAAGGATATTTTTCTGACCATATATCATATTTATTAGCCCAAATGCCTACGGCCATAGGATAATCTACTTCTTTTTTCTTTCTGCCAGTAGGCCAAGTATTTGCTACAATAGTGTCTACTAAAAACTTCCACGCTAGTTGGTGGTCTAAATTGGCATCATTGTCCAAATGCCTATGGTCTATCATAAAAATAATGTATCTAACTTTTCGGGATTGCATATCTTTAACCCATTCTTTCCAATAAATTGCTTCTCCGCCTATATCTGCGCTTTTTATTGTATGAGAATTCCCATCAATTTTTATATTTTTTCTGCTCGCTCTATGCAAACCCACAGTTCTTTGATTTATTTGAGGAACTTCTCCCCTAGTTCTAAGTTGTTTGCTAAGGGTTGTTTTACCGACCATTGTAGCACCATAAACTCCGAAATTAATTGCGTGAATTTTTTTGTAAAAGCCTATTATTGCTTCACCAACAAGAATAGCAAAGCCAGTCATTATGGACATTTAATGCCCCCAAATATCTTTAGCACCCTCAATAATCCAACCCATTATATTTATGTCAAAGACTCCCATAATATTACCAACTAAAAACATAGCCAAAGTAGAGAAACCTCCCCAAAACCAAGCCTTCATTTTTAAAAAGAAGATATCAGCAGAATGCGCCCTAGATTGATTATAAGCATAATCGGAGTCGGAAAAACCCATCAAGTCTCCAAAGACCATCTAACCACCTCATTGGAGTGCGGCTAAAAATTCATTACCGACAGTATTCTCTTCTGCCGATTCAGTATTGCTGTAAAAGTTAGTATTATATTGTCTAGCACTTTCACGCATCTTTTGTCTTTGTTGTTCGTCTCTAGCCTTTCTTTCCCAATATGCGGCTATCTTTCTATCTAGTAGCCACATTTCTATCTTGTCATTTAGTGCTAAATCGAACAATGCTTTCATTACCATTATTGCTCCTATCGTTCCTAGTCCAAATAGAACTGAATGTGCTAATGGCCCATATGGAAAACCTGTTCCGAATTGAGCATAAGCAAATACATTTGCCCCACTCAATGTTCCTACGAACAATATAGTCATAACTAGTCTAGTATCTTGATTTAAAACAGCCATTGTAAAACCTCAAGCGAATTCAATAGAACATGCAACTTGGCCGGAAGTTTCCTCAAAGAAAAGTCCTGTGCTACATATTACTCCATGCATATCAAACTCTTTTGTTTCGTTGGCGGATAGAACCATTCTAGCGACTTCTTTACCGCTATTACTAGTTCCATCAAACACCTTTATTGTAGCCGCACCATTATTAACTTCACAAACATGAATAGAAATTAATTTACATTGACCAGTAAAAACCAAACCGCTTGCTGTTAATACACCGCTACTTCTGCATGAAGCCATACTATCTACTCCCTTGAGACTAACTACAATACCAATACCATTTAAGATTATTGTCTAATCTTCTTTGGTTTCAGTTTTCTTTTCTGTCTTTTTTGCCGCAGGTTTCCTTCCCCTTTTAGCAGGTTTAGGAGGCAATAAAAGAGATTCTAGTTCAGCATGAGTGGTTATTGCAGAACCCAATACTCTATTGATAACATCAAACTTTTTTGGGTCTATTTCCGAAAGTGCCTTTCTATCATCTTCTGTAAAGAGAATCTCTAGATTAGTGTCCCCTTTTAGCGTTATTGCTGTAAAAGGTTCCACATCATCTAGAGAATCCCTTTTTGTCAAAAGAACTCCACGGACAATTACTGATGGCTTATTTGCTATAGTTGCCATTTTAATTATTGCCACTAGAACACCTCAAAGATTTCCAGTAACTCTAACTCTAACCACGCCACAATCAGTATTTGCTGATATTAAAGCACCACTAGAAGCAGTTACAGCCTTAAGTTCAAACTTATCTACTGCACCATAAGCACCCAATTTGGTTACTACAGGTGTAATTCTTAGAGTAGGACTCTCTTGTCCTATAATTTGAACCGAAGAAATACTAGATAGACCTAAACTTGTCGCTGTAATTAGTTCGTTTAATGGTGTAATTGTTGCACTTGCTCCGGTTTCATTTGCCCCTAACAAAGCAGTTCCATCGGCCTTTAGAGTAATTGTTGAACCAACTATGCTATCAATAAACGCAGTAATATCGTTATTAGAATTAGCAGAATTTATTAATACTTCTTGCCCTGCGGCTAAAGTAGTAAATGTTCCGCTATTTACTGTAATGACATCTGTTGTTTTATTAACATCAATATCCAATGTTCCGGATGCGGCAGGTCTTGCACCAGTTAGGTCAATAGCCGCAGTAACAACATATTCATCTCCTAGAGCCTTTGGTTTTGTAAAGCCTTTATGGTCGGCTAAAAGTGTTACAGTATGTGTCACTTAAATCGCCTCACAGAAGGTTTGTAATCTTTCCTTGACCCTTGAAGTATGAACAAGCCATTTCACCAATTGTTCGGTATAGAGCCTTGTTTCCAAGATTGCCAACACCGAATGGGTTTCCGTTACTAATACCATCTTCAAAGTATTGAGTTGGCTTCATCACTGATAGCCATAGATGGTCAGTATCTAGAACAAGCATGTCACCGATTAGAGAACTGTTTAGACCAGTAGAAGGCATAGCCGCTACAGGAATCAATGGGATATCGTAGTATGTAGAAACTCTAAATCCTACTTCTGCACCCTTAACTCCTCTAACACCATTTACAGTTGGAACAATCTCTTTTCTGTCCATAAATCTCTCTTGTGCTTGTAGCAAATCACTTAGAGTTTGTAGAGTATCGTATCCAGTTAGGATAACCTTTGGAGAACCTCCGGCTACTCTAATATCTCTTAGTAGAGAATTTAGAACTGTTAGAGTCAATTGCCTTGCTTCACCGGAAGTATAACCTGCACCAAATGAAACTTGAGAGTCTAGGAATGAATCGCTTGCTCTTGACTTTCCATATAGTCTGTTAATATCATCGGTTCGTGTAGCAATTACACTTGAAGCCGCCATTTCTGTTAATTCAGCATTACTAGAAACAATCTTCAATAGAGAAGTATAGTTTCTTTCCATTACATCAGCCGCATTTGTTGCGCTAACGGGTTGATAATGTTCAAGTGGCATTACTAGCATAGCATTTTGAACTTCGGAATGGTGCTTACCCATATCTTCTCTCAATTGCGCTCTAATGTCACCGATTCCGTCATCAATTGCAGCCATTTCCATAGAAAGTTCACTGAATTCAAATTGATGAGCAATAATCTTAGGGCTTGTGTTTAGCAAATCATATTCAGGAGCAATTGACATTAAACCATCTGATTGACTATCTAGACTTGCATTTTCCGGAACACCACCAATTCGGTCTGCTCTTAGAGTATCTGCACCATAAAGTGCATCATTTAGTGCGGCATTACCAGTAATTGCTAGGAAGTTTCCGCTTCCACCACCTGCTCTCTTTGCCAAAACTCTCCAACCGCTTGATGTATATGGCCTCTTTGAAATAACTGAAAGTGCATTACATTCCCTGTTTAGCATTGACCAAACTTTTTGTCCATACATAATATTGTATAGATTTGCATTTATTCCGCTTGGTGCGGAAGTTGCATGACCGTGGTTAAATGCGGTATGAATACCACTAATGCCACCTTGAGCCTTTAGTAGTTCATTTCCGATTGAACCCATTGTGTTTAGTCCGTATGTTTGTGCTTCTAAATCTGCTATTGTGTTAATATATCCTGTCATAATAAATCACCTCAAACGAGTCCTCCGGCCATTTTATGAATGTCCGACCAATCCATTTCAGCCAGTTCTTCCATACTTGGGAGTTTAATTTGTGCTTCTTCTTGTGCTTTTAGTATTGTTTCTTTTTCTGCTGTCAAAGACTTTCTTAGAGAAACAAATTCATCCTTTAGAGAAGCAATTTCTGCTTGAGCATCATAATTTGCCTTTTCTATAATTGTTTCTCTTTGTGATGTTTCTCTAGCAAATCTTTCTGCAAAAGACTTTTCTAGATTGCTGTAAGCCAATTTCTCTAGTTGTTCTTGTCGGAAAGCCTCATATGCTTTCTCAATGTTTCCAACAGACAAATCAAGCGTTTCTAGTTCTGTATTGCTAAATGCCTTTACAACCGGAAGGTCGCTTGCTTTTGGCTTTCCATTGTCAATAACAATTCTATCTGCGGGTTCACCGATTTCAACACCTGCCCCATCTAGAGTAGAAACGACGGCCTTTCTCTCATCCATGAGTTTTTCATAGTCGCCTTTTTCTTCACTTGGAGGCATAGCGGTTTCCTTGTCATCATCCATTTTTTCGCCATACATCTTTTCGTTCATCATGCTTTCTTTCATTTTGTCATCATCCATCTTTTCATCTGCCATTTCTTCTGCCATTTCTTCCTTACGGAGAGAATTGACTTCTGCCATCAAAGCGTCTAATTCTTCCAATGCTTTTTCTATTCGTGTCATATTTTTCACCTTATCTTTTGTTTTTTCTTGTTTTAAAATATCAAATCTTGCTTCGGGGTTTATTCCTTTTTCACAAATTGTAACCTCATGTAATTCAAGTTTGCTTATTTCGTTGTATTCACCTAGTTCTTTGTGACTCTTTTTCACTTTCTCTAAAGCCTGTCCTCCAATACTAAATGACCTCAACGAACCTTTCCTTATGCCTCTATTAATTTCTTTGGCTTTTTCTATATCATCTCTTAACTTAATTACTACAAAGAATCCAACATCATCTACTTCTGTTTTCCATAATCTCCCTGTTGTATCTCTATATGATTCTACTACTTCTCCCACTTGAACATTTGAATGATTTGTCATTACATTTCTAAACTTGGGGTTCTCCATATATTTCTTTACTGCCTCATTAAGTGCTTTGAGTGTGATTAAATCATTTTGCTTATCAACGATTTCGATGCTTGCATATCCTCCAATCATTAAATCGTTGCTTTTGAGAATCCTAAAGTCTGTTGTTTTGTTTGCCAATACCGCAGACGACATTCCTCTCAAAACCTAATTAATCCAACGACTATATAAAGAACACACTATTTTTTTATTCAGGTAGGGGTGTTTTAGCAAATTTATCTTCATAAATGTTCCAAATACCCTCATCACCTTCAGTATCAGCAGGTTCTTGTTTATAGCCAGTCCAAGCCAACCACATCTTTTTCTCTTGAACAGGTAAATAACGAATATGTAATTTAGTTTCGAATTTGTTTCCTTTTAGGAAATATTCGTGATATCCGTTTCTTTGAACTCCTAACTCAATATTTCCCGAATCAATCACCTTTCCTTGTTCTAAACTTTTAGAAACTTCAGCAGGATATTTTCCTGCCGCACCAAACAAATCGAACAACTCTTCTTCATCATCTAATTGTATAGTCCAAAACATAGACTCATCACCAACTAATATTCCAAAAGAAACATTACCATCTTCTCTATCGTATATTTTGAATTTACCTGTTCTATATTCTTTAGGAGTTTTATAGGCTTTTAGCATAGCATACTTATCTGTAAAATCCGAACCGAAGCCCATTTTACATCTATCATACTCTTCTATAAGCCTCCTAAATTCTTTTTGATTTTCTCTTTCTCTTACTCTTCTAACAAAATCATCGCAATCTTGGTTGTAGACTACATATTCACATATCGCTTTTAATTCATCTATTCCATCCGGAACTATTCCGTTTTTTTCAAGATAATTTAACATATCAGACAAGAAGCCACTATTTATTGTCTTTCCTTTTGCAGTTTCTTTATCTATTACATCAAATGTCTGCTGTAAAACTTGTTGTTTTAAATCATTACAGCATTTATCTTCATCAGTGGAAGCATAAGACATAGACACCATAGGTGTTTCTTTTTGCCTTTCTATAGTAATTGGAACGCCTGTCATTGGAACTCCTCCTTCGTTTGCAGATTCCAATATTAGACTCATAGCACTTTTGGCGATAGTATCTTCCTGTAGAACTTTGCTAGGGTCTACTAGGAATTTATTTCCCTCCTTTTCTAATCCATCTCTTTGGGGAACAAAATCAGCAAGGTTTGTTTCTTTTCCTTGTAAAGTATCTTCATAAAGAGCAGGATATTTTCTATTTAGAAACTCATGAGTTTCTTTGATAGTTCTAGGTTTCGGTCTTAGATAGTGATATAAAATTAATGCCAACTCATTATTTTTACCTTTCATAACTTCTTCTGCTTGATTTTTCCACATATCTAAATCAGCCAAAGCATTCTTAGACATCAAATTGTTCTCTTCAAAACCATATAACACAAAGCCACTAGTATCGTATTTTGCTATAATAGTGGTTTCACCATGAATATGGTCTGTAACTTTTATTCCTTTTTCTAAAGCAACCACATCATAATTAAGTGACTTCTTAGTGTCCTGCGAAAGTATCTCTAGAGTGATTGGTTTATCCGGATATTCTACTTCGGGAACTTCGATTACTTTGGCAGAAAATAAACTATAACTTTCTCCCTTTTTCTTAACTTCATCTACCTTTACTCTAATAATATCACCGACATCAACATTAATTTTAGTATTGAGTGCCTTACCTACATTCATATAATTTTGACCCTTTATTTCTACTAATCCTGCCGCATCTTGTAATACTGGCCCCACTCCTACAGAATATGAAAATAAATTACTCTTGGTTTTGTTTTTATCTAAAACTATTACATCTAAGTCTACAAAGTTTTTCCACTTTATCCATTTAGGATTCTTTTTAGTTCCAATATAATATGTTGAAGTAGCGTCTTTTATTACCACTCCTTCTGCTGTTGGTATCTCCATCATTTCTTTAGAATATTTTTCTAGGTCTTCTAAATTATCTGCTTGTCTAGTATCTTTCTTAGAAGGATAAGCAATTGCCTCGCCACTCTTAGCAGAATAATTATTGAAAAGAATAGTCATCCTATTAGACAATTCTTCATCAGTCAAAGTTTGTGATTCGTGCCTCATAATATCAAAGACATGACATCTTAATTTAGCATCTTTATATTTACCTTTGAACACATGGGCTATAGTATCTGCCCTGTGTAGTGCTTCATCGCCATCAAACAATATTAACTCGCCATCTAAAATACAATCTCCATATTCTTTTTTATTTAATTCTTGAACTTGAGCAGAACACTTATCTGTAATATTTTTCTCGTTGTAAGAATAAATTGTAACTTTGCCATCTAACTTATGTAATTGTATTCTCATACCGTCATATTTTTCTTGAACAAACCAATCACCGCTAAATCCTTTTAGTTGCTCGATGTCCTCTATTTCAAAAATTCTATACATTGGTTTGTTAGGAACAATAAAATGTGAGAGAGACTTTTCCTCTTTTTCTCCATCTTCGTTCTTTTCAATCTCTACTAACTCTTCCCAATCCTCTTCATCATTTCTAGAAAAGAAAATGGTTTCTAAAATATCCATAGCGGCCTTTACCTTTCCTTCGACTTCCTTAGAATCTTTGCCGTCTCCATAGTGTTCAATAATATACAGCCCTATGTCGTCTGCCTCTAGGTCAAGTCCATCAAGACCCTCCGTTATTGTGTCACTTTGCATGTCTTTTATTGCTAATACATCCTTTGAAAGTGCTTTATTATCGCTTCTTAGTGCATAATGCACAAATTTAACCATAGTTTCCGGATTACTCAATAATTCTTCAAGAACATTACCTTTGAACATATCAGCAAATGGGTCAATTACGATTTTAGAAGTATATCTTAGAAGTTTAATATCTTCAAAGAGTTTCTGTGCCTTTAGACTTTCAGGATTTTTTGTGTCTTTATCTTTCAAATCCTCTTCTTCAATAAATCTCTTAAGTTCTTTCCCTACTGCATTTAATTTTTCATATGATTCTATAATGATATCTACAGCATTTTGCCATCTGCTACTGTATTCTTTTGGGTCTTCTTTTGCTGATAAATAGGCAACTCTAGTTTTTTCAAACAATCTAAGTATTTCTACCGAAGGTTGCTTATCCTTCTCAATAGAGTCTAATTTCAAAATGACTCCCTGCCTAAAATAATTAGTCGTCTAATTTACTTTTTTTAAAACTGTCACCCGCAGTAGCATGACTATCTAAACCAAAACCGGAGTGTTTTCCTTGCGGTTTCATTTCTAGATTTACATTTTCTGCCTTTGGTCTTGTTACCTTTACTGCCTCGGATTCATCTTTCAATTCGCTTCTATTATTATCCATTAAAGATTGGTATAATATTTCTTTAGCGTTTCTAGCCTTTTCTATAGCCATGCTTATTTTTCTTTCTTCTGCTGTTACTCTTTCGGGCATTATTGTCCACCTGCCTTTTCTACCATTTTATGAATATCACTCCAATCCATATTAGAAACATTTTCCATAGAATTTTCTCCTCCTATGGTGCTTGTCATAACAGGAGTTGGACTATCAGTAACAACATATCCTGCCTTCATAAGTAGGCTATCTTTAGCATAAATTGTCTTTTCAAGTGCCTCTACCTTTGCTGTTAGGGCTTTTACAATCTCAAGCATTTCTTCATTTATTGTTCGTTCTTCGGTCATTCTATCTTCTCCCGTTCTTTTTTACCACTAGGATATACTAAGTCTCGTAACTGACGATACAATAATTCATACTCCTTACGAAGTTTGGTAGCCGTGGCTACAATATCAATGTTCCGTTCATCCATAGATTTCATTTTTTTATTGAGTTTCTTATTGGATTTCATTAAATCTAATTCTTTTAGAGAAGAAATTAAATCTCCCAACTTAGTAAAGTCTTGACCAAAAAATTCTGTTGGTTCAGCCGCCTGTAATGTTTTCTTTAATCTTTTTTTACCTTTAGCATCTAAAGAATCTAATATCTTTTGTGGGCTTTTTGTTTTCTCTTCTTTGAATATTATCTCTCTTCCATCATCATAATAATCCCATGTCATATTTATCACTCCAACATTCCTTCTATAATGTTTAATTTTTGTTCTAATTCTTTGACCCTGCCAATAAATCTTACGGTCAATGAAGATATTTCCGAAGTCTTATCCATACTAATAGAGCCGAATCCCGATGCAAGTTCAATAGTTTCACTTTCAATATAGTTTCTTAATCCGTCTTTAAATTTGTCTTCTATTTCGTCAAATTGTTTAAGCAATTGCTTCAAGTCATTTGTTGTTTTTATTCCTGTTAAAATGACTTTACTTATTTGTCTTTTAACATCCTTAGACACAACGCCTTCAGTTTCTAATTTTGCTGTGACTTTTTGTAATCTTTCTAATTCGGGTTTTGCTTCTGCTACAAAGTTAGCCTTATTAATGAGTTCATTCAATTTAGCCTCCTCTTCTTCTATTTTTTCAGCAAAATCTAATTTTGCTTGTCGAATATACTTATCTCTATTTTCAGTTATGTCTTTGACCTTAGCCATTAACGATTGTAGTTTGGTATCTTTATCTCCTTTTATTTTCTTTCGTTCAGTGCTAATTAATTCATTAATACCTTGCCTTAGTCTTTTTACTTTGTTTGCTATTATTTTATCTTCATCCTTTTCCATTTCTTTTAATTCGGAAAGGCGGTCTTCTAATAGGTTTTTTTCTGTTTCTATTTTGGCTAAATCTCTCATGGCTTTTCTAAATTTAGGAAGATATCTTCTTTTGATTGATTCTACATCCCCTAACTTTCCTTGTAATGTATCCATACTTGCCATCAATTCTTCTCTTCTTTTGGGTCTATCTATTACGCTAAGAGGCTCATAACCTTCAACGCTAGCAAAACAGTATAGAAGAACATCTACAGCAGTAAAGGTAGTTCCTTCTACATTAAATTCTTTTAACGCTACTGCTCTAGCCTCTTTCTCTAGTTTATCAATATCAAAAAAGTCATCCTTTCCGTCACCGTAAAATAGTTTTCCTCTTTCAAGAATATCCTTGAATTTTTTTGTTAAGAATTTGGGTTGGCTTTTTAATGCTTTTAATTTATTAATTATTTGTTCTGCTTTTTTTGGATTAGTTCCGAACCTTCGGTATATTTTTCTCCATCCTGTTCCTTCTATCTCTAAATTACCATCTTTTAGTTTTAGAGTAACACTATCTAATAATTCTTCTACATCATCGAGGGCATCAAATAAAACCGATATTTCTTCTTTGGCAAATTTTATTTTTCTTTCTCTAATGAGTTCATCTCTTTTTAAACCACTTTCTATGTTTCTATCTGCTGATTGTTCTACTTCTCGCTGTAAATCTGTTTTTGGCGCAACATAATCTTCTTCTTCGCTAGCCCTAGCAGACCCCGCTTCATCTTTGGCCTTTTGAATATATTTTCTATATTCTATCATATTATTTGAATTGATATTTCTTTCAAGTGATTTCTTAATCTCACTAGCCGAAGCCTGTTGTTCTACTAGTCTAGTAGTCTCGTCATCTAACTCTACTTTGCTCAAAACATATAGTAAAGATTTATTTTTAGACAACTGTAAAAACATAGTATCGCCTCAAAATGGAATATTCTCTCTTCGGTTCTTTTGCTTTGGCGGTAATGTAATTACATCCGGAACATCTGCTGAATGCAATTTCTTTTTTACCGTTGTATCAGCAGGTATTCCCACTGTAAAGTCTCTACTCGGTTTTAGTTTAGCATTCTTGTTAGCATTTAATGCCCTTACTTCTGCTAATTCTTTCTTTAATCTAATTTCTTTTTGTCTGCTATCTTCTGTCATTAACCTGTCCTCCTTTCCGTTCTTCTATCTACATTTTGATTTCCTGCATCTTCCGGTAATCCTGTTAATCTCTTATCGGGGCCTCTACTCATAGAGGGTTTATTTCTTGTTGTTGGAGGGTTCTCTTGTGGCTTACTTAACTGTTGCTCTTGCATTTGCCCCATTTGAGAAGCATCTATGTTAGTTCCCGCATATGGGTCTACTTGGAAATCACCATCTTCTTTTTGTTCTCCTCCCTCCGGCTCTTTTGGTTCCGGTTTAGAAAAAGTAAAGTTTCCATCTTCATCCATATCAACTTCAAATCCTAAATTCTTAATCGAACCTGCAACATTTACTTCTAACTCTCTCTTTCTTATTACTGCTATTTCATCTTCTTCTTCGCTTGGTGGAAGTTTTAAATTCCAATCAGTAATACCAAATTGCTTAACAAGGAATGGGAAAACATAGTTATTATAGACAGTTTGTGCCTTTTGAACTGCCCTATTTGTTACAAGAATTTGCATACCTTCATTATTTAATCCACCGCTTGTAGTATTATCAGCCATGAATACTTTACTAACTCCGTAGAACGCTGATATCCTATCTCTTAAATCATCCTTAACAGAAACATAATCCATTTCTTTTAGGCTGTCCATAAATTTAATCCACTCAACAGCCCCTTTGCCGCTTTCCGATTCTATACCCATAACAGGAATAAAATGAGGGTCTGTTTCCATTTTTTCTTTTACTGAACGCCAAAAAGAGCGCATAGAATCCATGTTTCTAGTTTGAACAGCAAGTAATCCTCTCGGCATTCTGCTCTTAGTATAAGATGAATTAACATAGTTTTCCATAGCAATCAGTGTCATAATATTGTTAAATAGAGTTACAATAGGAGACATTCCATATAATCTAGAAGGACTATATTTGCTAAAGTGCAAAACTTCTCCTTTCAAGAAGTGTTGGTCTTTACCATTTGCTCTATTTACATAATGAACAGGGAACATATTTCCTCCGCATTGGTCGCAGATTTCATGAGGGTCAGTGGTTATTTTATCTCTATGATTAACACAAGTGAAGCCCTTAGTTCCTCTTTGTCCTAATTCATCAGCATAAATAAACATGGTAACAGGGTCGCCACGATAAACTTCCTTTATTCTGTGCATTCTAATCTTACCATTACCATCAATAAAATACTCTTTGACTAAAACAATATAAGCATCATCCATTATATTCAAGTCATCTTCTAGTTCTTGTAAAACATCAATGAATAGTTGTTCGGACTTATTGACATAACCTTCAATGAACTTTTCAGCATACTCTAATTGTTTTACATCGGGTTTCTTCAAGTCCGTAGACTCGCATCTTAAACATTCATTAACAGGTCTACTATGTTCTTTTCCACAATTATTACATCTTGCCTCATATGCCTTTTCCCACATATATCCTCTTCTAAATACCTCTTGTTTTAGTTGAGTAATACAGGTTCTCGCTATAACAGATTGATTAACTAAGTTGTAAATAATTGGGCCAGTAATCATATGATGCTGTTGCCTTTCTTGTATTCCCATATTATACACGGTTCTATCCGCAGGTTTGGGAGTTTGTCGCCTAAACAGGTTAGTTAGTTTAAATCGTCTTTTTTCCTCTACCATAAACTACACCCCTAAAATTTCCACAAAACACATCGGTTATAGAACCTTCGACATAATAGGTTTTCCTGCCTTAATCCAACATTCTTCACAAAATCCAAAAGGGTAGGCAACTTTAGCAACATAACAACATCCGTAGAAGGTCGGTTCGGTTGATTTCTTCCAAGCCAACCATTCTTCCGAATTCAAGCAAGTATTCCTCCAATATTTTCTAAATCATCCATTGTAGACATTTTACAGTTATCTTTGTATTTCTGTATATCATCTAGATATATTCCTTCTTTTAGCCAGTCATACCCAACATGGTCTTTATGATTCTCCCATTTCATCAGTTTGAAAATCTCATCACATCTTCCTTTATACCAATCAGCCTTTTTGTATGATTTTTTCATGCGTATGAGTTCTAGCAATAGTTTAGCATTACCCTTTTTTAATCTAAAATGAGGAAGACACTTTGTTAATAATTGCTGAACATCACCTTGAGAATAGAAATTTAAACGATTAATTAGTCTAGTATTTTGTGGAGATTTTTGGTCTAGGTGCATTTTACCGAAACCTATTGACTTGTGCATTTCCTGCATGAACGCCTTTCCTCTTTCCCCCGTAGCCACAAGCCCGACTCTAGGATTCATGTTTCTATCTAAAGTAATAAATCCATCCGAATCAATAAATGCGGCAGTATAAGCCCAAATGTTTTTCTTAATCATTGAAGGCATTTTGTAATATGACCCTCTATAAGAAGTAATATCTAATTTTTTAATTGCTTTAGATATCGAATTAGGGCTACTTATTTTGAATAGAGTTGTTGGCATTCTTTCATGTATTTGTTTTGCTGTTATGCCTTGATTTTCACAAACTGCTTTTAGTATAAAATCCTCTTGCATTTCTTTTTTGGTTTTATTAATTGACTGGTCAGTGATTTTATTTATGGTACTTCTAAATTGTTTTTTTGCTTGCACCATTTCTTTGTGTAAATCGGAGTAGTCTTGGCCGTAAGCCATTCCCTTTTGTTTTTGTTCCGCTTCCCAAAACTTACACAAAGAATCAATGGTTTCTCTTCTCAATTCCGAACTCTTCATTTTATTTAATTTGTATAGGTCTTTTTCATTATATCTCATTTTAGATAGAGGTATAGTGTAATCGGATAGCCATGTAATAGAGCCTATACACTTTTGTAAATAATCAGCATACGCATCTATCATTGTGTCTATGGCTTTAGACATTTTTTCTCTATGTTCTCCTTTTAATTTTCTTCTAGCCTTTCTCATTTTTTTAACCAAATCAGGAACACTTTGCTCTTGAATAATGTATTCGTCGGGAAATGTGTTTAGTTGTTTTCTAGCCTCACTAGCATTTATATTATAATGTGTAGATATTTTGACTATCTCTTCGTGTTCCGACAATACCCCTTGATTGTATAGTATTTTATTTAATTCTACACCTAGTTGCCTCTCGGCTTCATTCATCACTTCTTCTTCCTCTTCATCCAATTCAGCCAATCTTTCCATTTGTTCAGCCGCTTGGCGATATTTTTCTGCTTGTTCTGTCATGCAATCACCTTAGAAGTTTAATCCCATTGGATTTATCCTGCCTTTTCTAACTTGTGGTTTAGAATCCTCAAATATACCCATATCATCTAGTAAAATAAAACTATCAGTTGCTTGATAGGTTGCGGCATTGGCTAATGCTAGACTCATAACCATGTCGTCATGCGCCCCAACACCCTCGAATTTACCTCTTTCAGTAATAGCAAACATTGACAACTCCTCCAATAAGACACTAGTAACTCTTCTACTTTCTTCATTCCCATAAGGAAAATTCATCTTACCGTTCTCTAGAGTCATCTGCAAGTTCAAAATTATCTCTTGCTTCTTTCTTCTAGTAGTATTAAAATCATGAATATTTAAATCAGCGACTTGTCGCAACTCCTGCGTAAATGATTTGGCAAATGTATTTGTTTCGAATAGTATTGCCTCCGGTCTAAACAGTTGCCCTATCAGTTTCACTTTCTGTATGTTTTCTCTAAACTCTACATTCTTAGACCTATCAACATATACTACTGATTTATTTTCCTCTTCATCCATTTCTATTACAGTAATTACATTGTAGTCACCATCAGTAGAAATAGCAGGGTCTACACCTACAAAGTATTTGTAGCCTTCACGCTTTAATGGCTTTAAAACTAAATCTTTATTTTTGGCATTATCTAAATGTTCGGGATTAAATAGAGAAGTTCCTGTAGATATAGGAACACACATATATTCTCTTGTGAACATCATAGACCCTACTTCCGCTTTACGAGCCATTAGTGCTTCATAGTTCCATCTATCCGGCCAAAGGGGTTCATTAAGAGCATTAAGACAAGGATAGGTATTAACAGTATAAGCAGGGTTTTCGGCAAGTTGTTGGTAAATATCCGTATAACTAAATGGAGTTCCGATAACTCGCAAAGAAGCAGTATGGTGAAGTGTTGGTATCATGTCACCATAAAACCAATCCGTAACCTTTTGGATTCCTGTCATACTAAACTCTTTCAAAGGGTCGTCAATGATAATCTCTTGAGGGTGAAGTCCACGAATCTGTGAACCAACAGAACGCTCTAAGATTTGATTACCATTAGTAAGTGTAATGTTTCCTATCGCCCATCCTCTAGCGGGTTTATATTTCTTTAACATGGGATGAGTGAACATTTTGTCAATGTCTCTCATGTGAACTAAAGTCTGTTTTTGGTTAGAAGAAATATATAGCATTTGATATGGAGGCTCTTCAAAAATTAATTTCCAAACTACCCAAGCGTGCATAAATACGGATTTACCGTGGTCACGGCTACAAATTATTACAGTCCTTTGTGTTGTTTCCATGAGTTCATGCCACTCTTGAATATATGAAGGAAAGTCAAACCCAAGAACATTTTGAAAGAAATATGGAAATGAGTTTTTAGATAACTCCATATCCATTTGATGTTCAAAATTAAATGTGTCTAATTCCATAATATTCCACTAGTCCTCTTTGTAAGGGCGATATCTAAACATAGGCAACACCTTCATTTGATTATACATATCCTCGGACATTATATCATCTACTTGAGAATATTCTTCTATTCTTAACCCTCCTCTTTTTTCTACCATGTCAAATAGTCTTTGAGTATCTGTTCCTTTTAATGGGTTTAACAAAGTTACTTGTGCTTTATCCGAGCCTAGTTTAGAATCCCTATATTTGAGAACCTCACCATAAGAACCCTTGACAAATGAAAAACTGTTTCCTACGAAATAAAACTTATCGAATTCTTTGAATGAAGTATATCCTTTTAGTTTTCCAGTATCGTCATCGAAATCTGCAACAATATTAAGAGGATGAATAACAGAAGGATATCCTTTGTCTTCTGCCTTTATGAATTCATCTAGGTGTAAGAGTTTTTCTTCGGGTAGAATCTCTATCCTCTTTAATATATTCCACCAAGACATTTCAACTACCTTTACGCCACTTTTTGTTTTTCTTTTCTTTAGTTTTACTCGGACTCCATTTTTCTTTGTTAGCCCAATAAGCCGCAGACATTTTTCCACGCTTAATGTTTTCAGCATGTCGGGATTTGAAGGCTTCTCTTTGTCCTTTGGTTTGATTTGTCTTGACTCCCTTTTGCCCGAATTTCATGTATTTTGCTCTCTTACTTTTAGCATCCCAAGCCATTACATGATGAGACTTGCTTTTATCATCTCTTAGTGCTTGTGGGTCATTTAGTCCGGAAAGGCCTTTTTTTCTTGCCCTTTCCAATGCTCTCTTTCTAGGGCTTTTGGGCTTCTTTTTCTTCTTGAGAATATCCATCCAATTACTCATACGCATCACCTATTAGATATCCTAATTTCTTTCCTGCTTCTATATCACTAGGATAATGACTACCCATTTGAATTCTAGATAGTGATATTCTATCAGCCATTTCTTTTAATTCTTTCTTCTTATTTGGGTATTTTTTACTTAATGCTCTTTCTAATCCATGAGCCGCCATAGAATGACCGCTAGGAAAAGCAGGAGTATCGTCTGTAGTTGTTTTAGTAGATTTAA
>Ga0070746_10000402_pt1 | contig 25766 bp, 22 predicted proteins | sample VirMetDEL_Mar_21_FD_77016 | JGI IMG/M metagenome (GOLD analysis project Ga0070746, IMG submission 77016) | Aqueous microbial communities from the Delaware River and Bay under freshwater to marine salinity gradient to study organic matter... | ecosystem: Environmental > Aquatic > Marine >...
TAATCCATTTAGTAAAAACCGCATTTTTTGTATAGCTATTACAGTGTACACAATAAGCTTTTAATTGTTCTATATTATCAGCAATAGAAAATAATTTATATAAATGTCCAAAATTATTTTTATCACTATCGGCTATCAGACCAGCACAATGTATGTATTTATCTTTTTTTAACCAAAATTTAACAAATGCTTCTAAATCTTCAAAAAATTGAGATTCATCTATAGCTATATAATTAAATTGTTTTAAAAATTCACTATCTATATCACACAATTTTTTTGTTTTAATACTTCTAACATTTCCTGATTTTAAACTTCTTTTGAGAGATGACATATGGGTACTCAAATCATAATTTTCTGAATTTCTGGTATCTAAGGAACTATTAATTATTAAAATTCTAATATCATTTTTCTTGATATTAGAATAGGTAATATAATTGTTTATTTTTTCTAATAAGGACGTAGTTTTGCCACTAAACATAGGGCCAAAAGTTATCTCTAAAAAGCCAGTCATTTTTTAAAATATCCAGTCTTTATGATTTTCAATTTGAGGAATAAACTATTAAAGCTATTAATAGTATCCAGATAACAAAAAATACATAAGTCATTAAAGACCATTGATTGTAAGCATCTTTCTCAATTTTATTCATCTTTTTATTAACTATAAAAATGTCTTCTACTACACTTTTTGACCAAGCCTCTGGTCAATTAAATTTTTTACTTTTAGCCCAGAGAAACATGATATTAATTTCTGCTTTTAGTTTGGCCTTGGCTACTTTTAAAACCAACTTTAATTATCCACTGATGAAATATTTTGTGATTATCCTATTTGCTTATGCCATCGCCGTAGGTGCTAAAAGTATAGATGATTTCAATGCTTATATCAAAGATGCCAAAATAGACGAACCTGCATTGGCGGCAAATGAAATAAATCTGTTAAATAGATACGAAGATTGGGTCTATTTTAGCTATACTCTCATAGCTATTATTGTTATTATTTTATTAACTTTTGTTCAAGTAGAATTTTTTAGTGGTTTCCATAAATTATTTGGATTTAAGGAAACAAAAAAAATAAATTAATCTAGTTTATCTAACTTATTAGTTGCTCCTTCTACTTCTGATGTTTTCATAGTAGCAAAATTATCTAATTTAGTTAATTCGTCGTCAAAATCTTCAAATATTTTTTCATAATCTATTATATTATTTTCAATTGTAAATACATAAATATATTCTTCAAAAAGAGAAGAAACAAAGCCGCAAATCTTGTTCTTGTTTTTAAAATCCTCCGGTTTTAAAACATCAGTTATGATACCCATTTCATAGTGTTTTAGTTTTTCTTTTTCTAGAAAGCTATATTTTTCGTGAAAGACATCTCTATTAACTAATTCCGATTTTTCAATTATATTTTCGTCTGTAAAAAAATAAATTTCAGTATCAATAGAAGGCAATTTAACAAAGGGAAGTTTAATTCTTCCTACGTTAGTATCAACAAAAATTCCTTTTTTCTTACTTTTGGGATGAGTGCGTGAGAATATCTTACCAGTACCGGGGTCAAGAGTCATTAAATTAAACAAATAAGAAGTAATTGGTACAATATTATATATTAAATAACCGGCAATTGTACCGCAAGCAAATAGTGAGTAATTTTCGTAAAAAGACATTTTTCACTGATAATTATTTAAACTTAAATATTTTAAAGATAGAATAATATAAAATGTCGAACTTTAATTTCGAAGAAGAAATGGTTTATGGTTTTAGAAGAAAATGATTAAAAAATGAATTTATAATTAAAAAAAATAATTATAAATAACAACATGTCGTGTTCTATTTGTGACGAAAAATTTACTTCTTCAGTTAGAAAAAAAATTAATTGTATTAATAATGATTGTGAAAGTAATTATTGTTTAGAATGTTTTAAAAATTATTTATTAAAGAGTGAAGATTATGATCAAAGTTGTATGCTTTGTTCTGCATCTTACAATCTCAAAGATGTTTTCGCACAGTGTAATTCAGCAGGTTTTATTAAAGAAATTATGGAAAAAGTAACCACTATTTCTCTCAACAATCAGAAGAATTTATTGCCGCAATCTCAACCAGCGGCTAAAATTATTATTAACGAAAGAGAATTTGCTAAATGGAATAATGAATATTATGTAAAAGAAATATTACCTATTTATGAAGAGCTAAGAAAAAAAGAAAAACATATCGAAGATGAGAGAAGAAGAATGTGTGGCCACGAGGCAGTAGATAAATTAAAGAAAGAAGAAACTCATTATACTTTTATAAAAGAATGTTCTCATACTGATTGTAAGGGTTTACTTACCAAAGCATGGAAATGTCCTTTGTGTGAAAAATTTACTTGCTCTAAGTGTCATGAACCCAAAGAAAATGATGATCATGTTTGTAACGAAGATGTTGCCAAAAATATAGAAGCTCTCAAAAAGGATTCAAAACCATGTCCTAAATGTGGTACAGGTATATTCAAAATAAATGGTTGCGATCAGATGTATTGTATATCTTGCCATACTGCTTTTTCTTGGCGTACTGGTAAATTAGAATCAGGACAAGTTCATAATCCTGAATTTTTTAGGTACCAAAGAGATAATAATATAGAAATTCCTCGTAATCCTCTCGATGGCCGTGGTTTTGAAATTAATGATTGTTTTAATCCCCTGGATAGAAACAATTGGCAACAAGTGATCAATTATTACAATAGACAAGTAAGAAAATACATAACAGATATTAATTTAAGTATGCGTAAAAGTAACACAGCCATTACATTGCATAATCTCGTAAGATATGTTACACATACTAAATTGATTGTACTTGGTTATTATGATAATAATTTACAAGATCAGTTATCTATTTTAAGGGTTGATTATTTGGTAAATAATATCGATGAGAAAAAATGGATTCAAGAAATTAAGAAAAAAACCAAAGCTTATCACAAGAACAAAGCTCAATATGATATTATAAATACTTTTTTACAAATTTGGGGTGATATTATTATGAATATAATTTATATTTTTGAAGATAATATAGATGTAAAAGAAAAAATTACAGATCAAATAAAAATTTTTCTTAAATATGTTGATATTACTAATACTGAAATTAAAAAAATAAGAAGTTACTTTAAAAGTACAGAAAGATCATATTTTAAAATTGATAAAAAAGATAATCTCTATGATAATCCAAAAGACATACCTTTTATTTTTGATATTGCTTGGAGAATTTAATTTTTAATTAAAATTTAATTAAAAATGAATGAGACCGTAGAATGTATTTTAGAGAAAGAACAATATGAAGAAATAATTACTATTACAGCTTATGTTAGCGTTAGTATCTTTTTATGTGTCACTAGTTGTGTAATAAAATTTTGTTGTTGTAAATAAAATCATTTTTGTAATTCTGGTACCCAATATGTTGTCCTGCCATCTTTGGTTTTTTCCGCTATTATTTTATTACCTAACTTGTCTTCTTTTTTACCATATACCTTTAAAAAATCTTGGAAATTACCTTTACTACCATCTAAATGAACATAATCTTTTTTACTAGTACCGCCCAAACGGTAACTAGCTTTTATTATTCTTTTCCCTTCTGTATATATTTTATTAATATTTTCCTCCGTTAAGCTTGCCACAGAGCGACGGGGGTCAATCCTGGCGGCATATAAAATTTCAGACTTCAAATAATTACCGATTCCGCTAATTATTTTTTGATTCATTAGAACCGTAGAAATATTAGATTTATTTCTCTTTCTAAGAATTTTAGTAAAAAGTGCTTCATCAAAATCATCATCATTTAAAAAATCTGGTCCTAATTCAGAAAGTTTAATATCTAATTCTCTTTTACTGTTTAAAAAATCGACAAAGCCAAATTTACGAGCATCACAGAAGTATATTTTATCGTCATTTTCTAATACAAATTCCAAGCTAGCATATTTTCCTTTTTCGTGACCCCAAAAACCAGTCATAATTAAATGGTTGAGCATATAGTTATGCTTCTCAAAAATAAAATAAATTAATTTACCTTTATTTTTTACACCTTCTATTTTCAAGGGTAATTTATCAATAAACTCTTGATAATTATTTGGCGCCTTTTTAACATATTTAGAACCTGGTAAAATATTAATATTAATTAAGGTTTTATTTTTTAAATAAATATTAAGGTCCCTGGACACCCGAGTCACTTCTGGTCCCTCAGGCATCTTTTTTAATATCCTTTATATTTTTAAAATCAGTTCTTAATTTAATACCATTGTATAAATTTAACCATACTCCTAACGCAGTTATACTAGTCACTATTAATTTTTGTTTGTCATACATTTTTTATATTATAAAAACTTTTTAAGTGACAAAAGATGTAACAAGTATATAAAAATTAATATTTTATATAAAAATGGCTAGAAATATTTATTCACCTTTAATGATATCTTCCATATCATTCTTTGTTCTTTTTATTATAGTTATTGCTATATTTACTTCTACCAGACTCAATGAAGATTATATAACAAAACAAGTAAATAAGAATAAAGCCATGGTTTCGTCTTTGAAATCTAAAACAGATACTGCTGCCTTAAAACCGTCGCCGCCTCCTCAACAAATAAATAAAAGAAAAACAGTTAACTCTTATAATAATGTTATGCCTATCCAACGACGGGGCTAGAATTTGATATTTTTTTAAACCAGTTGATTAAATATTTAAAGCGAGGAATCATAAAGTCTATGCCTTTCTCATTTACTATTTTTTGGTGATCTTTTATCATTAAAACCATCATTTTTATAGGCGTTCTTACCGAGACAGGTTTTAATCTTTTATTATGTTGTGGTGCATATTTAAATTCATCATATTTGTCAATTATTTTAAGGTACCCGTACTCAAATAATTTGTCAATAGGATTCATTAAAACATTACAAATATAGTAAAACGAATCTATTTTTTCAGGCGGATATAAGCCGTTGGGGTTCTTAAAATCTTCTGGTACTTCTTCGCCATATTTTAAGCCTGCACTTTCCCATTGTTCTAGAAATAATTCATTGGTGCGCATTTTTTGTCCTAATTTATCTCTTCCTAAATGATCTAACACTACTACATATGGAAATCTATCACCGGGATTAACAGGTCGATAAAGAGATTTCATCAGTTCGGCGAAAATAGCCAGAGCAAAAGTTTCACTTTTATAATTAGAACCCATGCCTTTGATAATAGATAATTCTTTGGTAATTTCCATTTTTAATTCAATAACTTCTATCACCGCTTCGACAATAATCTCAAATACCTTTTCGATAGAAGTTCCAGCAAAAATAGTACGAATAATTTTCTCATAAGTACGTCTTATCCAGATACAATTATCACGTCGGGCCAAAACTATACCTTTGACATTTAAATTTTCTTTATCGCTGGCTTTTTCTTTGATAATATGACCTTTATTATCATACTCCATATAAGCATAATGTTTCTTTCTCATAAAGAGAGCTTTCATAGCTTTTTCAAATTCTAGATATAAAGGCGGGGGAAAAATACCTTTTATAGCTTCCTGAATAATATTACCATTTTCGTCTCTTTTTTCTTTGCAACCATTGATGGCTAATTCCATTTCATCGGCCACTTGCCAAATCTTTTCTTTATTATTTTCTAGACCAGGAACATAAACCATCGTTGAATCAGTATTTTTAACATTTATACCGCCGATGCCAGCACAAAAATGTCCATCTTCTGTTTCTATATCGTAAACAAAATCAGAATAATTTTCTTTAATTCTATATACTTTTTTGATACTATTAATTTCTTTTCTTAGTGTATTAGAACATGTTAGACGAAATATATTTTCTTTATCTTTTCTAATAGCTACACTGCAATCATAACCCAATGATTTTATAATATAAAATAATTGGGCTGACCCTAATTTACCTCGATTAGATAATCTAATATTGTTTTTCTTATCACCATCGGCCATATAGTAACCTTTCCAAAAACTTAATTTATTTTCATAATTACCATTAATTATTTTATCTGGTATACATTTTTCTCTGTCAGTTGTATAAAATTTATCATATATATTTACCATACTTTTAATATCACCCTTGGGTACTATTCTATAAACGTGAGAGCTTTTCATGACATCTATGATTTTAAAATCAGTAATATTGCCGTAAACTTCGCGACATAATTTAAGTAATAAATTCATTAATTCTAAATCTTGTTTACAAAGATACCAATTATATTTGTAACCTCTTGGATATTGATATTTTCCACAACTACCATCGCCGAAAAAGAAACCCATTAAAAAAGCTTCTTTATCAGGAATAATTGTTTTTTTAGAAATTAAATATTCTAAACTTGGAGTATTTTGGTTATGGAATATTGGATAAGAATAAGCTAATTTGTCACCTTTTTCACAATCAATAGCTTTAATTTTTTCTAATTTTTCATTCAATAAACTATGATCTTCTGTAACATCAACTGTGCCTCCGTGTACATTAACGCGATAAATATCTTTTACGGTTTTATGTCTAATAAATCTTAGTATTTTATTCCATTTACCCTGGCTCCAAACAAAGCAATTACTTTTAGCTTGCTGTTTTTCTTTACGATTAGTTTCATTTATTTTGAAACCTTCATATGAGTGCCATTCTTTTGCACAATCTCCGATAGCTTTAATGATAATTTGACCATTTTCGTCTTTTAACAGAAGAGGTTCGTCTCCTAAAATACTATCCCCGTATACCGTAGTTGCCCCGTATTTTTCTTCATAAAATTTAGAAGCATCGATGATCAATTCACGACCACGAGAGGTAACAGACATACTACCTTCTATAAGGGAATATTTGCCTTTTACTTGGGCACCAAGAAAACCATACAAAGAATTGGCAGACACTTTCAAACCCAATTGACGAGAATCTAAAATAATAGTATTGACTTTCATACTGAAAAATTCCTTATCTAATTTTTCACTATATTTATCCAATCTATCTTCCTTTTTGGCTTCTTCAAATATGACGGAAAATATTTTCCATGCCTTCTCATCCATATCACCTACCAACATATCTTTGTTTGCTCGATAAGGGATAATAACTCCATTGTCAAGTATATCTAAATTTTTATTAATACCTTTCATTTCTTTTTTTACCTTTTTACGATTACCTAATAAATTTTCTAAAATACCGGGCAAAAGTCCCTTCTTAACATCTTGTTTGACGAAGCCAAATTGATATTCTTTATGAACTTTTTCTCCTACTATTTTATTGAGATTAGCTTCGTGATCTTCGTCCCATTCGCCATAATCAAAATTATCATCTTTTGGAGGCTTAGCATCTTTGGGTTCTTCTTGTTCTATCTTAAAGAGATTATATTTTTCTTTATCGATACCTTTTAAAGTCGGTAAAAGAGTAGTAAAACAAATATTATAGGCAATCATAATGGACGGATACAGTGAATTAAAATCAAAACAGATAACTAATTCCCAAAATCCAGCCTTGGGATCAGCTACATAACCACCGTTGAAAAAAATAAAATCTTTATCTCTTCTGGTTAGAACGATATTTTTATGACTAGCAGCATGATAAAGTTGAGCAATACAACGTACTTGTTGACCGCGAGTAAAAAAGTCCATCGGCGTGACCCGGACAATACTGGATAATTCTATCAAAGAAATCCATACATTTAATTTCTCAAATAAACGAATTACTAAAAGAGAATCTTTGACATTATAATCTATAATTAAAGTATTATCCTTTTTTACTCTTTGGAATTCTTCGAATTCTTCTTTACTTAATATACTTTTATCTTTTTCTAAATTTTCCAAAGCAGTCTTATAATCATTGCTATTGCTACGTTGCATAATCACACTCATCATATCTACCATACGTTTGTGAATTTCGAACATTTCATGAGCTTTCAAATCAACTTTGCTTTCCCCCAAGAAATGCTTTCCTACGGCTGTTAAATTATACATAGGTAATTTATGATCTCTCTTAATATAAGGTAACATGTCAACGGAAATACGCCCCGGGCAATTAAAAATATGTAAACGATTAAAACCATATGCACTTGAATTCCAACTCATATTTTTCATACTACAGCCAAGCTCTAACAAACGTCCAACATTACGCCATTCGCAAGCTACGTCAACTAACCGGGCATTGATATAGTCATAATCAAAACCAAAGATATTATAACCAATAAAAACATCAGGATCTTCTAATTCAATAATATCAAAAAACTTTTCTAAAACATCTAATTCAGTTTCAACATTATAAGTGATGACATTATCAATCGGATCAGAAGGACCAATAATAATAATATAATCTTTTTTACTGGCTGGTTTCATATAAGTTTGAAAAGTTAAAGAAATAGAAAATATGATATCTTCGTAATAATGCTTCTGTGGAAAAGCCCGATGACGATGAGAATAACTCTCAATATCGAAGGAACAAATAACGGGATAAGAAAACCACAATTCACTTTTTTCTGGTAATTTTTTAATACTTTTCCAACTAATTTCATACTCTTTTAAAGGCCGGTGTACGGGACCAGTTTTCGATATTCGTTCAGGATCATCTGGTTCAATTTCATTACCTTGACATATAAAACGTTCACTGGTGCCTAAATGTCGCAAAGAAAACATTTTGTTAAATATATCAACATCCATCTCGTAAAAATTCAATTGTAATTTTCCATAATTTTTGGTGTATAAATTTTTGCAAATTCTAGAAATAGTATACATATTTTCTATGGTGTTGAAAACTAGTAACATAAAAGGATATTTATTCTCTCCGGTATAATAATATAATTTATCAGAATACATAAAATCCCATTTGACGGGAAAAGCTATTTCAGTGCCATCAACATTTTTATCATTTTTCCTTTGAATTGTCTTTTTGATGTCTCTATATATTTCTTCGGCATGGGCATAAGTACATTGTATAATATGACCACTATTATCGATAATAGTAGGCAATTCAATTTTACAAAAAACAGGGAAATCTCTAACTCGGAGAAGGCATGGTTTTGATTCTTTGTTGAAACACCATAGCTGGATTTCTGTTTTAATATCTCCATCTTTGTTCACAGCTTTGTCGTTAATATTAATATCGTAACTATGAACTTCTAATTGCACCATGTTTATATGTTTCATTTATAATTTACTTTAACTAATTCATTTTTATTTTTTATAAAATGTCTACCGAAACAGTTGCGTCTAGAAATAATATAAATAATAAACTAAAAAATGCCAAAAATAATACGGTAGAAAATACTAAATTAAATTGGAGTTTTTGGCTTTCTATTATTAATATTATTGGTGTATTAATCGCTATTTGTATAGCGATTGCTGCGTTAGTAATCGCACTCAAAGACGAAAATAAAATTAACCTTTTTTCTCAAGCAGCCAGTGACACAGTTTTGAACATTACTGACGACTTTACGACTTTGTATACTTATTATACTCAGGCTAACGATAAAATGTTACAAAATTATTCGGGTCAATTTGAAATTACAGTTAGTAATTCTTCGGCTATCGACTTTATTATTACTGATGAAAACGGTATAAATATTACTGGCAATGTTTCCAGAGGAGCTAATAATTTGCCAACGATTGTTCCTTTCAAGACCAACGGAAAACCAAGTCAATTAATAATTAAATACAATACTTCTAATTCAGCAATTTCGCTTAGACGTATTGATTTGAATTTAGATTAATCTAAAAAAAATACAATTAAAAAATGATTGAAGAAAGCGTTTTTCAAGAACCAGAATATACTAATGATGATACTTTCAATTCCGGCGTAGCCAATTTATTCAATACTTTTAGCAGCGGTACGGGCACGGTTACTAGTCTTACTCAGGGGATAGGAATTTCTTGTAATCCTAATTCTATTACTACCAGTGGTACTATTTCCTTAAATGCTGAATTAAATGATCTTAATGGTGTCAGTTTAACTTCGCCCCAAACAAATCAAAGTTTGGTCTATGATGGCGCTAATTGGATAAATCAAGGTATGTGCGGAACTAGTCCTTTGGCTTTTACTGCTCTTACCGATACCCCCAATACTTTAATAGCTAATGATTTAATAGTGGTTAATAGTAGTGGTAACGAAGTGATTGGTATCACTAACAATTATAAAAACGATATCGTTGCAGGCAGCGGTATAGATGTAATACAGAGTCAAAATTCGGCACGTATTTTATTAGATGCCGGTAGTTTAACAGAAAATTTTAGTAGTAACGTTGCTAATAAATTTGTCATAGAAGACAATAATGGCAACAATCGTCGTATCAGACAAAGTAATATTAATAATAGTGGTTTTAGTAACGATAGCAATTATATTACTTTGACCAGTCTAACGGCTACCTCTCCCCTAACTTATAGTGAAAATGGAGTCACGGGTACTTTCGGATTATCAACCGGAGATTTTAGCCAAGTTAATTTCAATAATGGTGTCAGTGGTATATTAGATATCGAACACGGCGGAACGTCGGCCGGGACATCTGCGTTAGCTAGACAAAATTTAGGTCTAGTTTATAATGTAGATATATTATCACAATCTGGGCCTAGTTTTGATAATACTCTTTTTGGTGATAATATATTTTTACAACCCAGTTTTTTTGATTTATCTGTCGGTGCTAGTGGTTCGGGTTATACAGCAGGTACACAAGGTTATCTTAATTTTTCTACTTACGAAAGTATCGGCATCAGTATTACTGGTGTCGGTCCGTCGGGTCAAATTACTAGCTGGACTGCTACTGGTGACGGGGCCAGTTTTTTGGGCAGAGGTAATTATCCCGATGTCACAGAAACATGGACACTTACTGCTGCTCCTGGGAGCGGAGCTAATTTTGTTGTTACCCCTGAAATAAACTATATAAATTTTGGCACTAGTACTGGTTCGGAAGGTATTGGTTTTCGTAATAATCAACATACCATCGAAATTAAACAAAGTTCTGGTTTAAGTTGGCAAAGTATTTTTCCTATCACCGTTGACAAAGTAGAGGATTTAATAACTACTGGTGCCAGCGCTGGTGATTTATTTATTTATAATGGCACCAGTTGGATCTCACAGAGCATGACAGGAGATATTACTATTGACTCTTCTGGCGGAACTAGTTACAGTGGCGTTATTAACCCTTCATTAATCAATGCCAACGGTTCCACTATAAGCCCGTTTGAATTTAGTTATCTAGATGGCGTGACAAGTAATATTCAAAATCAAATAGATGAAAAAGTAGGTACAAGTAATATTAATCCTGTTCAAGGAGATTTGATATATTATAATACTATCGGACCTAGTTTCTGGCAGCCTCTTAGTATAGATGCAGCTAATCAAATTCTAAGTACAGGTACTGGTACATCTATACCTACTTATGAGTATTTACATGATATTTTAATAGCTGCTTCAACAACAGGAATAAGCCCTGCAAGTAGTGTCAGAGTGGCTACTATGTCTGGTACCAGCGGAGCTGATTTATCTGTTCCTATGACTTCTATATTATCTCAATTTGTCAGTGACCCCAGTATCAGTAATAATGGTCTTGGAATGAGATCTGATAATAATGCTTTACAATTGGAATTAGATAAATTAACCCAACCAGGAGCATCATTAATAGGCAGTGACAGATTGGGTTATTATTCTAGTTCAGAAAGTCAGACCAGAGGTATCAGTGTAACTGGTTTTTGTGAAAGCATTAGTGGCGGCGGTCTTGTTGCTACGTCTGGTACCATTGCTGTTGATTTTACTAGTTCAGTTTTACCTTTGCCTATTTATAATTATGGTACTTCTCCACAAGGAGCAGCGGAAGGAAGTATGGTTTATTTTACCGACGGCGCTGGCGGTTCTCCGTGTGTCGGTATCCATACCGGTTCCTGTTGGCATCAAATTTCTATCGGCGCTCCGATAACGCCATAACTTTATATTTAATATTCTTAAATATAAAATGACTACATTTTGTACTAACTATGCAAGTTTAAATACAAAATCTTTATATGATTTATTGGGGGATTGTGATACAAATGTAAAAGATATAGGTTCAGCCAGCTCCCCTCATGTTTTCCGCAGTCTTTTTAGCCAAACGCCACAGAATGAAAATCTTAGCCAGGCTTGTGGTATAGCAAATTCTGGTATAAATGCTTCTGATAATATTTATACCGGTGTTGGCGAAAAGGCTGTAATCAACCAAAATATCAAAAATGCTGTAATAGACTCGGCTACTTTTTACAATTTTTGGAGTGTACAGGCCAATGCTGTAAATTTAGCTGATAATTTCATAGCTTTATTTGCAGGTGATTTTACAGGAGAATTTGCTGATAATTACTATCCTTATTTAAATCCATTAATATCAAAATTATTTTATTATTTAGTATGCACTGTATCGCCAAAAGGTTCCACTCCTGCTTTAAGAGCTGACGATCCCAATGTGGTTGTATTAAATAATTGGAAATATTTTTTAGCTAATATAAGAGGTATATCTGGAATACAAACTTGTAATTTTTGTATAGACGATTATATTATGCCTGCGGTTGGTGTTAATACTGATAATGCCGGAGGAATTATTAGAAATTTATTATCCAATAATCCTTTTTTACGTGGTTGGTGTGGTTGCTGTATACCACAAAGTAAAGATCATTTATATAACAAAAAAAACTATAATTTTCTTAATCCTTTTATAACTAAGAACAATACCGGGGATTATCCTCTTTACTGCGAACCTGTTTGTAATAACCCCGGGCCATTAAATGATATCACTAATGAATCTTTAATAATCCCTCTTATTTCTGGGGTTTCTACATATGTAAACGCGCCTATACCTGATTCTAATCCTCTTTACGAAGTCCCTGTATGCAGTGATACAATCTGTGTTATCAGTGATATAGAAATTAAAACCATTGCCAGCAAAGGAGGAGGTATTAATTTTAAACAAGTCTGTCCGGGTTGCGCGGCCAGTGGAAATGAAGGTAAATGTATTTGCTATCTTACCAGTACCGGCGTTGCTGACAAAATAAGTGCCGGTGATTCTGGTATGCAAGATCCAGCTACTTTTAGACAATATTGTCCCAATGCTTCTTGTTACAGAGCAGATATTTCCGGCAACTATAAAGAAGTAAAATGCAATACTGTTAACCCTGGCGATACAGGTAAAGGTGCTGGGAATAATTACGACGGCACTGGTGTCTTTAATAATTTAGAAGAAGCTAATGTTTACGGCATAGATACTTGGCTTTTTCCTATTAGTTTTTTGGTAGCTTTTATTATTTTATTCTTGGGGGCTATTTTTGTTACTGTTTATCGCAATAGGGTAATGCCAAGAATGAGACAAGAAAATGATAATTAGTTTATACAAACGAATATTTTTTTATTTCATGAGATTATCATTTAAAAAATAGTGTAATTAAAAATAAGTATTAAATTTTTAATCTATAATCCCCCTTATTATTTTTTATAGCGATTTCTCAGTAATTCCTGATAATAAATAGTAAATTTTATATACATAGAACAGTATATAAAATTTTATACCGAATTTCAAAAACCATTAAAATTTTCATATTAAGGATTTTCTAATGCAGTTACTCTTGCGAGTAAATCGGCTACTTTTGCTTTTTCGGCATTTAGCTGCGAAGAAAGTTCTTTAGTAGCGGCAATATGGTAAGTGTAAATGTCGTTATAATTTAATGATAATGGAGTTTGGGTCCCTTCGGCGTCTACTTCTTCTCCGCTTACAGAAAAAGATAATCCTGGAATAGCTCTTATATCTTGGGCTACCAACCCGCTTTCGTTTATCCATTCATAATTATCTTTAACAGAAGGCCATTCGGCGTTCGTGGGAATCCATATACCAGAAGCTCCCTTTGGTAACTCCGATATTTTTTCGTATTTTTTTGGTTGCAGTTCATTTATTATATCCAACGAGCTAACTCCTGAGATTATTTCTTCATTATATTTAATACGGTCATCCGAAGTTGGATTAAATACGCTCGCTTCTACTCCTCCGTCTACTTTTAGAGCGAATGCACTGATTAAATCATTTAAAATACTAACACGACCGTTGGTTTGACCCACTAGACAAGCGTTATTATTGTTAGTTAATAACATGACTTTATGGTTGCTAGTAGTGCCAATAACCGCCGTTCCTATACCAACATTGCAATTTACTACTGTGTTAACATCCCCATTTTTAAGGTGCAAAGTTGCTATTGGTTCTGTTGTCCCAATTCCCACGTTCCCTCCGGGCGTTAAGAAAATACTAGTTCCGGCGTTCAAAGTCAAACTTTCATTATTAGTAGCCGTAATAATACTCGTCCCGATACTAGTCATACCGCCCATACTAGAAGAGGTTCCGGCTAAATTAATATTTGTATCTCCCAATTTAAATAAAGTAGGACCAGCCATATTTTTATATTATATAAAAAATGAAAGTCAAGGATTTTGTACCAAGGGTATTAAAAAAAGAAAATATAAACGAATATTTTTCTATTTTATGAGATTATCATTTAAAAAATTCAAGTTTTTGTGTATAGGTATACACAAAAAAATAGTGTAATTAAAAATAAGTATTAAATTTTTAATCTATAATCCCCCTTATTATTTTTTATAGCGATTTTTGGGTAATTCCTGATAATAAATAGTAAATTTTATATACATAGAACAGTATATAAAATTTTATACTGAATTTCAAAAACCATTAAAATTTTCATATTAAGGATTTTCTAATGCAGTTACTCTTGCGAGTAAATCGGCTATTTGTGTTTGTTGTGTGGCAACTTGTGTTTCCAATGTTGATGTTTTAGCCTTTTCAGCATCTAACTGACTACTCAAATGCTTAGTAGCAGCAATATGATATGTAGCGATATCTTGATAGTTCAATGATAAAGGTGTTTGTGTTCCTTCAGCATCTACTTCTTCTCCAGAAACTGTATAAGCCAATTCAGGTATTGCTTTTACTTCTTGTGCTACTAATCCGGCCTCATTTCTCCATTTATATTGGTCTTTTACACTAGGCCATTCAGCATCTGTAGGCATCCAAGTTCCAATAGGAACATCTGAACCTGTTTCTTTAGTTGGACATTCTATTATCTTTTCATAGTATTGAGGTTGAAGTTGATTTATCAAATTTAAAGAGGTTTGACCATCTAGGATAGTTTCATTATACTTGATCCTATCGTCGGAAGTTTCTATCACATCCGCGCATCTTACGTTTCCATTTACATCACATTTTTGCTGTGGAGATGTTGTATTAACACCAAGTTTAGCGTTTGTGTTGTTCCCCACAATGACGTTATGATCAGAAGTTCCATTCAAATACAATGTGACTCCTTTGCTTTCTATTTGATTTGCATCCATCAATATCCCGGTTCCATTCGTTTCGTATTCTATAAAAAATGGGGCTATACCATTTGCTAAATTACTTCCAGTATTAACATTGATAGTATTGGTAATATGTAAATTAGACGTTGGATTAGTTTCACCGACACCAACATTGCCGTCAGCAGCTACCATCATTCTATTACTATCGCTAGTATCAAAGAAAATACTAGTTCCAGCTTTCAAAGTCAAACTTTCATCATTGTTAGCCGTAATAATACTCGTTCCGATACTATTCATTCCGCCTATATTAGAAGAGGTTCCGGCTAAATTAATAGTTGTACCTCCCAATGTGAATAAAGTAGGACCAGCCATATTTTTATATTATATAAAAATGAAAGTCAAGGATTTTGTACCAAGGGTATTAAAAAAAGAAAATATAAACGAATATTTTGCCATTCCTGGTGACTATAATTTAGCTTTATTAGATGCTTTTAATAAACAAAATATAAAAGCACACTATCCTTTAAATGAACTTAATATGAGTTATATGTCCGACGGTTATGCTCGGCAAAAAGATATAGCAGTAATGATAACTACTTTCTCAGTAGGGGCTTTGTCCGCATTGAATGGTTTCGCTGGTAGTAAAGCCGAACATAATTCTGTTTTGCATATTTCCTGTGGTCCTCGTGAAAGTAAAGAACATATTTTTCACCATACTATAGCAGAAACAAATACTGATTATGTCGTAGATATATATTCCAAAATAACTCCAGCTAGTTATAAAGTAAAGAGAGGGAAAGATATTATAGTATATTTGAAGAAAGCTTTGGATTATATAAGAAATAATAATTATCCTGCTTATTTAGAAATTCCTGTGGATATTTTAAATGAAGATATTGAACCAGAAGATATAAATATAGATGTTATAAATAAAAAACTAATTCATTTAGAAGAAAAAGAAATTATTAATAGCAAAAAACCTATTATTATTTTTGGGAGTCACAGTAGGTTTTATGATACCGCAACTCTTTTGGAAAATATTAAATGTCCTTACCTAATCATGCCAGATGCCAAGGGAATGGTACCAGAAAATAAGGATTATTTCTTGGGATTATATTGGCCAAATATAAGTCAACCAGGTGTAGAAGAAAGCATCGACGAAGCTGATTTGGTTATTTATTTTGCTCCCCTTTTTAATGATTATAATACTAGCGGTTTTACACAATACAAAGGTAAAAAAATGAGAATAGTAAATAATATTAAAGGAAAAATAAATAATATTTGGAAAAGAAGAACAGAAAATATTAAAACTAATAATATAACAAAACAAATTGATCTAAAAAATATTCAAAATATATTCCAAAATTATATACATAAAAATAATATTATCTTTGCTGAAACAGGAACCTCCTGGTTTACAGCTCTGTATTTAAAATTACCAAAAGGAGCTTCTTTTGAAATTCAAATGCAATATGGTTCAATAGGTTGGGCTTTACCGGCAGCATTAGGGTGTTCTTTAGCACAAAAAAATAAAGAAATTATTTTATTTGTAGGAGACGGTGCTGCACAAATGACTTTTCAGAACCTAGCATTATACGCTAAATATAATGCTAATATTATAGTGGTTTTTATAAATAATTATACCTACGCTATTGAAAATGCTATTCACAAAGGACCTTATAATAATTTAACTGAATGGAATTATTCTACTATAGTAGAAAATTTAAATAATAATGATAATTATAAAGTAGTAAACATTTTCTCATCACAAGATTTGATAAAAAGTTTGGAAGAGAAAAAGAATAAAAAACATTTTCTTTTTCTTAATTGTTTTATTCGTCCCAATGATATATCAAAAGAGAATATTATTTGGGGTAAAAACGTATCCAAATTTAATAATAAGCCAGCTCATTAAAATATTCGTCACCGTAAATTTCTTCTTGATCATATTCTTCTCTATCCCTTAAACTTTCCAATCTATTATAATCAATATCTTCGCCCTGATATATTTTTTTCTCTTCATCTAAATTATTAACTTCTGATATTAAATTTTCTGGTAAAGTATCATCTATATTATTAATTAATAATAAATAAATGATAAAATCTTGTCTAAATGTATATAAACTATCTTTCTTTTCTAAATCAAAAATACCTCTTTCTTTAATATCAGCTACTATCTTTTCAAAATCTTGATTAAAATTTAAAATAATGTTAGCGGGATCAAAATTCTTTTCGCTAAAATATAAATAAGCTTCAATTAAGAGAGGAAAATTTAAATTAGCAAAATTAGGTACTTTTCTTAAATCAGCGATTACTCTATCTTTATCTTTGATACCAAAAAGTATTAAATCTTGATATAATTTTTCTATTAATCTTTGGTTTTCGTCTCTACTTTGTCGATAACGTCGTAAATCTAAAACTTTCCCTTTTTTATCAATACCTTTACGTTTAACATATACATCTAAACGAAGACTCATTTTAAAAATGAATAATAATAATTAACTTTTCTTAAAAAAGATGTCGGACATTAAATTTTATAATTTACCTTATCATCTTTGCAGTTGCCGAGATGATAATAATGAACCTACTAAAATAGCTCGAAGATATCGCCAATTTTATGATTTATTAAAAGAAAAGAAAGACAGTATAGAAGTATTAAAAGAGATGAATTTAATGAGAATGTGTTGTCGTAAGCGCTTTTTATCTATTCCCGTTGTGCCTATGATTGATCGTAGCAAAAATCGCTTTTTTGATGATACCAATAGCAATGCTGTTATTAAAGCCGATACCCGCGAATTACGACCGGGAGTAGAGCCTCCGGATTTCCCGCTACTGGAAGCTTAAAAAAATTGATTTTTAATTATTAGCTATAATTAAAAATTATGTAAAAATGCATTGTTGCGGTACCGTATTTTATTGTCCTTACCATAATCAAGGAGTTCTAATATATTTAGAAGAAAATAAAGTAGATTTTTCATCAATGTCTACTAAAATTTGTAAAAGTATCAGGGGTTGTCAGTGGGAAAATCATGGTAAATTTCGTTTTAACAAAGACCTTTCTTTATCATTAAATAATGTACAATTTAAATACGATCAGAGTTATTATGATAGGTATAATTGGAAAATTGTTAACTATTTTGCTAATAAATATGACAATAATTTACTGAGGATTTTATAAGTAAAAAATTGATTTTTTAATTATAAAATATAATTAGAAAATGTATACTAATATAGAAGAAAAAACCGACGAAATATTAAATCTTCCTCTGGAAGAACTTAATAAAAAATGCAGAGAATGGAGAATTCCACGTGATGAAATTATGAAAAAGAGACGCAGGTTAAAAGGTAAATTATATACTAGAAAATCTAGATTTAAATTTATAAAGAATTTAGAAAATATTGAAAATATATTAAAAAAACTTAATAAAGAAAATCAAAAACTAATAGATTATATAAACATATTAGAAGAAGAAAATAATCAATTAAAACTTAACCAAAATAATATTTTTATTCCATATTAAGAAATAATAAAATATTTTATTATTTATTTACGCATATCAAATTTCTTAAATTTATATCTTTTTCTTAATTCTTTATCTAGAATATCTAATTTGCCCAACCAAATATCCTGTGCCCGAGTACCTCGTGCCGTTTGGGCGCGTGCGCGTGCTTCTTCCAATTGTTGTTTATATTTAGCTAAACTTTCCTCAGAAAAGTCGCGACTTTTAGATTTATCATAATATTCATAGGGTATATTAAATTCTTTCATTTTCTCTTTCACTAAATCTTCTTTTACTTTAATAATTTTGATATCTCCTTGGAGTACATGAATAATGAATTTCATACGATAAGATATATCTTTTTCTCGATCTTCTTCATTTTTAATACGATTATTTCTAACCGTTTCGTAATGGTCTATCATATGATCATAATATTTTTCCATAACTTCTTGAACACAACTATATTTTTTAGGAAAACCATAATGATCAATTAAGGTAATATTGGAAAGACCAATACTTCTGATTAATTTAAGGTTCATTTCGTTGGGAGTACGCCAATTAGAATTCCAATGAATTTCAAAACGAGCTTCCTCGGTAGTAGAATTATCTTTGAAATCATAGATAGGTCTATCTTTCCCTTTTTGTTGTACTAATAATTCTAGCCATTTACGATAACGATGGATCCATGTACCCACTGGTAGTTCCGAAATTTTAATAATAGGACCATCATTTTTGTGAAAGCCATCAATAAAATATTTACCATAAGTTCTTAGAGTTAACTTACTATCTTTTAAATGAGCCAAAAGAGCCAGATTTTCTCGGTCCAATTTTTCTATTTCTGCTGTTTCTTCATCAATAGCTCGTGTAGGAGAACCGGTGATGGGTCTTTCTTTATTAAGATCAGCCGGTAACATTTCGTTACTAATATCATCCTTGGTTTGATCACGATTGACAATTTTCATCTTGCCTTTGAAGGCATTATACCAGGGCACAATAGGCTTAGCATCTTCGCCTTTACATTTGGCTCGATAATAAGCGATAACATCCAATGGATTATGACAAGGAGTCGTAGTGGAAAAAGCCGTAGCAATACCATTAGTACCGTTGACAATACCCATAGGGATAACTCCGGGTAACCAAAGCGGTTCAGTTTCTTCGTCATCAACAGTGCGTTTTTTCACTAAATCTATTGATTCGCGTTGATATACTAAGGGTATCCACCAGGCTAAATGTGTCTCTGAATAACGAGCATCGGCGGCATTATCTCCGCCATCAGCACGGGTACCAAACTGACCATCTTTCTTAAAATAGCCCATATTGTTACTACCAATAAAATCTTGGGCCATTTTGATGAAAGTATCAATTAGTGATTTTTCACCGTGATGATACTGTGCCATATCAGCTGCTTTATTAGCAAAACGACCGACTTTGATAGATTTACCTCGCTTGGGATCATAATGGAAATATTCTAAAGCTGACCATAGAGCTTTGCGTTGTGATTCTTTAAGATGATCATACTCCGAAGGAATAGCACGGAATAAACTGTCTACTGAATAACTTACTAATTCGCGATTGATAAATTGACTAATATCTTGTGCTCTCAGTAATTTATGATTATAGTTATCGAGATGTTTGCAATTTTTAATAATATCATTAATATCTACCGAAATAATATCATCGATACTAGTAGCGCCGCGCCATTTCTCAATCCATTCTTTACGCTTATGAGAATTATCTTTGTGAAAAGCAAGATTAAAATTATCAGTACATTTGCTATCATGAAAACAGATCAAAGTAGGAGCATAAGAAATATCATCTTTAATATCATCGTCATTAGAAGTACCCAGACCTTTATAATATCGAGCAATATATGATTTGGGTAATCCATCAGGATAATTCTTTTTGCACCAATCATCGAAAGCATATTGAGTAAAAAAACGATGTAAAATTTTACTGTTTTTCATAATTTTAATTACTGGCGTTCTCAAATAACCAATCATATTTTGGGTTAATAATTGAGGAAATTTTTCTCGGAAAAAATTAAGTACAATTGCCATGATATGAGAACCGTCTGAATCAGCATCGACATTTAGAATAATAAAACCATAACGTAATTGTTGTAAATTATGAGTTAAACTATAATCTATTTCTTCACGCAATCCAAGAATTTGTTTGATAGTGGCAATAACAGTATTGTCAGCATACTGTGAGGGATGAGCACGGGTAACATTTAAGAACTTACCTTTCAGGGGCATATAACCGTTATAATCTTTGCCTCCCTCGATCATACAAATTCTTTTTTGCGGATAGTTAGCTGCTGAATTTCCTTCTACTAAATAAAGCTTACATTTTAGACTTTCTTTGGTACCAGCTAAATTAGCGTCTTCGCCTTTATCCATGACCACGTGTTTTCTTTTCTTACCGTCACTATTAGCAGCACTTTTAAAAGCAATAGCTTCTAGTTCAGCATAAAGACGATTGAGAACATCCCATTCTTGAATTTTCTTTAAATTTTCAGCAGTTAACACCAGATTTATATTAGGTGCAGTTAATCTAGTTTTGGACTGAGAATTATATTCTGGATCAGCCACTCGAGCATTGATGACAAAACTTAAATGTGATTTAATATTTTTAGCACTAATGGTGGCACCGGTAGTTTTCTTCTTTTTCTTTCCACCGTTAATAATATTGGAAATATATTTACAAACTGGTTCCAAAACAGCATCAACATGAACACCACCTTCCTTGGTGAGAAGACCATTAACATAAGAGAGAATTTGTCCCTTATCAGGAGTATCTAAAATAAGTACTTCTAACTCAGGAATATAATCAGGGTTTTTAGCGTCCATAATTTTTTTCTCTTGACTTTTCAAAGTTAATCTATCAATTCCATCGGGAGGATTATTTCCCCAAGAATATTTAATTATATTTTTCTCTAATATGTTGGCTGGCCAGATAAGCGAAGAATAATCTACAATATTGCGATAATCATATTCATAATCATTAAATTTAGTTTTAATTTTACAAGCAAATGAAAAATCTGCAGTATAACGAGCGAATAAATTAAGATCATCTTCATTATATCCTTCCATACCAAAACGGTCAAAATCTAACAACCAAGAAACAGAAACAGAACCACTTTTAATAGTAGCATCATCGGATACGGTAATTTCTGGTTTACGAGTAGGGTCATCTTTGAACATATTATCAGTCCAAGTACCAACAAAACGTTTCTTATTGTCGGGATCTTCCACCGTTACAGTAAAACGTTTACTGAAAATATTAGTAATTTTGGCACCAAATCCATTGCGACCGCAACCCATGCGCTTGACACCTTTGTCGTAATTATTACTGCTACGAAAAACACCAAAAATAAAAGCCGGTAACCAGCACCATTCTTCATCGCCTTCTTTGTATTCAACTACTTTACTATTTCCTTTTTCTTTATTAATACTAATTTTCTTAACAGGGATATGTAATCCGTAATTGGTAATAGTAATTTCTTTACTGTCTGCCGTAACATCAATTCTTTCCGGTTTAATACCTGCGCGTCTGGAAGCATCACAGTTATCACCGGCATTACTTAATATCTCTAAGAAGACTCTTTGTACTCCTTCGGGGAGGGTAATTTCTTTTTCCAATAATTTATAATTATCCAAGAGTAATACATTATGAGGTCTTGATTTTGCACCACCTATGTATGTATCGGGAATCTGATAAACATGACCAATATCCGACAAACCACTATAATCGCTTATATTACGTTCTGTTCTATAAGTTTTGTCCATCTTTTATTTGTTTATTGCTTTTACAATAAACAAATCAATTTTGATTATAAATGATCAAAATATACATACAATTTACTCCTATCGAAAATGTTATTTCCTTGGAGAGTAGAATTATCATTATTTACTAATTTTTTAGGATGAGATGTAAATATTTTAAAATTTTCTCCTAAATCTTGAATATAAATAAAATCATATAAATTTGATAAAAAATCATTAGAAGTAAAAACACGAGTAATATTTTTATTAGGTAATTGGAATTTAATTTTTACTAATTCACCATTTTTACTAAACATTAGATTTTCTTTCTTCAAAAGAATATTTTCTTCTATTCTTTTTCTTTTCTCTATCTCTAATAATTTATTTTCTTCTTTTTTTCTATCATTTTGTAAACTTTCTTCATATTCTAAATTTTGTAATGCTATTATTTCACTATCATTCATTTTATAAAAAATCTGTATTTAGATTGGTATTACTGTCAGGTATATCTTCTAAACGACCATTATAAATTTTAGAACTCTCTTGTTCTATATCAACAAATTCACCATTTTCTGGAAATTCTATGTAACTTCTGGGACCGAAAATCATTTGCGGATCTCTTCTTTGTTTTAATAAGTGACCATACAGAATAAAAAGACACAAAACAGATCCAATAATAGAAAATACTATGGTTATAATATTAGTAGTTTGGTAACCTATTGATCCTCCGTCAAATGGTGTAACACTAGTATCAATTTTTTCGTGATAAACAGTGAAGAAAATTATAAAAGAAACCAAAGCTATTCCTAAACAAATTAATCCTAAAAGTCCCATAATATAAATATATTTTGGTATATTAGGATCACTAAAAAAGCTAGCCATTTTATGAAATAAATAAAATTGATTAAAGATTAATCTTAGGGCTAATAAAAAAGATGGGTATCGAATCTTTTGGTGGTTATGTTGGCAGAGCTTTTAAGTCATGCCAAAGCGAGAAAAGACCTGATAATATTAAATCATTATTTATCGATGCTAACACAGTTTTTTATTCGGCAGCAGCAATAATATTTCCTCGCGATGCTACCGATAAAGAAAAAGAGAAAATTAGAGCTAAAAATCAAGATGTTTTGGAAGATAATTTAGCTGATAAAGCCGCTGAAATATTATACAATATTGTTAAAAAAATTAATCCTACTGATAATTTAATTATAGCCGTAGATGGTTTGGTTAATAGTGCTAAATTAAATCAACAAAAATATAGACGTTATGGCAAGAAAGAACCAGATGAATTATTTAGTACGCATAAATTTACACCCGGTACATATATGATGAAAAAATTAGATATAGCTATTGAAAAAATGATAATAAAGATAGGTAATATCAAGAAAGTTATTTATTCCTCCTATTTAATGCCTGGCGAAGGAGAACATAAAATTTTCGATTTAATTAGAAGTAATCAAATTATTATGAGTCAAGGAAATCACATTTTATACGGAGATGATAGTGACCTATTTATTATTAGTTTATTATCTCCTTTTAAGAATATTTATGTCTTCAGAGACAATGATAGAATGTCTGTATTTCATAATATGAATAATTTTAAAGAAACTGTAAAAAAATATATAAAAAGTAATGCTGATGATCAAATTATTTATCAAGATTTTGCCCTTTTAACTTTTTTTATAGGTAACGATTTCTTACCCCGTTTTCCTAATTTACCTAATACTTTTAACACTATGAATTTAATGGTTAGAGTTTATAATAATGTTGGTAGAAATTTAACAGATTTAGCAGGAAATATTATTTGGGAAAACTTTTATCATTTAATTAATTGTTTGGATAAATACAAAATGAATAATTATAGTCTATATGAAAATATTGCCTATAATATAGGTAATCAAAAAACAGGATGGCGATTTAAATATCCTCTTACTATTCTTAATGATAGTATTGATTTAGTTGATACCAAAGGAAAGAAAGTAAAAGGTGTTTATGATAGTAGCCAACATACTATTAAATTTGATTTGAAAAAATTTGCTAATTTATGGTATAATAAACAATTTGAACCCAAAGATAAAAAATTAAAAGAAAAATATGATAATGAAGAATATTTTACCACTCAGGATATCGTTAAAATGGTCATTAAATTTTTACAAACTTTTCAATGGGTTTTGAAATATTATTTAAATGGCGGCGAGAAAGTACCTAATAGTTTTTTCTATCCCTACAAAATTACTCCTCTTACTATTAGTGTTATAAATTATCTAAAATTATTAGTAAGAGAAAAGAAAACTAAAAATTTAAATAAAGTGTTGGAACAGAAAAATTATCCCACTCATATTATACATCAATTATTGTCAGTGTTACCGCCCTCTTCGCTTTACTTAATTCCAAGAGAATATCACGATATTTACAAGACAGCTTTGGCTGCTATTTCTCCTTTGGATTTTCCTGATCCCAAGCCAGAAGGCACTGATAGCGAATGGACTAAAAAACCAAATATTCCACCAGTTAATTTGCCCTTAGTTATTAATGCTACTAGAAAGATAAAATTAGCTGATGAATTTAAAATAAAAGCTAATTTAGTAGTTATCAACGACATCGAAGAAGATATAATAGAAAATAGTGAAGATTATAAAATTAACGAAACTATTTTGTTATAAATTTTTAAAGATATATGAATTATAGATATATCTTTTTTATTTCCTACTGGTTACTGACAGCCAGATAAGATTTTTTTCTTTTTCTTTGATTTTTTATTTTCTTATTATCTTTGTATGTTGTGAAAAAGCATTATCACCAATAGAAGTGACACTGTTTGGAATGGAGACCGAGGTGAGACTGGCGCAACGTCCGAAAGCACCCCTCCCAATAGAAGTGACACTGTTTGGAATGGAGACCGAGGTGAGACTGGTGCAACGATCAAAAGCATCATCACCAATGCTAGTGACCGAGTCTGGAATGGAGACCGAGGCGAGACTGCTGCAATAATAGAAAGCCGAAGAACCAATGCTGGTGACACTGTTTGAAATGGAGACCGAAGTGAGACTGGTGCAACGATCAAAAGCAAGATCACCAATAGAAGTGACCGAGTCTGGAATGGTCACCGAAGTGAGACTGGTGCAAGAATAGAAAGCACAAACATCAATGCTGGTGACCGAGTCTGGAATGGTCACCGAAGTGAGACTGGTGCAACGATCAAAAGCACA
>Ga0070746_10000404_pt1 | contig 25691 bp, 20 predicted proteins | sample VirMetDEL_Mar_21_FD_77016 | JGI IMG/M metagenome (GOLD analysis project Ga0070746, IMG submission 77016) | Aqueous microbial communities from the Delaware River and Bay under freshwater to marine salinity gradient to study organic matter... | ecosystem: Environmental > Aquatic > Marine >...
ATAAACCTTTCTTACAAGTTGACCTACAAGCTTATAAGAAGATTATGAAAAGTGTATTTACTAGCTAAATATACATGTTATTATGAATATTGTGGATAAGAAACTATACATCGCATATATGGAGAATACATATGACAAGCTCTTTCGCTGATCTAAAATCAGCTCGTAAGTCTTCACTCGAAGCATTAATTTCCGAATCAAATAAACTCAACACAAACGAAGGCAGTGCACGTCCTTCAGATGATCGTTGGTGGAAACCTGAAGTAGATAAAGCTGGTAACGGTTATGCTGTTATTCGTTTCCTACCTTCACCTGAAGGTGAAGACCTTCCTTGGGTTCGTATCTTTAATCATGGTTTCCAAGGACCAGGTGGTTGGTATATTGAAGAATCTCTAACTACTCTTAATAAGAAAGATCCTGTATCTGAGCATAACTCAATGCTATGGAATTCAGGTATCGAATCTAATAAAGATCTTGTACGTAAGCAGAAGCGTCGTCTAAACTACTATGCTAATATTTACGTAGTAAAAGATCCATCTAACCCTGCTAATGAAGGTAAGGTATTCCTTTATAAGTTCGGTAAAAAGATCTTTGATAAGCTTAACGAAGCTATGAATCCAGAGTTCGAAGATGAAAAACCGATGAACCCATTTGATCTATGGGAAGGTGCTAACTTCAAGCTTAAGATTCGTAATGTAGAAGGCTATCGTAACTACGATAAATCTGAGTTTGACTCACCGTCTACTCTTCTTGACGATGATGCTGAGCTTGAGAAGGTCTGGAAGTCAGAATACTCTCTACAGGAGTTTCTTGATCCGAAAAACTTTAAGTCTTATGATGAGCTTAAAGCTAAGTTGAATCGTGTACTTGGTCTTGACGGTTCTGCAGGAAGTACTACTCGTGCAGATGAAATTGAGATTGATAATACACCTCAGCCAATGCAGAAGTCAGCTCCTGCTCCTTCGTTTGCATCTAGTACTGATGACGATGATGACGATAGCATGTCGTTCTTTGAGAAGTTGGCTGCTGATGACTAAAATCCACCTAAGAGTCTGCAGCTCTTGGAATGGTGTGTGACCCTCAGCACGCAATGAGGTGCGGTCTTCCGGTATACAGTGGAGATAGAAAGAGGGGCACCTAGGAAGGCCCCTCTTTTGATTTATGCATACTGTGTCATTGCAGAAGACATATAACTTGTATCTCTTCTTACATTTCTAGCTGCAGCTGTTCTAGCTGCTCCGCTTCCTTTACCTGCAGATGCAATATTTTGACTATTATCAATATTATTAACAACAGTAGTAACAGGCACGTTTACATTACCTGACATTGCACCTAGACGTAATGCAGATGGTGTTACAGCTGCTACCGAAGCTCTATTAGATAGAGAAGATATTTCTTCCCCTTGTCCTAATATCCTTTGCGCTCGAGCTCTGTGACCAGCCATTTGCATGTTTACTTTATCTGCAACTGTACCTGGTGCACCACCATTATTTTCATCTGTTCTTACATAATATTCAGGACCAACACCACCAGCGTTAATAGCAGAATAAATTTCTAATAACCCCATCCCAGGCCTTACACCTGTATCTCTTAAAAATTGAACAATAGCGCCATTTGGACCTAATTGAGAGTTAATTGCAGCTTCTCTACTACTAAAGTCAACACCATATTGTGCTGCTTGAGGTTCTCCGAATTGAATTAATCCTCTATGTCTACCCCACTGAGTAGTAGGACCGTATTTAAGCGGATCCATTGTACCAGATGTCTCATATGAGATAGCAGTAGCAAGATCTTCTGCACTTACACCTAATGCTGCAGCAGACTCTCTAATACCTTGAGCTATGTCAGGAGCTGTAGTAGAAGCTCCTCCTTCTATTACTGGAGTTTGAGGAGCTGCAGAAGGTTCTGTCATTGGTTCCAAAGGTGGAATATATGTATCAAATGCAGTTGTATCGCGTTCTGATATAACATCAAGTGCGCTAGTCTCCATGCCTGGAGCAATTGTTCCTGTTGCACCTGGCAATCTAGCAGAAGAAACTCTTCCAATAGGAACGTTTTCTACATCTAAGCGAGAAGGATCTCTACCTTGTTCAAGATAATACTCTCGTGCATTTAGTTCAGCTTGTTCTCTTTGACCTTGAATTCTCTCAGCTTCTGATTGTATACGGTTTAATGCATCATCATTATCAGATAGTATCCATAAGAGTAACTCTCGTACAATATAGTCGCCAGCAAAATATCCTGCTAAACCACCAATACCAGCACCAATCGGACCGCCAACTAATAGACCAGCACCACCCATAATAACAGAAAGAGATAATCCTCCAAACACTCCGCCAAGCATAGCGACTTTATCTTCAACTGATAAATTAGGATCTGTAATAATATAATAACCATCGTAAGCAGCAAAAGCGGCAGATAATCCAGGTATTGCTCTAAACAATCTAGCTAGCTTAGGGAATGCTTCTAGTGCTGTTCTTTCAGCAATTGCTCTTGATGCAAATCTTCCACCCGCGCTACTCCCGGGTGCTACTCTATATTGTCGTGTGTTACGATCATAAACATAACCACGTCTTGCATATCTTGTATTAGCAGCAGCGACACCTACCCCAACAGCAGCACCTACTGCAGCTGCATCTATCTGTCTTTGTAATGCCTCTTGCGCTGCTTCATCCAAGCTTTCATCTAAATCAGTATCTTCACCAGAGAATAAATCATCTAATCCTAGTCTGTTGAATGTATATGCAGCAATTGCAGTAGCAGCAATTGCAAGAAGTGCTCCTCTTCCTCCACCAGGTAATCTTCCCAATAATCTTGTTCTTAATGAGCTAGTACCTTTCGGTGATCTAGATTTACCAGCATTAGCAGCACCGGTTGCAAGACCAGCTGCCATACCAGGACCAAAAGCCATAACAGCCATTCCCAAAGCACCGGCAATAAGACTTCCATACTCTGCCATAACTTCGCTTTCAAGGAAGTCAAACATTTCTTCGTCATCATCTGGTCTAAAGAAATCGTCTAAACCAAAATAATTAAATGCAAAAGATGCCATTGCACCAGCTAACGGTATTAAGAATCTACCTCTTCCAGCTACACCAAATAACCGTAAAGCAAGACTTGTTCCTTTATAGATTGCAGCTGCTTCTAATAGATTTACTACACCCTCGCCAGTAACATCAATACCATAATTATCTCTAAGTATATTAAAGAATTGAGTACCAAATTCAGTTTCAAGATAATTAATTCCATCATCTATAGAATTAGCAACTTCAGTATTGCCTTCTGGATTAAAGAAAGCATTAAGACCAATATAGCCGAGCATAAATGAGGCCATAGCAGCAGGTAATGCTCTAAATCGTGCACCGTTCATTAAGAAGGTAACTAAACCCGCACCTGCTGCAGCGGCGCCGACAGGGTTAGATTCTATAGCACCCATTAAGCCGCCAACTCTTTCACCGCTTTCTGTTTGTTCGCCAAAGATTAATGAATCAAATTTATCACCAACACTTTGTTTAAATTCATCATAAGCTTCATCACCGAGTAGCTCGTCTTTGAATTCATCTAAACCAAAGTATCTATATGCTGCAGTTCCAAGCGCAGCTAATAAACCAGCTGTAATGAGATTGCGAAGTAAACCACCTCTAGTAGGAGTATCAAGCGCGCCCATAGCAGGTCCAGCAGCATCTCTTTCCATGCGTCCAGATGCTTCTTGTAAACGACTTGCTTCTCTTTCTGATTCTGCTAATCTAAGTTCTTCGTTTTCTCTAGCTAATGCATCGACACGCATTTGTTCAGCGAGAGTGTTGCTTTGAACAGTAAGAATATCTACGACACTTTCCAAGCGCGTATTAGACTGTATAAGAGTACCTCTAATATCTTCGAGCAGTGCGGAATTATTTTCCAGATACTCTCTTACTGATTCTTCAGCCATTGTTTTCTCTCTGTTTCTCTAATTTCTCTAGATGGTCTTTTAGCATATCGATATAGAGATCACGTTCAAATGGTATCATATTTTCTATTTCATCTAACGAATATTTATGATGTTGCATCAAATTAAAATTCGTATAGTACATATTCGCTAAGCTATTATGGCTTAGCGCTACGTAAAAAAACTGTTCAGACCGCGTAAGGGTATGAACTCCTCCTTCCCGCATTTTTCACAGGTATATCTAATTTCATGTCCAATGTAAGGCATAGTAGCATAAAAGTTAGTTAGTTTCTGGAACTGATTACTATTAAGCTGCTCTACAAACTCAATTAATTCTTCAATAGAATTATTTTCATGTACATCCTCATCATCAAAAATCATAGCAATATTTTCTGCAAAGAATCTTAGAATATTCTCTACATTACTATCACTCAATTTTTCTTGAGCTTTATCTAAACCTGTAATAGTTGGATACTTCATAACTACGCCTACATCATCTGTAAGCATAATTTTGTTATCATGATCTTCTGGGAAAGTTACTTGGACTTTTTCTAAATCTAATTCATAATCAGTGACATGCTTACACTCATCATCTGACTTATGTCTTAATGATAGTTTGGCAATATTGTTAACCGATCTTGCTCTAATCTGTAAAAATAAATATTCAATATCAAAGTTAGGAAGAGTCCTAATATCCCCTTCTTCTAACTTAACACAGCTGGTAAGGATATTAATAACTGCGTTTGTAATTTCTTCTTGATCATTTCCTTCTAACGCCATTAGAAGTAGCTTCTCTTCTTTTACTAGAAAAGGTCTAAAGTATACTTCTTCTTTTGTAGAAGGTATAATCGTTTTAAATTCAGGTACTGCAATTTTTGGTAAAGCCATAATTTACTCCATTTTATAATCAGCGTATTGTAAATCCGTTGGTGTTAAATACTGAACGACCAGTAAGTGTTTGGAAATCGGGTAGACCAGCTTCTCCTAAGAAGTCATCAAAGATATCTGTAATACCTGTAATACTAACACCACTTCTTCTTCCACCACCTTGTGCACCTCTTCCAAGTGCAGGTTCGTTCATATCAGTATAATACTTGTATGAGAATTGTACATTTAGTTTATGAAATTCTTCACTGCCCCAGTTAAGAGGTAATGAGTTAATAATAATAGGATATGCTTCTCTTAATGTAATAGCATATGTAGGCACACCTTCTTGATTGTATTGAACAATTAATACATCAGAGATATAATCATTATAGTAACCAATACTTTGATGGTTTCTAATATTCTGTTGTCTATTATGATTACCTACAATGATATTTTGCCAAGATGTAAATATCTTCTTTTCATTTAGTTTACTATCACACACCATAGAAATATTTACATCTGGATATACAGCGCCATACCCTCTTTTATCTGACAGACCATAACCTGTAGATTTATAATCAGATGTTACAATTGATCTACCTGGAAATTCAGCAGTCTCAATTCTAAATCTTAGCGGACCAAAAGCAGACTTGGCATCTTCTGATAAAAGAATCTTCTGTGGTAAAGACAACCACATTTCGAAATGACTTTGTTTTGCCACTTCGTTACTATTTTCACCTGTAAGATTAGATTTAAACTGGTTTAAGTTAAAGGCCATTATGCAACTTTCTCCATACTTTTACTATAGACTTGAGAACTGCTTGCTTTTTGAAATCTTTGCAATGGCATGAACAACGCCATATCCCACTCTACAGGATCTATTTTTATTCTTCTTGATTTAATATGAGAGTTAAGATAATGTTTAACACACGGTCTAAAAAGTTTATATCTTGCTGATCGTTTTAATATTTGATAGCTAATTTTTAATGCAGTGCTTTCATTATATCTATTATCAGTGCGTAAAGTATATAAAGCATCCATTAACATTGCTCTTTGACGTAACGGCAGATAATGCATGTTGAGCCCCAAGAAGCCGTTGTCTCTCGGTTCAATTGGGAAAACTAGAGGAAAGGTATCATAGTATGGAAGTTTACGTTTTAACTTTGGATCATAGTTGAAAAGCATCATTTGACCGATCTCATAACCACGAACAACCTTAGATTGATTTTCACGCATCAACTTAGTTGGTGTTACATCTACCTTTTCAGCTTCGTTGCGATACCATTCACGAGCTGCACGGGTACGAGCAGGTATTTGTCCAGCACGAACACCTTTAGCAAGAATATTATCGAATACATATGCGACCATAATTGATCCTTAATAGTTAGATAAACTTATTTATCTTACTTTCGACCAAGTTCATTCTCAGTAATGATCTGAAATTTCCATTTACGGTCTTTACAAAACTCTTGAGCAGCTTTCCATTTAGCTTCGTTAACTAAATAGGTAGTAACCTCATTAAGAAATCTTTTAGTTTTTCTTTTTGGAATTTTAGGTTCTTGAGTTTGTTTAAATGGCTTAACTTCTATTAATGTAGTTTGTATGCCATTGTTAGTTTTTGCTTTAATAATAAAATCTACAAAATATCTATGCACTCTTCTATCTAAAGGTGAGCGATATGGGATAACTATTTCTTCAGATCCCCATTCGAGTATATTAGGATTATTATCAAAGTAAACCATACATTGTCTTTCCCAAGAACTGCGATAAACAATGTTAGTTGGATCGCCTAAATATTTACTAGGAAACTTAGGTTTATACTTACCTTTATAGGTTTTAGTCATAGGAATAACAAATGATTGGCATTGATCTTTCAGGAATCACATCTGGTGGTGGTCCACTCGTTAAATTAAATTTAGGTGGTTCATACAACGTCAGAAAATTTCCTGACGATATTGCTAGCACACCATATTTTATTGTATTTAGGGCGATTAATACATCGTTCAGTCCAGCTGCGTTTTTAGGAAAAAATGTTTTTAAAAAAGCTACTGTAAGTGGCAATAGCTTAGGATTTAATCTTGGTAAAGCTAAATTCAGTGTAGGTCTTCCAAGTGCATCAAAAGGTTTTGCTTTACCTATTCCAGCTAATTTAGCGACAAGCTACAATGCAAGATATTCGAACGAACCTTTAGGTGTGACGGGTGATATTGGTAGAAGAGTGGGTGCTGGTATAAATATGCCAGAAGACTTTACAGCCGAATCAATTGAAAACTCTATTAAAGATGCTATAGATAGTGCTAATATAAGTTCAGATGATTTGAAAGGAGCCGCGGCAGGTGGTTTAATTTCAGGTATTGAAGCAGGTAGTTTGGCAGCTGCAGCTGCAACTAAAATTTTAGGCGGTGGTAATCTTGCAGCTCTAACAGGTGCAGGTGCAGCTGGTTTTCTTAGAGGTGCATTTCAAGGAGCAGGTATTGCAAGAAACCCGCATCTTGCTACAGTGTTTACTGGAGTAGATTTTAGAACACACTCGTTTCAATATAAATTAATTGCAAAGAATAAATCTGAAAGCGATACTTTAAGAGATATGATTTATTCTTTTAAGCATGCTATGGCTCCTAGTTATACATTAGGTGATCATGTTTTCCAATATCCTAATCAATTTGATATTTCACTTGCTGCTGGTCAGTATTTGTTTAAATTTGGTAGATCTGTTTTAACTCAATTTGATGTAAACTATACAGGTGAAGGTACCCCGGCATTCTTCGAAGAAACTGGTGCACCATATAGTGTTACATTAAACATGACATTCCAAGAGACAGAAATTGTAACCAAACGAGAAGTTAAGCAGGGTCGATAAATGCCATTCTATTTCGAAAATTTTCCAAAAGTATCTTATGATATTAGTAAGACTGGTAATAAAATTGACGTAACAAATTTATTTGTTAGGTATAAAATCGTTGAAGCCTTTAAAAAGCAATCTGCTGTATATTATGATTACAGTATACAAGATGGTGAACGTCCTGATGTTATTGCAGCAAAGTATTATGAAGATGCATCTTTAGATTGGATTATTCTTTTAACTAACAATATCGTTGATCCCCAATTCGAATGGCCTCTTGATAGAAAGTCATTTGAAAACTTTATTAAGAAAAAATATGGCAGTCTAGCTACTGCACGAGAGCAAACACATCATTACGAGCAAATTACACAACAACAGTCAGTTACATTTGACGGCGTGATTGTACCTGAAGAATATTTTGAAATAGATTTAACTACATACAACTCACTTTCTTCTAGTGAAAAAAGAATTGTAACTTCGTATGAATATGAAGAAAGAATTAACGAAGCAAAAAGAGATATTAAATTATTAAGTGAAGATTATATTTTATCTTTACTAACTCAAGTTAGAGAGAGTTTTGAAGAATGATTGGTAATGCAGGTACCCCGTACAGCGGAGGTATTATTCCTAATGTTACTATTATTGCAGACAACGGTGGGAAGACCGTTACTAAAGATATAACACCTCTAGTTTTAGAATTTAACGTATATCAAAGTATACTTGAAAATTCTATGACATGTGATATTTCTTTAGTAGATGCTGCTGGTGTAGTATTCGAAGAGCTGCAAATGTCAGGTCAAGAGATTGCTCAAATTAGTTTGACAGGCAGTGGTGGTGGGAAGGTATTTGCGTTTAGAATTTATAAAGTAGAAAAACCGCAACCATTACAAGAAAGAGCTTATGCTTTAACACTATACGGAGTAAGTCCTGCATTTGAAAAAAGCATTAATACTGCTATCTTTAATTATTATGATGGTTTAACTGGTGATCAAATTGTATCTGAAGTAGTAAATGAGCATATTGGTTCAAATGCTAAGTTAACTGTTGAACCTGGAGAAAATACTCTCACGTATACCGCAGCTGGGCATTCACCGTTTGAATTTATTAATATGGTAGCTGGTGATACACAGTCAGCTCAATATCCAGATTCATCTTCTTATTTGTTCTTTGAAAACGCTGACGGTTATAATTTTGTAACAGTTAATTCTTTATTAGATAAAGCTCCAGTAGAAGAATATCATTTTGCTGACCCTGGTACATCACGTAGCGGAGATAAAAACTATATTGCTGGTATAACCTGGCATCATACAGCAGATGCATTAAAAGGTTTACAAAACGGCTTATATGATAATAGAGTCGCTGCTATTGATGTTCTTACAAAGACGTATAGAGAGTATACGTTTAATTATTCTCAGGAAAACGATAAATTAACTCATATTAGAAATAGTGGTAGACCTTTAATTAGACCAAAAGCTTTTGGGGGGTTATATCTTGGTGATGCATTAACTGGTGAATCACATGTTAGATATATTGAAACAGATTTTAATGTAGAGATTGAAAATCAGACTATAGATGATAGAATAAATGAAACAAATGATTCTCATAAATTTCATGCTAGAACAACGCATAACTTTTTACCAGCTAAAGTAGCTCAAATGGCTTCTTTGCAACAACATCGCATGGATATAACTGCGAAGTTTACTCCTAGCGTAACTGCTGGTGATTTAGTTAACATTTATTTACCTAATAATATTGGTTCTGATAATAGTAAATATGCTCCTTATTTCTCTCTATATGGTCAACGTAATCCTACATTCTTAGTTTTAGAAAACGTTATAACATTTGAAGCGCAAAATGGCAACATCTTTTCTACATTAAAAGTGGCAAAAGAATCTCTTGGAGAAAAACTAATTGGACCAGGTCCAGCAGGTTTATTAGAAAACTTATTAAGTCAGTTATTAGGACAAGATATTAATAAAACACCAAACCCATCAGGTGAATCAAGAGCAGAGAATCAAACTCAGACATTAGAAGAAGCAGCTGCATCTGTAGATGGTCAAGTATTAACTGATGAAGATGGTAATAAAGGTTTACCATATTCAGCACTAACACCGCTAGAAAAGCAATATGCATTAGAACAAGGATATGCAGACGCAGATACATATCCAGATGGTACATTTGAATAGGTGAATTATGGATTTTAAAAAAGACTTTTTAGGGTATGATTTTATCTGGTTTATAGGTGAAGTAGAAGATAGAAATGATCCTCTCAAACTAGGACGAGTTAAGGTAAGATGTTTTGGTTGGCATTCAACTGATAAAGAGTTGCAACCAACTAAAAACTTACCCTGGGCTAGTACTATTCAACCAGTAACTACGCCAGCTAACGTTGCTTCTGGTCTCACTAAAGGTGTATGGGTGTTTGGTTTCTTCTTAGACGGAGAGCGTGCACAAAAGCCTATGATTATGGGTCATATACCTGGTTATAGATTTGGATCACCTGGTGAATCAGAATTACCGAGAGCAGTAAGAAGCGAAGCAGATTATGTACCACCAGGTGACGCACTAAGAGATGCTACTATACTGGAAGAAGTAATCGTTGATCCAAATGAAGATCAGCCAGATGATCCTAAAACCGGTCAGGTAAATAAATGGGGTGAGCCAGCAAGACCTACAGATGCTGTTTATCCAACCGCTACTGTTAACGCACATGAATCAGGCACATATACACAGATTGCTGGTTCGGGTAGATATACTATTCAAACTAATAATGGTAGTTATATTGAAATTGATGCAGGTGGTAACGGTAAATGGAAAGTTATTACTGATAATTATGAGATTGTAGGTGGTAGTAAATACGTTGATGTTAGTGGAACTGTTAACATGCATGTTAAAGGTAATGTGGTTACTAATATTGAAGGTAATTTAGTTGAAAATATTTTAGGTAATGTTACTAGAAATATTACAGGTACTTTAGAAGAAAAAGTAACCGGTGACGTAACTTATATTAATGAAGCAAAAAGAACAGCTACCGTGACAGGTGAAGTAACAGATACATTTGAGGCTACTAAAACTGAAAATGTTACCGGTGCTGTTACAGAAAATTATAGTGCATCTCAAACTACATCAGCTAGCGGTGCAGTTAAAATTACCGGTGCAACTATTGATCTAAACTAAGGAGTAAGCAATGCCTTCGATTTGTAGAGTAGGAGATTCTTTATCAACCGGTCACGCATGTTCGGGTTCTACAACTATTGCAAGTCCTAATACAGATGGCACTGTTAAAGTAAATGGCATCGCTGTTATTGTTGTAGGGGCACCAACAGTATCACATCCATTTCCACCTAACCCGCCTTGTGCCCCACATGTAGCAAATTTAAACGCAGGCTCTGGAACTGTAAAAATAAATGGAATAGCAGTAGGGCGTATTGGAGATTCAGCTGACGCAGGGGCGATGACGTCAGGATCAGGTAATGTAAACGCAGGATAGTATTATGACACATGATATGATTGTCTCTTTATTTGAGACTTATGTAACAGAAAATGCAAAATTTGAAATTGGAAATAAAGCAGCTGGTACAAGAGCAAGAAAAGCTTTATCAGAAATAGGTAAACTTACAAAAACACGGCGTCAAGAAATTCAGGACGTAAAAAATAATGATAAATAAATGAAAAGATAGAGGCTTATATGTCTGCAGCAAACCCGTTGACTAATGAATTACAATTTAGTGATTTAGGTATTACGTTCACTCCTCATCCAGTGACGGGTAAACCTGTGGTTAAAAAGAATGCACAAGCTGTTATTGGTGCGTTAAAGAATCTTATCTTTACTAATCGTTTTGAACGTCCATACGAACCTGCTTTTGGTTCTGATATTCGTAATAGATTATTTGAAAATTTTGATCCAGTCGAAGCTGTTAACTTAGAAGAAGATATTCGCCTAGCGATTGAAAATTTTGAACCAAGAGTAGAAATAAACGAAATAAAAGTAATAGGGGCCCCTGATAATAATACTGTATCAGTATATGTTAGTTTCTTTATTGTTAATCAGGCTAATCCAGAAGTACTACAATTAGACATAGAGAGAATTCGGTAATGCCTGCTAATAACGCGTTATTACTATCTGATATTGACTTTGATGATATCAAAAGTAATCTTCAAACGTTTCTATCTAATCAATCCGAGCTAGGGGACTATGATTATGAATCCTCTACTTTGCAGACGCTTATTAATCTGCTAGCATATAACACTTATATGAACTCTTACTATCTTAATATGGTAGGTAATGAGATGTTCCTTGATTCAGCACAGATTCGTAGTAATGTTGTGTCTCGTGCTAAAATGTTAAACTATACACCTCGTTCTGCTCAAGGTCCGACCGCCACTGTACAGGTGGTAATTACTCCTGATGATTCTCCAGATTTTATTACTCTACCTAAAGATACAAAGTTTAGAACAACAGTAGATGGTACACAATATGTATTTGTTGCGACAGATACTACAACAATTAATGCTGATTCTGGTATATATTCAACAAATATTAATATTACAGAAGGTAGACCTTTTACTTTTAGATATACAGTAAGCTCTCTTAACCCTGTACGTTATATTATTCCAGCTGATAATATAGACACAAGAAGTATTGTAGTAAAAATACAAAATTCTTTAACTGATGAAACTATAACTACATTTAATAATGCAGAAAACTTAACGACAGTTACCGCTACTACTGATGCATATTTCTTAAAAGAAAATGAAGACGGTCGTTATGAAATAGAATTTGGAGATGGAGTTCTAGGCACAGCATTAAACGATGGTAATATAGTTATTATTGATTATAGAATCTGCAATGGTGTAGCTGCACAGGGTGCTAACACCTTTGCATCAGTAGATAGTATTGATGGTTATAGTTCTGTTTCAGTAAACCATGTTTCCAGAGCTCAAGGTGGTGGTGATAAAGAAACTATACAGTCAATTAAGTTTAATGCACCAAAGAATTACGAAGCTCAAGGAAGAGCTGTTACAAAAAATGATTATGAAACTATAGTAAAGAATCAGTTTGCTGATATTCAAACAGTTTCTGTATGGGGTGGTGAAGATAATTCACCTCCAATCTATGAGCGTGTATATATCTCTGTAAAACCTTTTTCTGGAACTTTACTAGCAGAAGATCGAAAACAAACTATCGCTGATTATTTAGTAGATAGAAATGTTTTAACTATTGAGCCGCAAATAGTAGACCCAACCTATCTTTATGTTAAACCTGAACTAACCGTTAAATACAACCCTGACTTGACTACTTTAACAGCAGGTCAGATTGCAACAGCCATATCTAACGCTGTAGTTAACTATGAGACAAATAGATTAGGTTTATTTGGCCAAAGCTTTATTGGTTCTCAACTAATAAAAGATATTTACGAAGTTAATAGTTCTATTACTTCTATACAGACTGAATTGTATATGGAAAAACAGTTTAAACCTAATACTTCTGTTAACAACATATACAATTAATTTTAATAATGAGATTCATAATTATGAAAATGTGACAAAAGCATTTAATATTAGCTCTTCAAAATTTACATATAATGGTAACACTAACTGTTATTTTGATGATGACGGTGATGGTAATATTCGAATATATTCATTAACAGCAGCCGGTGCACGTAACTATTTAAATCGTTCTGCAGGATCGGTTAATTATTTAACAGGTGTAATTGTTATTAATGATATACTAATAACAGCTTATGTAGGTAATGCAATAGCTATTACTGCTGATCCTGATAAGGGTGATATAGATGGTTTAAGAAACCAGTTATTGTTAATTAAAGATGCTTCTATAAGTTTATATGATACTAGATTGCAAAGTACCGTTTCTACTATTTCGTCTATTAATACTGAAGGTACTACAACCACAATACCTGAAACTGGTGTTATAACAACGGTATACTAATGGCTACGGATAATAAAACATCAGTATTAGTAGAACAGCTATTACCTGATTTTTTAGATACAGAAGGACCTAAGTTTCAATCATTCGTAAAAGCATATTACGAATGGATGGAGCAGACCGGTCAAATGACTGAGCAGTCTAAAAATCTTTTAAATAATCAAGATATTGATCTCGCTGCTGAAGAGTTTTTAACTTATTTTAAAAGAGAAATATTACCTGACTTTCCAGAGAATATTTTAGCTGATAAAAGATTAGTATATAAAAAGATTAAAGATCTTTATAGATCTAAAGGTTCAGAAGAATCATATAAGCTATTATTCCGTATTTTATATAATGAAGAGTTAGATTTTTATTATCCTGGACAAGATATTCTTAGAGCATCTGACGGTCGCTGGATAAAAGAAACATCATTAAGAATTACCAAACCGTTTAGAGGCAACCCAGACAATCTAGCAGGCCAAATAACTGGTAGATCTTCTGGTGCTACAGCTAAAGTCGAACGTGTTCAACAGACATTTGTTGATAATATAGAAGTCTATGAAGTATTTGTTACTAATCTATCCGGCATATTTTTAGATGCTGAGGAGATTGATAACACAGCAAATACTATTTCTGGAACTATTGTATCAAGTTCTGGTTCTTTACAAAACGTAATTGTTACTGCAGGTGGTTCTGGTCACCAGCAAAATGACCTTTTAACTATTACAAGCGCTTCCGGAACTGGCGGTAGAGGTAGAATAACTAAAACAGCTAATGGTGTTATTTCTAAAGTTGCTGTAACAAATGCAGGATCTGGGTTTGTAAGAACAGATCCACTTATTCTTTTTAATACAACTAGATCTGCAGTAAATGCTACTGCTGCAGGTCTTTTGTCAGCGCCTATATCTTATACAGGCAGATATAATGATGTTAAAGGGTTCTTATCTTGGAGTAATAAACTCCAAGACAATAGATATTATCAAGAATATTCTTATGTTCTAAGATCACCCCAGGTTTTAAATACATATAAAGAAATAGTAAAAAATGTAGTTCATCCAGCTGGTATGAGATTATTTGGTGATGTTCTTATTAATATTGATATTAATAGTACAACTACCAGTATTAAAAATGAATATACGATTAAATTTGGTGATTTAATTGTTCCAGAAATTTTTATACCAACAGTAGTAACTGCTTCTATTGATCAATACGAATCTTCTGGTGATGATGGTGCAATTGTTCCTCAACCTGAGATAGAAATAAACTTAATAGAATCGTTCTTCGATATTGATGTTGCTGAAACTTCTTCTGACATCCAAGTTGAAATTGAACTCTTTGCTGCTCAAACATCCGCACTACTCGATAACGATGAAATAATTTCTGTACAACTACAACGGTTGATAGAAAATGTTACTATTAATACAGCTAGAAATGTATTAGAGTTAACTATTGCAGAAATGGATGGGCAACCATGGTCTTACAATGGTGTTGTAATTGGGCCGGGCTCAGAAGTTCAATTAGATGTAACTGCTACTTTATTGCTAAGTAACGTTGCAACACCAGTTTTATTACGTGCAACATCACCTCAAACAATATCAAACACATCCGTAATAGGTATACCGGAAATAGAATTTGGCTTCCCAGCAGTAGATCTTGATCAATCGATAGTTTCTACTGTAATAATACCTTCGATAGATAACTTAGAGTTTACAATAAGTGCGTATAAACCGTTAAGTAACCAAATTATAAGTTTCTTTGAAAATATTGATATTAACACATTAAACACAAAATATAGTACTCTAGATGAAGAAGTTGGAATGACTAACGTTACTCTAGTTTCAGGAAATAGTGTAGTAGAAAGTATATAAATAAGTAGAGAATAAACTTCCGGAGAATGAAATGCCAGGTGTAGTTACTAAAAGATTTAGAGTTCATAATGCTGAACAGTTTCATGAAGCTTTTAGCGAAGCAGCAGATACAAAAATGTATCTTTTTATTGCTCGTATTAATTCATGGGATAATGGAGATACTGAACCAACTCCAACAGATACAGTGCGAGAGTCGTATTTTGAGCCATGGCGGCAAATGATTGCTGCAAAACGTGTAACAGGATCAGATGTTTCATTTGCTATTCCGCGTTACAACTGGACTAGCGGCACTGTGTATACTGAGTATGATGATACAGATAGTACTATATATGATAATTCTTTCTATGTAATGACAACAGATTATAATGTTTATAAATGTTTGTTTAACAACCGTGGAGCAACATCAACAGTAAAGCCAACAGGCACTAGTACATCTATTTTTAGTACATCAGATGGTTATAAATGGAAGTTTATGTATTCTGTTTCTGCTGCTGACACGCTCAAATTTGTAACATCATCTTACATTCCTGTAAAAACGTTAACATCAGATGATGGTACAACGCAGTGGGACGTTCAGCAAGCAGCTACAAATAATTCGATTGATATTATAGATGTAACTGCAAACGGTTCAGGGTATGCATATAGGGCGAATACACTATCTGGCGGTGTAACAAATTCTACTGTAGTGATTTTAGATTCTGGTGCTAGTGCTGTTGATGATGCTTATACAGGATCGGCCATTTATATATCTGCTGGTTTAGGATCAGGACAACTTGCAAACGTAACTGCTTATACTGGTTCTTCTAAAACACTTACATTAGCACCTGCATTTTCTACGACGCCTAACAGTACAAGTTCTTACCACATAGGTCCAAAAATTCTTATTACTGGTGATGGTACTGGAGCTAAGGCTTATGCTAATGCAGGTGGAGGTCAGATCTCTCATATTAACATGATTAATGTTGGAACTGGTTATTCAAAAGCTAATGTACAAGTCTCTGGTACTGGCGGTACTGGTGGTAAAGGGGAAGCCAGATTATCACCTCCTGGTGGTCACGGTTCTGATCCTGTTAATGAGCTCGGCGGCTACAATGTTATGCTTAATGTACGATTAGAAGGAACTGAAGGTAATAATTTCCCTACTAATAACGATTTCCGTATTATTGGTATTTTAAAAGATCCGTTAACAGCTAATGATATAGCTGCTGATGCAGCTGCTTATGATACTACAACGAAATTAACAGTTACTGGTATTTCTGGTGGGCCATTCTTCCAGGATGAAGTTGTAACAGGTACTGCTAACGGTGCAATCGGACGTGTTGTAGAATTTGCTAATACTAACTCAGCTGGTACAGCTGGTGTTCTAAAAGTAATCGATGTTGATGGTACTTTTGAAGCAGAAACTATTACCGGTAATACAACATCAGCAACTGCTACAGTTACTACAGTAGCTGGAAGTGAATTAAAACCATATTCAGGCGACGTGATATATAGAGAGAATAGATCAGTTACAAGTAGATCAGCTGATCAGGTTGAAGATATCAAAATTGTTGTCCGCTACTAATTAATTAAAGGTTGAGTAAGAATGGCACGAGCTAATACTGCCTCTTTAGATACGAATTTTAATGTTGATCCATATTATGATGATTTTGACGAGTCAAAGAATTTTCATAGAGTTCTTTACCGTCCAGGTTTTGCTGTGCAAGCTCGCGAGCTTACTCAAATGCAAACTATCTTACAAAACCAGATTGATAGATTTGGCGAACATATTTTTAAAGAAGGTAGTGTAGTAGCTGGTTTAGAAGTTAACTATGATCCTCAATATACGTTTGTTAAGGTAAGAGATGGTGATGCATCTGGCAATACTATTACAGTATCAGCTGGAGTTGGTAAATATATTACAGGTCAAACATCAAATGTAACTGCTATTGTTATTGATAGTATTGATGGATCAGAAGCGGAAAATCCAAACTATAAAACACTTTATGTAAAGTATATTGATACAGGTACACAAGGTACAGCAGGTAATACATATTTTACATTAGGTGAAAGACTTATTGCAAATAGTGGTAGTTTCTCTGCCAATGTTATTTCTTCTGGTGTAGCTACTGGCGCTGGTAGCCATATTAAATTAGAAGAAGGTGTGATTTTCGCGAAAGACCATTTTATTAGAGTACCTTCTGCTAATCTTTTATTAGGCAGATATTCTTCTAATGTAAGTTATAAAGTAGGTTTTGATTTATCAGAAACTATAATTACATCAGAAGATGATACCACTCTATTAGACCCTTCACAAGGTTCATTTAACTATACTGCACCTGGTGCAAATAGATTAAAATTAACAGCGACTTTAGCGAAATATGAGCTTACTGCTAATACTGGTGATGATTTTGTTGAAATTTATAGAATTGAACAAGGATTAAATTCAGTAAAACTAGATAAAGCTCAATATTCAGATATAAGAGATTATCTAGCAAGACGTACATCAGATATTAATGGTGATTTTATTGTTAAAGGTTTAGGTGTTCGTTTAAGAGAGCATTTAAATCAAGCTAATAATCAAGGTGTATATTCTGCTGGTAATGGTGGCGATTCTACTAAACTAATTGTGGATGTTGATCCTGGTAAAGCCTATGTTGCTGGTTATGATATGGAAAACTTAGTAACATCTCATGTACCAACTGATAAATCTACCACGTTTGAATCTATAGAAGCAACTAACGTATCTGCAAACTACGGTAACTATGTTAACGTAAAAGAAGTTGCTGGTATGTGGAATGTTAACGGTCACAATCAAGTTAAGCTTTTTAATAATTTCTCAAGAGCGGTTTCTAATTCTCAATACTCTCTAGCACCTCATTCTGGTACGCAGATCGGTACAGCGAGAGCAAGAGCTATTGAATATAACACCGGTACTAAAGGATCCTCGGAAGCAAAGTATAAACTTTATCTGTATGATATTAATATGACAGCAAATACATTTGCTGAAGTAAAATCAATAGCTATTGATAACACTAGCCGTTCACAAGCAAACGGTATTGCTGATGTTGTTGTATCTTCTAGTAATACTGCTTCTTTACAAGAACCAGATTTTAACCGAGCAATTTTCTCTGTACCTGCAACGGCTATTCGCAGACTAAGAGATACTAACGGTAATATTGATACTAACTTCCAATTTGTAAAAAGCTTTAATGTTACAGTAGCAACAGACGGTACATTCAGTCTAGCAACAGGTGCAGTAGATGAAACATATCCATTCTCTACAGGTGCTCTTAATACCTCACAAAAACAATCCGGTTTTTATGTTGTATTAAACGCTAATACAGCTAGTGCTTCTGCTGTAGATACAGGTTCGATGTCAGGGCTTGCTAATACAGTAACAGGTTTAACCAGTGCAGACACTAAATTTAATATTGGTGATAGAATTCAGTTTACTGGATATGCTAATAACTTTACTGTTTCTGCTGTAACTTCAACTACACTTTCTACTTTAGAGCCTGCTCTAGCAGCTATTTCAGGTGTTGGTATAGTTAAGAAATTTAATGAAGGTCAAGTAATTGACATGTCAGGTGTAGGAGGCGATGGTACAGATAGAACTGTAACTGTAGCTACATCAACTTCTGCTAATTTTGATATTCAAGAAACACTAACAAGCACAGCTACTGCAACTGTTATTACAGAATTGACTAAAGTAGATGGTCAAGAAATTGCTAAAAACTATAATTCTGGACGGTATGTACAAGTTACTGTTAATAAATCTAATGGCAGCACTGATACTACTGGTCCATGGAATTTAGGTTTTTCTGATATTCACAAAATTGTTGAAGTAAGAAGAAAAACTGGTAACTCAGCATTTACTACAGCAAGTGAAGGCACAGATATTACAACAAGCTTTGCTTTAGATACAGGTCAGACTGATAATCTATACAACCATGGTAAGTTAAAGTTAAAATCAAATGCTTCTTTAACACCATCAGCCGGTGATGTATATCTAGTTAAATTAAATTACTTTACACATGATACATCACAAGGTGTTGGATACTTCTCAGTTGATTCTTATCCAATAGATGATACTAATACTGCTAATACAACAGCTATTACAACACAAGAAATTCCTGTACATGTATCACCAGTAAACGGAACAAACTATGATTTAAGAGATAGTATTGATATTCGTCCTAGAGTTACTGATACAGCAACAGATACAACATCTGTTGGTAGTGCATCAATTAATCCTGCAACAAGTACAGCGATCACGTCACCAGCTGGCGGTCTTCGCTTTATGGCGCCTAATGAAAATTTAACTGCTGATCTGGATTATTATCTATCTCGTGCAGACATTGTATCTATCTCACCATCAGGCGCATTTAAAGTTACAAAGGGTAAACCTTCGTTACTACCTGTGTTCCCAGAAGAACCAAGCGGCCATCTTCCAATTGCTAAAGTATTTGTACCGCCATACCCATCTATTTCACCGGAAGTAGGGCGTCAGTATAATAGATCTGACTTAGCTGCATATATTGAACCGATTCGTGTAGAAGGTTACACGATGAAAGAAATCGGTGATTTACGTGATAGACTTGATAAAGTAGAGTATTTTACTCGTCTGTCTTTAGCAGAACAAGAAGCAAAAAATCTTAACTTTGCTGACGGTAGTGGGGTAGATAGATTTAAAAACGGAATTATTGTTGACACCTTTACAGGGCATAATATTGGCGATGTTTCAAATGAAGATTACAAAGCAGCAATCGATAGAAATAAGGGTGAATTAAGACCTTTATTTAAATCTAACAATGTTGATTTAGATTATACATCTGCAAATAGTTCTAATATTATTATTAAACCTAGAGATGCCGTTGTTACTGTAGGTGGTACTGATACATTTACTACTGGTGAAACTGTTACAGCTGGCGCTGCATCAGGTAAATTATTATATCAAGTAGATAGAAAATTGTACTTAGAAGATGTATCTGGTACATTTACTGTATCAGCTACTGCGACGGGTGGTTCTAGCTCATCTTCTGGTATTATTAGCGCGGTATCAACACCATCTGACGGTAAATATGCAACTATTCAATACTCACATAATAAAGTTATTACACAGCCATATGCGTCTACTACAAGAAACGCGGCCGGTCTGTTTTGGAATTTCTTAGGTGAAATAGCACTGTCACCAGATAATGATTTCTGGGTTGATACAACTACAGCTGCTGATGTACAAATTAATTTTGATGGTAACTTTGATAACTGGCCAGGGTTAGATAATTCTTGGCAGACTGAATGGAACAATTGGGAAACAAACTGGGTAGGTTCATCAACAACTACACAGACAAGTACCTCTACTTCTACGCAAGTACGTAATATTCGCGAGACTGGAGGTTTACCTGCGATATTTACTGTTAGAGATACATTCCGCAATACATCGAGTGCAACTGTACGTACTACTACTGAAAGACAATCACGTACAGGTATTCGTACAGGTATTGTACCTCAAACTCAAACGGAGCGCATTGGTCCAAGAGTTGTAGATACAAATATTATTCCATTTATGCGTTCACGTGTTATTAACGTTACAGGTCGTGGTTTTAAACCTAATACACGTTTATATTCCTTCTTTGATGATACTGATGTAGCAGCATATATTACACCGACCAGCTCAGCATTTGCAAATACAGCAAATGAAGGTACCGCTTTGTATTCTGATTCATCAGGTGATGTATATGCTCAATTTAGAATACCAGCTGATAATAGTTTAAGATTTAGAGTTGGTGATAGAATTTTCCGCTTAACAGATAACCAGACTAACGCTTCAGGGCGCGGACTTGTCACTACATCAGGTGAAGCGACATTTACAGCGCGAGGATTAACTCAAACTGTTCAAGATACAGTAATTTCTACTAGACTGCCAACAGTTGTACAGGAATCAGTTTCTGATTCTAGAACACTGACATCATCAAGAACAATTGGAAGTAGTTCTTCATCTACATTAATTGATAGAGATTTAATTTCTGTTACACCTCTGTGGCGTAGAGATCCAATTGCGCAAACGTTTAGTATATCTGACTTTACAAACAATAAAGTGTCCTCCGGTGCATTTATTACTAAAATTGATTTATATTTTGCTACTAAAGATGAAACCAGACCAGTGTTTATTGAACTACGTGAAGTTGATCCAAGTACTTCATATATTACTAATAAAGTAATACCGTTTGGTAAATCTACTTTAGAAGCTTCTGAAATTAATACAAGCAGTGATGGTTCTAAACCAACCCCGGTAACATTTAATACACCTGTCTTCTTACAAAGAGACAGAGAATATGCTATTGTTATTAAACCAGCTGCAGCAAATCCTAATGTAGCATTATTTGTAGCAAGATTAGGTGAAAACGATCTTTCTTCATCTCAAAGAATTGTACAACAACCAAACGTTGGTACATTGTTTGCTTCTTCTAACGATAGATCTTGGAATGCAATTCAAGAAGAAGATCTTAAATTTAATGTCTATATCGCAAACTTTAATACTGCGTTGACTGGTACTGCTATCTTTAAAAATGAAGATAGAGAGTTCTTTAAAATTACCGGTTCAAACACATTTAATATTATTGGTGAGCAGATTGACAGCGAAACAACATTAACACTTTCAAACGGTATTTCAGTTAATGCTAATATGGTGCTTGTTGGTAACACATCAGGTGCTAATGCTATTGTTTCATCTAATAACTCGGGTACAACATCTATTAGAGTTAAAGATGTATCAACCTCAGCTAAATTCCAAGACGGTGAAAGAATTAATGTTGTAATTAACGGTGTTAAACAAGCTACCGATTTCGGGGCAATTAGTTCTCAAGCAACACCGACAGGTAAAGTAATTTACTATGACACAGTAAATGAATCTAGTAATACTATTTTACATATTGAAGATGCATCTGGTACATTTGTACTAGGTCAGCAATTGAAAGGTCAAACTAACGGTTATACTACAACTATAGAAAGTATAGATAAATTAGAAGTAGATACATTACATGTTAATGCAGGCTATATTTCTTTTGAAAAAACAGAAGTAACACCAACAATCCGTCTGGCAACATCTACAACTGCAAGAGATACATCATTTAGAAGAATAAGTGATAATGAGAATAATAACTTTAAAACATCTAAATATGTATTATCTAAAACGTTAGAGACAAGTGGTTTAAGTGGTGCTAAATCAGCTGAATTAAGTTTTAATCTAACAACAAGTGATCCTAGAGTTGCTCCAGCGCTAGACCTAGAAAGAATTAACGCTATTATTGTTGATAATAAAATTAATAATGATGTTACTGGAGAAACTAATGCTTCTGGTGGTAATGCAGCTGCGAAGTATATGACAAGAATTCTTCCATTAGCGGAAGGTCAAGACGCAGAAGATATTAAAGTTAAATTAAATGCTTATAAACCTTCTACTACTAACGTAAGGGTATACTATAAAATTCTTAACGGTGAAGATAGTGATAACTTTGAAGACCGTGAATGGGTTCAAATGACTCAAGACACATTGAGCACTGTATACTCAGATAGTGAAAATGAAGAAGACTTTAAAGTATTTGATTTTAGTATACCAACAGCAAATCTTACCGGTTCATTGAATGAAGTGCAGTATACAAACAGTCAAGGTATTACATTCACTGGTTTTAAATATATGGCTATTAAGGTTGTATTAACATCTGAGTCAGATGCTGTGGTGCCAAGAGTAAAAGATTTAATGGCTATAGCGCTACAGGTATAACTATGAATGTAACAAAAGTAAAAGATGAGCCGGGATATGTAAGAGACATGAATAGCAGAGCTATTCTTAATATAGATAGCTCTGGTTTAGACGCTTATAAAAAGCAAAAACTGTCTCGATTAAATCAAAAAAGGCAGATTGATAATTTAAGTAATGATGTCTATTGTTTAAAGCAAGAAATTGCTGAAATTAGAGATATACTTGTTAAAATATTGAATAAATAAATATAGATAAAAGTACAGGATTAAACTATGGCATTATATGTATCAGGTCAGCCTATTGCAAACGTTGAAACCAGCGACACATTTAATAGTTGGAGAATTACTACCAATCAAATGTTGGAAAATGGGACTTTTCTAACATCTAATAACGTTTTTACTGGCTCATTAAACACTTTTAATAATGCAACGGATTTTAAAGGATTAGTAACAGCTGCAAAAATTACAGCAAATTCTTTAGACGTTACCGGCGATGTTAATTTTACTGGTAATACAACAATTGTTAATACTACAATACTTGAAACAACAGATGGATTACTGCATCTGGCTGCTAATAATGAATTTGCAGATACCTTAGATATTGGCTTTTTTGGACATTACAATCTTACTGGTGCGAACTCTCATGCTGGTTTTTTCAGAGATTCGGGAACAAAAGAATTTTATGTATTCGGACGTTTAGACACAACAGCTGGTAATGAACCAAATACAAATATTAATATTCTTGATGCAACATTTGAACTTGCTAATGTACATATAGATGTAGTGAAAGCAAACCAAATTGCAGCAAACGGTACTATAACAGCACCTACAATTAACGCAAACAATTTTACCGGTACATTTTCTGGAGATGGGTCTGCATTAACAGGTACAGGATCTACTGTGCTTATTAAATCAGATTCAACTGCATATAACGTTACATTCACTAATCAGCTAAGCGGTCCTCAAGCAAACACTTTTGTGAATACTGGTTTTACATTTAATCCATCAACTGGTCAGTGTAATGCTACAGATTTTAATGCTACATCAGATATAACTTTAAAAGAAAATTTATCTCCAATTGATAATGCAATTGAATTAGTATCCAATCTAACCGGTTATACATTCGATTGGAAAAATCAAGAAAGAAGTTCTATTGGTGTAACTGCACAAGATGTAGAAAAAATATTACCTCAACTAGTTACACAACTAGATGAACATAAATCTGTAAATTATAACGGTATTATAGGTGTATTAATTCAAGCAATCAAAGAGCTAAATACTAAAATAGATAAATTGAATAGCTAATAGTCAGGAGACGAAGATGGCGATAAAAATTAATGGTGTAACAGTAATTAATGACCAAAGAGGTCTAGAAAATATCGGTGATATTGGACAAATTATAGTTGCTCCTAATATAACCTCACCAGCTAATAACGCAGCTAATGTAGGTTTTGGAGTAGCTACTATTGGTTTACAGTCAACTCAATATAAAAATATCTTAGGTGTGCCACAAGGTGGTATGCAGATTCAAATAGCTGCTGATTCTGATTTTACTCCGCCTGTGCTTTTTAGTAATACACAATCTAGTTTTACCGGTAACAATTTAGTATTTGACCATAGAGCAAATTTGAGTACAGGTACAACATATTATATAAGAGCACGTCATTTTGATAATGAAAATACATACTCTAGTTATGGTCCAACATCACAATTTACTACTAATCCAAAGTTTGTTGCACCAGCTAAAGCTGTAATTACATCAGGTGGTTTTCCATCAAACACAGATGTAAATATTCAACCTACTATTACAACAGCCGCGTTTGCTATGGATCCAGCAGGGATTCCGCAAACACATGTATATTCAGATTGGCAGATATCTAAGTCACCTACATTTGCTAATGTACATTTTGAAAATTTGGCCAATACAACTAATAAAACATCACTTACTCTCTCTCGCGGGGTTATGGAGCCCAGTAGAACATATTATGTAAGAGTTCGTCATGCAGCAAATACATTTGGATATGGTCAATATTCTAACGCTGCACAATTTACTACAGCAGCTGTTTTTTCAGGTGCTGATTTATATGCTACAGCTGGATCGTTTTCGTGGGAAGCGCCGCTTGGAGTAACGTCAGTATCTGCTGCTGTTATTGGTGGTGGAGCTGGTGGTGGCGGTGGAACTTACTGCTCTAGCCAAGGCGCTGGCATGGGCGGCGGTGCTCTTTCATATAAAAATAGTATTTCTGTTACCCCTGCATCATCTTACACAGTTGTAGTTGGTACAGGTGGATCTGGAGGTACTCAAGGAGATACTGGTCGAACAGACGGTGGGTCCAGCTATTTTGTTAGTACTGGAACTATGTTAGCAACCGGTGGAAACAGCACCAACGGCGGGACAGCAACAGGTGGTACTGGTGGGGGAAGCGGTGGAAATTCACCAGGTGGCGGTGGCTCAGGTGGCGGTGGCGCAGGCGGATATGACGGAAATGGCGGCACCAGCGGTACAAGCGGCGG
>Ga0070746_10000405_pt1 | contig 25651 bp, 13 predicted proteins | sample VirMetDEL_Mar_21_FD_77016 | JGI IMG/M metagenome (GOLD analysis project Ga0070746, IMG submission 77016) | Aqueous microbial communities from the Delaware River and Bay under freshwater to marine salinity gradient to study organic matter... | ecosystem: Environmental > Aquatic > Marine >...
ATTTTATATTCTACAGCTTGTTCTATTTGACTAGTTACATACTTTTCATATTGCATTTTAATTAAGTCAGTAACTCTTTCGTTTGCAATTAGCTCAGAGCTGTATATAGGTTTACCATCTTGTGTATAAAACCCTTGAGAATATGCTTCACCAAAACTAAGTTCTGGAAACAATGTATGTTTAAATGCATTACCTGCAGGCTTACCATCAGAATCTCGTTCGTTTCCATTTTTATCGTAATGATAATTTGCTACTTGATCTTTTTTTGCAAGCTTACCGTTAAATACCTGTTCATATGCTACGTCCATAGAAGCAAACTCGTCTTCTATGTATCCTCTAAACGTTTCAATAACGTTATTTTTACCATTTTCATCAAACACATACTCAAACTCGTATTGTTTAGTTTTAGGATTGTATGTAACATTTACACCACTACTTTCGTATTCAAATCCTGACAGTGTGTATAGTGTTCTGGAGTTACCTGGAGTCATAAGGATATGTTCTCCATTCATAGTTCTAGCAATTCTATCTGCTAGCTGATCAGGTTCCTGCAGTTGGAAGTATTTAGTACCTTCGTATCTATTATCTTCTTTCATCTGCATAAATACAGATCTGTTTACCTCTGCTCCATTTTGCAGTTGGTTTATCCACTTAGAGTTTATATTATAAGGTAACTTAGCTAGACGTTCTAGGTAATCACTATTTTCTGAATTCATTGTGTCTAGCACTTGTGCCATCCAGCTGTAATCTCCAAATCCCCAATACATATCACCCTGCGGGCCTAAAGTACTGTTGTCTACAAACTCTGGTCTAAATCTTTCTTCTTCCATAGCAAGCTTACGTACAGCTCGCTCATTTTTAATAGGTAAATCTCGATCAGATAATTCTATTGTATCCCTTCTGCCTTTAGCACGTTCTCCAAATCTTTTTATTAAAGACGGTATACCTGCAGTTTTATCGTTAAATACAAAACCAAGGTTACCAGGAGTAGACTCTAGAGCCTCAAATATAGACTCTTTACTATTATAAAACTTTTTTACAGCTTTATCAGATAGTTCTATACCAATAAAGTCTAATAGATTTTTAAGCTCTTTTTGCACACTATCTAAACTAGTTTTAGATACTTTTCGTGCATTTTTTTGTAGAGCTCTGTATTTTACTATTGCTTGTTTGGCATAGTCTTCGTTAAGAATTATGTTTGCGTTTTTATTATACGTAAACATTTTGTTCTTAAAGTTTTCTGTCCACTCAGATCTTATTAACTCAAACCCTTGTTGAGCGCTAGGCATACCTAGTTTATATATCTTTTGTCTGATTCCTCCTTCGTAGAGTGTTTGTGTGTAGTTTATTTTCTCTAGCGCTAACCCATTTACAAATCTAGTTTTTACATGCTCGTCTGCATTTTCTAGTTTTGCAATTAGTTGGCTTAAGTATGGGTAATCTACAGAAAGAACTCGTAGCTTATCTATATATACATTGTATACATCTACTACACCCTCACCATTATTATAAGGTACAACTCCTGCAAGATCTCTAAGCAGTAGGTTAAATGTCGCGCTATAGTTTGCAGGTATAGGTCTACCTAAAGTATTATCTGTTTTACTAGTGTCCATTAATGATTTTATCATTAACTTTAAACTAACAGATGCGCTGTCTTTTGGTGATGTAAAGTACTTATCTTTTAAATTTAAAGGGCTCGTTCTGTCTTCTTCACTAATTTCATCTTCAACAAGTCCATCAGCTCTAAGTCTATCTTGTATAAGGTTTAGAAACTTAGAATCTTTTGTTCTTATATCCTGTTTTAGAATCTCAAGAACATTAAACCTTTCCATGTCGTTTGTATCAGCTGCTATGCCGTGTAGCGAGTTTATAATACCTACAATAGAAGACAATTTTATAGTATCTGTATTTTCAACACTATCAGCAGAGCGTAACATGTATGCATAAGAGAAGTTTGCAATATCATTTACTTGTGCAGCTGTAAGCCCAGGAACTCTGTTTAGTCCAAATGGAAATTTAGTAATTGCGTCTTGCTTGTTAATTGCTTTAGACCACCATCTCTCTCCTTTAGCATTCGTATAAAACTCTCCTGCTAGTACAGGCTCACCAACTGTGTTTAAATAATCAGATCCTTGGAACCATTCTTTAAACTCTTGTGTGTCTAACACGTTATACAGTCTTTCTGCTACTTCTCCGTTATTATCAGATATATTTAATAATTGTTTATACAATAAAGAATCCTGTGAAGGATTGTTTAGAGCTTTTGCTGATAATTTATCTATACTAACTTTACAACTCATTATTCACAGTTATTTTTATCTTGAGATTTTGTTATATCTGATGTTTTAGATGGTGCTGCAGGACCTAAGTCTGCATCTATATTAAAAGATGTACCTCCTCCAAGTATTGCATTTATATCTACACCCATACCTGCTAGGTCTGCTGATGTTATACCTTCTTGGAATCCTCCAGACATTTGTGTTAAATCTTTTTTAGGCTGAATCGGCTTAGGAGATTCTTTTTCACGTGAAGCTTTAGCAGCTTTAACTGATTCACTCTGCGAAGCAAGTTGCAATATATCAGCTTCTGTTAACTTTAAAAATCTATCTACAGTTCTTAAAGTTCCGCTAGGTTTACCTTCTCGTTTATTTAAACTATTAATAACATGTTTCCAATCAGTAAATCCTTGTTCTTTAGCAAAGTTTTCTTTTTTCTTAAATTCAGGATTACTTAATTCTTTAATTCTTTCCTTCTTTGCATTTATTTGGTTTATATAAATTTTATCCTGTAGACTTCCTGGATAGCCCCTTTCTCCTGGCCCAGTTATATTTGGTTTATCAGAAACAGGCATATTTTCTATTTTTTCTATCTCTTGCTTTAATCTTTCAATCTCAGCTTTTTCTGAACTAATTGATACCTGATTTGGACTGACAGATTCTTTTTCAGCTGCAGGTGCCTCTGACTTAATAGGTGCATAACGCATTGTAGGCTGTATAAACACCATACCATCTTTATAACCAAGAGGCTCGCTTACTCTAGGAGCAGCATCAGTGTATACAATTCTATTACTTACTAACCATTTATTATAGTTACCATTTGTTTTAGAATTCATATAGTTTTTAGATACATGATGTCTTTTGTTTGCCTTTAACCAATCAATTATCTCTCTACTTCTAGCTCTAAAATCTTTTGTAGATATTTCTACATCACCTAAACGTAACTTACCTTTACCAGATACAATTGTAGGAGATACTTTACTCTTTGTTTTTGCACCGTGGAATATAAGCATATCTAACATTTGTTTATATGTAGGACCCACTTCTTTAGATTCCATTGTAGATTCTACTATATTTAAAAACTCTGCTACTATAGCTACATCTTTAGATCTATTTTTTAGATTGTTAAAAGCTTTTATAGGCATGTTTTTATTTATATTTCCGTTGTGCGAAGTTAACGCTTCTCCATAAATAGAATATATAAGAGCAGCAGTTTCTTCTGATAAATTTTCTACAAAGAGTCTTAATGGAAATCTTTGTCCGTTTGCCATAAGTACAGATGTAAAAATAGCACCATCTTGCTCTGTATTTGCAATGTATTCTTCTCCACGGAATCCGTTTTCACCATTCTCATCTATATATACACCGTTTGCAGCTATAAAGAAAGAAAGAGGTTTCTTATCAAAAGAAAGTAGATTATCTACATAAGTTTTAGCGCCTCTTTCAGTAACTAAATGTCCACCTGTCATTTCTTTTATAGTAGATTTAGTTTTACGGCCTGCTAAGAAATCTTCATAGATTTTAGTTCTGTCAGCCATTAACATTTTTCTAGCGGCTTCCTGCTCTTCAGGTTTTATATGATTGTCTACGTAATCTAGTCTATGTATATATGCATACACTTTTTTACCATCTATGTTCATACTAACTCTCATAGCTACTTTAGCTATCTCATCTTCTGTAAGTCTTGTTCCTTTCTTAAGTTTAGCAAGAATAGGAGCCATCTCTCTTATGTCAGTAAGCTGCGGATCGTTTAAGTCTATACTAAACTCTAGCGCTGTACCTGTACGGTCAATTCCGCTCTCTAAAACATCAGTTAAATCTTTTACTATCTGATCAACATCTATCCCGTCATTGTCAGGATGATTAGCAGACTTCCATGCTAATGATTGTATAGTACTTAAAGCAACTACTTCATATCCTAATACATTAGAACCATTTTTATTTGACTCAAAATTACTAGTTCTTACTGTACTATTATCAGGTATCTCTTGCTCTTCTACAACATCGTTTACAGCGTCTTTACTTTCTTCTGTATTAATTATAGGAGCTGCAGCTTCTGTTACTACTTCAGTACCTGGTATTGCATTAGTATCGTTCTCTATGTTAATACCTGAATCAGAAAAAGGTTCTCCAATTAAGGCATCAATTTCTTCCTGACTCATAACTTCAAAGCCAGGTACTATTTCTCCTGTTTCAGGATTTATACTTGCTTGTTTGTCCGTCTTGTCGGGCGTAGGCGTATCGTCTCCAATATCTTTTGGGCTAACACGTTCGCTTGAAGCTTCCTGGGCGTCACGTTTAACTTCTTCTTCAGATCTAGATTCAGTAGTCGCATCAGGTTGCGTTCCGTAAAGGTCTTCTTCATATTCGTTTATATAAGCGTTAATTTTATTTTGAATGTAGTTATCAATAAACACATCCCTAGCTCTTAATACTTGAGCTATTTTTTTAGGAGCACGTAACCTATTTAGTTTTTTGTTGTATACTATAACATTAGGTTTCTCATCTTCTATTACATCTTCTACATAGTACGTCTCTCCTTGGAATTCAAACTCCATTAGTCCTGGATTGAACTCTTGCATCTCTGTAATAGCTTCTTGCTTAACTAACTCTACCATAGTTATCAATCTAGACAACTCTTGTACTAAGAACGGGTTTGTAAAGGTAACTTTATTTCCGTCTGAATCAAATAGTGTAACTCTCTTCGGCTCAAATCCTTCTTGTGCTATTCTAAATACAAACGGATCTATTGCAGATAGAGGATTTATAAATAAGTTATTATAGTATTGCCCTCCTATCTCAAACGTCCTACCGTCTGCAATAATACTAATTGCTATAGGACTTATTTGATCTTGTAGTGCTTCTACACCTACTTCAGATAAAGTTTGTGCGTCTAAGAACTTACCAACTTCAGTTTCCTGTCCTTCTGTATTTTGGAATACAACTGTACCATCCTCTTCTTTAAACAAGATTCCTTCTTCACCATTAAATCTAACACTTACAGTGGCGTTAGGATACGATAATAGATTACCTATTAATAGATTTTCTGTAGTTTCTAAGTCTACACCGCGCTCTTCTGCTTCTATTAATCTTTGTAGCTCGTCCTCTTGTTCTTTAGTTTCTTTTGTTTTAGGGAATGCCTCTTCAAAAGTTTTTTCTATGTCAGCCTCAACTTGTTCTTTAACAGTCTCTGCTTTTGCTTGTATAGCTTGTGTTATTTCGTCAATAGCTGCTTGTATTGTAGCTTTCTCTTCTTCTGGTGTAACAGCTAACTGATCTTCTAAGGCCTGCTTACGACGCATTAATTTTCTTTGTCGTTTAGTACCTATCTGTTCTCTACGTTTTACTCTATCGTTAGCTTTTGTTTCAACACTATTTTCTACAGCTTCAATTACATCGTCTTCTTGTCCTTTAACAACTTCAGATTTAATTGCCTCTGCTTTCTTTTTATCTTCTTTAGCTTTTCTTTCTTTCTTTTTTATATCTCTTGCTATCTTAGATAATGTCTCTGTTTCTGTCACCGCATTTAAAAGTTTGTAATGCTCTTCTTTTAGAGCTGCAAGTTTAGCTAAGTCTTGTAATTTTAAATAAGCTTCTTGCCCTTTCATATCTGTGTAGCTATCACTAGATTCAAAAGCATTTTTCATGTCCGTTAGCGCTTTAGCTAACTCTGCAGACTTACCTTTAATTCCTTGTAGAGCTTGCCAGCTTACTAAGCCATCAGTAATGTCTGCTAACTCTTGACTTAATTCTATCTCTCTTTTATCAGCAACGTCAATCATGTAAGAGTAGTATCGTATACCAGCATCTATAAGTATCTTTTCCTGATCTGTTACATTGTTTAATGTAGAAACAAATAAATCTACTTTAGGCTTTTGATTTTCAATAAATTTAATTCTATCTTCTATTATACGTGCTTGTTCAGCAGGACTTTTAACTTTAGTTTCTGGATTTAATCCAACCACTTCTTTAAAAGCATCTTCAGATAATCCACCTATGTCTTTAACAAAAGATTTTAGGTCTTCTATTTTACCCGCATTTATAAACTCATCTACTAAAGAAAATACAGCTTGGGCTTCAGCGTTTTTATACTTAAATATATCACCGTCTTCTAAAGCTTTATCCATTTTTGCTTGAGCTATAGCCCCTTCATTGTAAGATTTTAATAATCTATACAATTTAGATTCAGGTTCTAATAAGTTAAGTTTTTCTGAGAGCGCTACAGATCTTTCGTATTTATCAAGCCACTCTTGTCTTGATGTCATACCGTCTTCTCTAACTGCGGCACCTGCTTCCCCTAACTTACCTAATAAGGCCCCTAAGAATATAGCTTGTTGCCCTTCTTTAGTTTGCGGTGCCTCCATGTAACCTCTCATTAGAGATCCAATTACACCTACACCACCTTCTAACATATCTGTCATATCCTCAATAGGATTTGACGAGTACACATCAGTGAAGTAATCTTCAGCTGCTACATTTACAGCTGCTTGAGACCATTCTTCAAAGGCTTCAGCTGCAGGACGTTTAAACCAGTTAACTACGCCGTAATATTTTTTCCAATTATCGGACATTTCTTTTGCCCCATAACGCAATTTTCCGTCAACCATTTTCTTTTGCGTTATGTCATCCAAGTATTTACTTGATGTAGACTTCCAGCTTCTAGAAAATAATTTACCAAATTGATATATGTTAGATGCGCCTACGATTGCAGTGTTTAAACCAAAAGCTATATTACCTGCTGTATCAGCAAGCTCTTGTATTTCTAAATCACTCATATTAGCGTAGCGCTCATCTCCTGTGGACCTAAGATTTTGCATTGTTGCTATCGAACGTCTACGGGTTTCTCTTGCTTCTATACCAGCTTCACCAAATGCAGATATTAAACCTGCACCAAACATGTTCGCTGCTTCAGCAGAGTAGTTTACTCTTCCAATTATATTTTTTACATTATCAATACTCTTTGCAGTTTTAGCTCCTGCCAACTGTTGTCCACGGAATGTATTTGTAAGATTTCTCCAAGCTCTAACGCCTCCCATACCTGCACCTCTAACTCCCATTTTAATTGCTCCTGAAGCACCAACAGCATAACCACTAGCTATAGCACCTGCTAAGAATCCTAGTCCTTGCATACCTTGGTCAGCCCAAAAGTTTGCAGTACCTAGAGATCTCCAGAAACCATAATCTCTTTCTGCTTGTGTATAGTAATTAGGTAATTCTTGTCTTAAGAATTCATTAAACTCGTCAAGAGCTTTTGATCCTTCGTTATTATAGAATCCAGAAAACTTACCTGTAGAAATAGCAGTGGGAGTACCTACAAATAAATCAACAAATGGTTCTGCAAAAGTTGTTAGTCCTGTACCAACACCTTTTAATACACCATTTGTCCATTTAGAAAGGTTAGACTGTAGCATCGCCGCACTTTCTTGTACGTTAATACCAGGCCCAGGATCTACACCATACTTTCTAGCAATATTTCTTTGTCTAGATTGTTCAGGAGTAAACTCTACTATATCAGGTATACCACTAAGCACAGGAGCATCAGGCATTTTTACATCTGCAAGACTTGGCCCTGTAACTTTTTCAGGTAACATATCCTGTCCTAAAGGTTGTTGAGTTAATTCAATACCGCCTAGCGTAGGCCCAGTTAAGTCATTACCGTTTGCCATATTCTTGATTTATAAGTCTTCCTAAATCTAATACTGATCTACTTGTAAGTAGCCCTGATTTATCTCCTTTTACATAAGCATCGCCGTTGGCGTCTAATATATAATAATCATATTGTCCGCCTCCAACGCTAACTCTTCTTACAGTACTTACACCAGGTACACCTGATACAGGTCTGTCTGCGTAAGAAACTTCTCCTGCATAGTTATAACCAGGAAGCTCTCCTCTTTGATCTGCATTTATATATTCTATTTCACTTCTTTGTATTGGGCCACCTATAGTGTTATCTGCTATTAATTCTATACCCATCTGTTGATTAGCAGGGTTATTAGAATTTAGTAAATTTTCTGCTAAGTAATTTACTCTGTTTGTTTGGTCTTGTGGTGAATAACTAGCTTCAGTTACATATACAGTACTTTGTCTAGGCTCACCTTCTTTCCATTTATTTTTATGATAGCTTACTGCATATAATTGTTTACCATTAACAAAAGAAGCTGTTGGCATTATTTCTACTCCTGGAGTATCAATACCACCTTTTCTAACTATTGAAGTTAAAGATGCACTATTAGATTCAAGTATAGAAAGCAAATCTGCCCCTGTTGCAGGGTCTACAAATTTCATAGCATCTTTTATAACAGCATCTGTAACTTGTCTTCTAAGATTAAAAATAGCATCTTGATCTCCTTTAGCAGGGTCTGGGTTAAGAGTTCTAATATTTTGTTCATACTCTTTAGCCGTTTCAATCTTTTTAACTTCTTCTCTAAGCTCTTTAGAAATTCCTTGTAGCTCTACTGCATTACTAACTGTAATATCATTAGGGTTTATTCCAAACTCAGGATTATTTGTAGCAATTTCTCTTAAAGCATCTCTTGTAGCTACAGGAATATTAGTTGCACCAGATAATGGTGTTGTACCAACAAATAAACTTTCATCTGCTACAGATAAAAGATCAATAATTTTTCTTTCGTCTTTGTCTAAACCTCCAAGTAATCTTTCATATTCATTTTCATTACCTTTTTTACCTACTTCGGCATATTTAGTGGTAACTAAATCTTTTGTATATGTTTTAAGAGATTGTTCTCTAGATGCAATATCATTTTCTATAAAAGTTACTTGCTCATTTAGCTCATTATATTGAGGAGTTCCTTTACCATACGCATCTCTTTGTCTTTGTATATCTAGTAAATTATCTTTAGCGCTTCTTATATTTGCAATATTTTCTTCACCTCTAACTACAGGCCTTTGTGAGCCAGATCCTCCTACAAATATATCTGATAATTCTGTATCTTTTTCTTTCATCTCAACATCTCTTTGTAAGAAAGGTTGTATAGCTGCTACTGCAAAGTTGTTCATTCTGTCATCTAATAACTTAGCTCTATAAACTTGTTGAGAAGCAATTGCTTGAGCTTGTTCTTCAGGTACTTCTATAGGCATAGATGTTATTGCATCTCTATATAACTGTGCGTATTTTTTATCGCTTAAGATTTTATTCATGTCTACATTTTCCATAGGAAAGTTTCCTGCACGCATGTTTAAATCTATTTCTTGAGTTATAGTTCCTCGTACTTCAGGATCCATTAGCATGTAGTTCTGAGCTATCGGAAGTAAAGTCTCTGCAGTTAACTGCTCTATTTTATTTCCTTCTGCATCAGTAAAACCATCAGCTTCTTTTTGGGATAACCAATCTCCTGTTTTTTCTAATATATCTACTTCAGGTATTAAACTAGGTGGAGAAAATGTTGCAGGTTGTCCTGAGTCGTAAGCATTTTGCATTTCTTGTAACGCTATCTGCAAACTTAAGTTAGTTCTTGCTTCAGGTACACCACCTTTACCTTTCATATAAAGCTCATTTAGCTTGTCATATTCTTTTTTAGCTGCAGCATACTGAGAACCAGCACGTTGCAAAGAGCCTATCCTACCACTAGCCATGTCACCGTAAAAAGATTTCATTACATCCATACCACCACGGTATTTAAGAGGGTCTCCACCTGCTTCTGCTAATCCTTGGTCTATTCTATCTAAGTAAGGTTTTAGTTCTGCTAACGCCTCATCTTGTAAACCAGGAGGGGCTAACATTGCTTGATCATAAAAACCTTTATACATCCCAAGTAGGTTCTGCTCTTTAGCATCTCTGTCAGCTTCAGTTAGCCTAGACATTTCAAAGGCTTGAGCGTATGGTAAAGGAACATAATCTCTAGACTGTATAGGCCCAGATAATAATCCTCCTGTTTGATATTTTTTTATATCCATAATTTTATTGATTTAAACCTTGGTAATTATCAAATAAACCAAAATTACCTAAAGACGGCTGAGACATATTACCTAGACTAAAGTTAAATCCTGTACCTGTTCCTGCATTTCCACCTGTAGTAGTTGGACTACCAAATCTTTGGTTATATAAATCTGCCATAAAATTTTCTTCTCTTTTAGCGCCTACATATTGTCCTATATCACCAACAGCTTCTTTAAAGAACATATCTCTAGCAGCACCTCTTTGCTCATTCATCATATCCAATCTTAATGCAAGCATTTTATTATTTCTATCAATCTCTGCTTGACGTTCAAAGATATTTAATCCTAATTGATTTTGTAGCATTTGTCCTTTAGCTTCTTGTGCAGCTAACTGAGACCCTGCTTTTCCTGATAACTGCATACTTGCTGCTATCTTTTCTGCAGGAGTACCTCCGCCTCTAAGGATATTATATTGCGAAGACGCAACTTGGTTTCTAATAGGGGCCATAAGTGCACCCATATCTATTTTTGTTAAAGATGGATCAGGCTCAAATTGTGTCATGTATTGCGATGCATCTATTTGAGGTATATCTTTAGCAAACAATCCTTGTCCTATATTATATATCGCTTCAGGATTATCTTTAGCAAACTCTAATGCTTTATTTCCAAACTGTTTAAATCCATCAGATTGAAGGAAGCCTTTTGCTTTAGTAAATAAATCTCCTAATCCTGCTCCAGGTATCTGTGGGTTACCTGTTTTCTTTGCGATCTTTTTAGACTTAGAACTTTCTTGCTCTCTAAATAGTTTCTGTAATTTATCTTTTATTCTTTTTAACTGAAACTTTTTAGTTTGTTGTCCTATAAAATCATTTGAGTCTGGAGTCTTTTCTAACTCCTTATATTGATTTACAAGCTCTAAGCCTTTGTCTGCATATCCTAATCTTTTAGAGAATACCATTGTTTCTCCATCAGGTAGTTTTAAAGGAACATTATCATTACTTTGATTTCCTTGTACTAAAGATACACCAGGCATAACTTCTTTGACAGGCGCTTTAGGATTCATACTTTGAAACTGCCCGCCTTCAGCACTCATTAAAAGCTCACCGCTTTCTACGTTAATATCTTGCCCCATATCTTGTTTCATGTTTGTAGCTCTACCGCCCATAGCCATTCCTTCTTGACCTTGTTGATATATATTAAACATACCAGAGGCTGTATTACCTACACCAAAGTTACTACCTAAATTAAATAAATTACCAAATCCTGAAGCTCCTGCCGTGGAAGCTTGCCCTGCTAAACTAGGGTTCATCATTGCAGGATTTATTCCGCTACCATAAAGAGCGTTAAAAGTATTTGCACCTGGTACAGAACTCATTCCTGCAGCACTTGTTGCAGCATTAGCTGCTCCTGCACCACTGAAAAGACCTGCACCACCAAGGAACCCAACAGTACTTCCAAACAAGTTACCCATTTTCATTTCATCTGCATATGTTTGTCTAAGCTCAGGACGTAGTAATTTAGTTGCAGGTAGAATTCCTCCTGTAACACCTTCTATACCCCCTGCAAGGCCAGTTTTAATTTGTTGGCCTAGTTTTTTAAACATGTCTCCAAAGCCTGCTTGAGGAATAGCTCTACCACCATAAGCTTTAGATTGATCTCCTTCGTACTTAAGATCATATAGTTCTTCTTTTGTATAAGGTTTTACTTTATCTCTATACTCTCTATTTATTTGCAGGTTTCTCATCAATTCATTACTTGGGAACCACGAATCTTGCAATAAAAGACTATCTTCAGTAATACGATTTTGAAGCCTTTCGTAACTATAAGGAGAATCTACCCATCCTGTAAAAGGATAGTTTGGATTATATTGTAAATAATCTTTATGTTTTTTAGGTGGATCTCCACCATTCTCATATTTATTTATTCTTTTCATATTATTTCCTCCGTATTTTAAATCTCGGCCTTCTCTATAAGTTTCTAAATATTTTTCAGGTGTTTTATTTGGTGCCTCTGCATCTGGCCCATATATTTTTGGAAACACATCCGCTAGAGATCTACCATCTCTTAATACGTATCCAAAGTACTCTCTTGTACCTTGTCTACCTAACAAGTTAGAAAGTGCAGAAATCTCATCATCTGTATAATTAAATGGGATTCCTTTATCTTCTAAAACTTTTTTATACTCTACTCTTAAGTCATTAGCATTTCTACCTAACCCAGGAACACCAGGTATCTTACCAAAATACCTATCTTCAAATAATCTATTTTGTAATGTAGTGTCGGAAGCAAAAGATTGTCTATCTACACCTTGTAAGTAAGGCATATATTGTAATTCTTCTGCGTTGTATAGTTGACCGTATAAACCTGTAGCACTACTGTCAGGATTTATCATTTTTAATCCGTTAGAGCTTTCCACATATCTTAAACCTTTTTTAACTTTGTCTAAGTCTGTATCATGAGATCCTCCGTGTTTAAAATTAACTGGTTTATATCCTCTAAAAAAATCTTTTTGTAATATTCTTCCTTGGTTAATTGGGATATGCTGTGTAGTTGAAATAACTGGATTAACTCCACTACTATAATTAGAAGTCATTAGTTTTTTATCAAAAACATTTTTAGGTAGTTCTGCTATAAAACCTTCACTGTAATCTTTAGCTTTAGCAAACCCTTTTTCTCCAGTACCATAAAAAACATCTTTATATCTAGGATTATTAGTTGCAAATCCTTTTTGTCTAAACACTTTTGAATCTAAAGCATCTTTAAGCCCTGATTTCCCAATACCTCTGTAAGCCATTTCAGGATTGGGAATAAATCTTGGATTAAAAACCTTTGCTGCTTTAGATAATAACCCTAACGTTTTAGCGTATGGAAATGAGGCTTCAAAAGTTAAATGAGAAGCATCTGCATCAGGTATACGAGCATCATATCCAAGCTGTTGTAGTTGGAATATTGCCATCTCACTGCCTGCTGCAGCTTGCTGTTGTAGTAATTTTATGTACTCTTCATCCATAATCGCGCAATATACTATTTTTTATTATCTTCTAGAAATTCTAAATAAGGTTTTTACGTAATGTAATGTTAACTCTTTAGCATTAGTTGCTATTAATTTTATTTTTACATATGTATCTCTAAATCTATATCCTGCTTGCGTTCTTGGTACAGGTAGTTTAACCATTTTTTCTTTAATCTCTTTATAAAAAAATTGATCTCCTTCATTAACAGATATACTTTCATCAATTACAACACTTCTAGTATTTTGAGAGTCTTGAAACTCTATAATACCTACATCATCTGCTGTACCGCCTTTAGAATACCACTCTAAGTTATCAAACACTTTTGTATACAAAGGATGCTTATTAACTACAAACTCTATTTCTGATGGATAACTAATCTCGTACCACTCTGCAATATTTCCTTCGTTATGTAAATATATTCCAAATCTGCTTTCATCTTCATCTATATATCCTTCTTCAAAGTAAGGAACTGAGTATAGTCTATTAGGTAAACTCATAAACAAATCAGTGGTAAATGTATAGGTTGAAGAAAAAGAATTTGTAAGCTCATTAAATATTAATGTTTCTCCACTACTATCTAATGAGTACAGTATCTCATTATTTATATAATCATAACCTAAACAAACTTTACTATTTGAATCTAACTCTGCTAATCCTTCATACGATTTAATAAGCTTTGTATCTGATATAGGATTTAACCCTTTTTTATTAAAATGATATGCCTTTTTAGTACTAACATCTATCCAGTAAATACCTGTTTGTCCTGCTATAACATGTCTATTATCTTTACATCCTGTATAAGTAGATACATTTTGATGATCTTGTATAACCTTTGACCCTATACCTAAAGTAATATTAGTACCTGTAGCATCTACTACAGTTGATACTGGATTTATTTTTAGTGCGCCAAAAGCATTATCTTGTAGATAATACATCTGATCATTGTAAACAATTAATTTATTTATATCTCCGTAGTTACCGTCTATATCTCTGTAGTTTCCAGGAGATATATTACGCCATCCATCAGATACTGCATTATCTACTTTTATATCTGAAAACATTATTCTACTCGAATACTCTGAAACGTAGTTAGTAAATAGCGGAGGTGCTATATATGTAAATGTATCATTCTCGGAACTGTATGTAGCGTTTAATATAAATTGATTTAAAGGTGTTAAAGTGTCACCTGAAAAATCAGGTTGATTAGCAAAATGCCATCCTTGTCTTAACGTTATATTAAAAGATGTTTCTACTGGAAACGCTAGTCCCATAGCTTCGTATTGAGATGATACATCCGCAGGAAATGCTGAATCCCCATGCACACCATCATTAGTTTTTCTCATTCTAGTTATGTCATACATAGCAACATATGTATCTCCTCCAAATACTTGTTCGTACGCATTTGAGTTAGGATTGTATTTATTAAAATGCCCTGTAGATATGTATTTACTAGATGCTATGGCAGACTCATCTGCTCCTCCGTATCTGCTATCCGCAACATTGTTTCTTTTTACAGCAACTAAAAGTTTATCAAATTCATTACCAGAATAATTTTCACCATATAACTCATTTTTAGTAGAAAGGAATTTTGCCCAATCTAGTTTTTGCTCTGTTCTAAAAAATTGTGCTTTTTCTCCTACAGATATTTTTCTTCTTTCAATTACGGTTCCGTCAATACCTGTATCTGTTACAATATTCCAAAAACCATAGAAGCTACCTGTCTCTGCGTCAGCACTTACACCCTGACCCACTCCTTCTACAGATTGTGCTATTAGAGATTCTAAATCTTCTCCTACTGAACCCCCAACATTATGTTTAGCTCCATATGTAATATCTGTTTGAAATACTTCTGTATCATATGTTATTCTTAAGGGATTAACTATGTGCGCACCACAAACAACCCCATAAACATGAGAACTATCATCTGTGTTACCATCATCAATATCAGATTTAAACTGAGACCATAATCCTCCTAAAATTCTTATACGATATTGTCTATCATTAGTATTAACTTCATTTAAACTAATATAGTTATCAGTAAAATCAAATTCTGGAGAACTTACATTTATATAACGTTGATAAGGGTATGATATAGATTCATTATCTTCTGTATAATTTTGAGTTGTAGTATTAGCATATGCAAGATTTCTATTTGCTGAAAAATAATACGGTTGTTCTGTATTGTTTAGTGTACTATTATCATAGTAATGAAAGTAATTTGTTAAAGCTCCTACAGCTACAGTAGATTTATCTACATCTTGTCTTTTAACTCTAACAAAACTATATCCTCCTACATTTTCTTTTATACTTTCAGGTAAATCTTTTAACTTAAACTCAACCCCTAAAGCATATAAATTGCCTTGAGCGCTAGTCCCCGCGTCTGTGCCAGATTGAGCTTGGGACCCAGAAGAATGGTTAGAAACTATTCCATTTAGATAACTTGGATACCCATTAAATGTACCATTTACATTTTGATTTGAAGCGACTATAGTCATATCTTGATGATTAGGGTCATCATAGTTTTGACACAATGTTGTTCCACTTCCTCCAAGATCTGTACTTGATATAGCATAAGTATACATACCTTCTACACCCTCTTTATCTACATCATCTACTGCAGGAAATCTAATATCTGCAATCCAATTTACAAACCCAGGATTACCTACTTTATCGTAAAGAACAATACCAAACCTATAAACTTCATCTCTTTGGTACCCTCTATATTTTCCTGCTGTAACAGAACCTTTATAATCATCAATTAAATTTGCCCCTAAGAAAGGGGCTTCTGCAGGTATATTAGCTTTAGCGCTATTAGGTAGTTTTATTTTTGTAAATTTAAAATCAATGTATTCTCCCGTACCCCCTAAAGTAGCGCCATTATCTTGATATTTATATAGATTATTTTGCTCTGAAAACCATTCTTGATCGTGATTATAAGGATTATTATAACTGGTATAAGTTTCTACATCAGACGTAGATTTATAAGGAAACAATATATCGTCCTGTCTTTTATATCTGTAAGATCTAGCATTAAAAGTTAGATCTGATGCATTTACTTTTACATTACCTAAAAATAATCTATTGTCTTTTTCGGCTATTGTTTTTACAGTTGCAGCAGATTGATTAAAAGCAGTTAATTCTTCTACGCTAATAGGTATTGCATTTTCATTTGTACTGTGTGTCAGCTCTGCTACTCTATTAGTATTTATAGTAACTTCATCTACAATTTGTATAGATGTTTGCCCTACAGAAGTTGTTCTATACACAGCCACTAATTCTACTGCATCATATTTAGGGTCTATGTCTTCAATTTTTATATAAACTTTTTTATTTGTTTCTTCACCAAGAGCAGTACCGTTAGCTTCTGTTTGGTTTTCAGGGTCATCAATGTACTCCCAGTATTGTGTACCATTAATTATATGTACAAAATTAGACAACTGTGAAAATCTAGTTACAGCTCCATCAGAAGTTTTTAATCTGTAAGCATATTGATACATACCTGCAGGTAAATTACCTCCAGTAGATACTTCTTCAACATTTAACTTTTCAAAAACTGCAATAGGAGATAAATTTAATTCTGTAATATCTTCTAAGTCCGAGTAATCATTTTGTATATTTAAAGTTCTTACAGGATTCAGACTATCTGTAAAATAAATTCTTTGTATGTTAGCACTTTCATATCTACCTATAGCTTCTATAGGATAGTTAACATCAAAATTTAATTCTGTAGATTCTAATACTAACTCAGGCACATAAGTATTTATATCTAATTTATAAATTACGCTTATGTCATTAAATCCTGTAGGAGTTGATGCGGCATGTACTACTCCAAAAACTACTAAAGTTTCTCTTATATATGTGTAGCCTATAATATATACAGGAGTTTCGTGTTCTGTAGTAACTAAAACTAATATACTATTCGCGCCTTCCCCTTGCTGCCGCCACTCTTCTGTAACAATTGTATGCTTAAGCATTAGCTTTTTCTTATTACCTTTTACAGTTGTAACAATAGCAGATTGCTCAGACTCTCCGTCTGTTATTATTCTAATATTTTTACTTCCAATATAAAAGCCATCTTGAGGAACTGTTGTCCCAAGATCTTTAGCCATACCTTTATTAAAACTATTTATTTGCTGATCTCTCATTATCTATTAAAGTTTTTTCTAATTTCAGGTGAACCTAACGTTTTAAAAAATGTTTCATGATGATTCACTTTTGGAAGTAATCTCATAGTTTGATTTTTAATAGCTTCTATCTGGTCTAAGTTTGGCATCTTAGCTTTATTACCTGCTTGCCCTACATACCATTGCCATTCTTGTTCTGAGTGTTGGAACACTGCCTGCTGTAACTCACCTTTTCTCCAAGCTATATAATCTATCTTCATTGTAAGATATTTTTTAATAGCTAATTGATAACTAGTGTCATCTGGAATAAGAGGGAGACCTTCATCATCTGTAGGTATAGCTAAGTAAGCCATACATACAACACCTTCTTTTACAGATAAGGTAATATGATTATTATTTAAATCAAATGTAATTGTTCTACCTTCTTGAGATCCGTCGTTACCTAATATAAACTCTTGAGTACCATCAGACTGTAAATTAAGATTTTCCATTTCTAATAAATCCCTAGCCTGATAAGAATAAGATTGACTTTCTTCATCATAAGTAAGAACATCTGTACCCCAATTACGAGTTATAGTTTGATCTGCGCTATAATATAAAGAAGATGAAGAAGACTCATCTATACCACAACAGTCTCCTGAGAGTAAATGATGAAAAGTATTTCCAGAATACTCTGCTGCCATACCATTTACAGCTACCTGTTCTAATTGATAAAAATCGCAAGGTAAAGTTGCTCTATAGTCTGTAATATTTAAATCAGGGTTATCTTTGTGCCCCGTTACTTTTCTTATATATTGTCTAGGATGCCCTATTAAATTAAGCGCTTCTTCTGTCCATTGAATACAATCCATCCAAGGCAACTCAAACTGATAACCGTTGTCAGCATATACTTGCTCCATGATTGCTTTTAGTGATATATATTTTCCGTTTAGTGCCATATTATTTTTTTATTATGCTATACTTACTACTCCTCTGTTATTCCATAATGTACCTCTAGCTAAACCTTTAGAGCTTGTAGGCAATCTAGATCCATCTAATTGTGATGGATCTGTTTGTGCAGGCCCTGTTGCGCCAGTGTCTCCCTTAGCACCCTTAGCGCCTGCACTACCTGTATCTCCTTTATCTCCTTTAGCTCCTGCAGCACCGTTACTACCAGCTGGTCCTTGCGGCCCTTGAGCACCATCTGCTCCAGCTTGACCTACTACATCATTTACAATATGTCTTCTTATTTCATCAAACTCATCCATCAATTTTTGCATTTGAACTATAAGCATACCTTGCTGTTCAAATAATGCATCATCTTCTAAATACTCGTTACTGGTAAATTTACTTTCCATTCGAGTAATTTTACTAGAGTCTACTTTATCTGAATCACTACCAGTAGTAGAGTACATTCTTGTATATCTTTTATTTGCTAATGCCATAATTATGTTGTTGTATCAAATTCAAAAACTACAGTCATAGTAACACCATAACGCGCTACACTATCTGTACGTTTTATTGCTATTGCTTCACCTTTACTAAATGTCCAATCAGAAGGGCAGTCTTCTGTAAATTTTGTAGTAAAAGAAGATGTTGTCATATCACTACCTCTTTGATCACTAACTAAATCAGAATCATCACCATCTATATAAACTTCAAATGTGCTTGTGCCTGACGCTGCGTTTTGATGAAAAGAACTTATTCTTAATATTTTACCATCATAAGGAACAACATACATCAGTGCATAAGATGCTGTAGATAAAGATGTGTTTTCACTAAAAGTTGCACCACTTAAGGGCACATAAAATCCTGCAGTAGAACTACTCCAGTATGCAGCAACTTTAGTGTCTACTAATTTATTTGTAGTAGCTATAGTGTTACCCTCTATAGTTACAGTTCCAGCTGCTGACCTAGCTATTGTTGTGTCACTTGCGTGTCCTAATTCTAAAGTTCCATTAATAGTAACTTCTTGCGCATCTCCTTCAACTTTTAATACGTCTGCGTTTGTAGAGTTACCTAGTTGTATGTCGTAAGCTCCAGCATGCTGCAGCTGAAGTATTCTTGAAGAAGATATATTGAAATTATTAGTTGTGCTATCATTAGTTATATTATTTCCTGTAACTTCTAAATCTCCATCTATCTGCAAGTTACCTGACTCATCTAAATTTGCTATTTCTACATTAAAGGTTTTAAAAGAAAAATATTGTCCTGTTTCATCGTTATCTCTATCAAGAACAAATGTCATATTACCATCAGATTCAATATTTAAATCATTATTAGAAGTACTATTAGTTATAGTACTACCAGCAAGAAATACATTACCATTTTCTTGTACGTAAAATACTACTGCGTCTGAATTATCTGTTATTTTAAATCTTTGATTGATCTCGTCATTGTCTGAATCAAGCTTTACTATAACCTCTCCGTCAGATGTTATATTTACATCTCCATCAGTAGCTCCTGTTATTCCTTGTGCATTAGTAGCTAATGTTGCTGTAGCAGCGTTACCAGTTGTACTTTGATTTAATGTAGGAACGTTGTTAGCGTGTATAGTTCCTGCACCATCTACTGTTAAGTCAGGAGGAAGTAGAGTACTTAGTTGTGTAGAAACTGCTTGGTTACTACCATTACCATAAAATATGTATCCACTATTTAAGTTAGGTACATCATTAGTTCTACCAATAGCAGAAACTTTTAAGCCTTGTAATGTAGTTCCATTTGTTTTTAAAACAATACCAACGTTTTGTATAAGAGAAGATTCCCCTGTAGGTTTTGTTTTTGTAAGGTGTGGTGCAGAGCCTGAAGTGTCTACATACAATATATCACCTTCAGCAAGACCTGTAAAACCCGATATATTAGTATTATATACCCCAGCAATTATAGCAAGATTATCTTTGGTGCTTGTGGTATTCATCTCCTCCATAGCAACACCAATACAAGGCATTTTTGCAGAATCATCAGCATCACATATACCAACTTTTATTCTGTTGCTACCACCTATCTCTCCTCTAGAGTATAGTGGTGCTCCTGCAGGTATAGTAGCACCTTCATCGTTTCTTACCTGAAATACAATTCTTTCTCCAGCTCCCCACACAGCGTCACCATTCTCATCAATAACTAAAACCTCACCATCTTCTCCTGTGTCAGAAGATAGGTTGACGTGGTTTATAGTAGCAGTAGATTGTATATCAAGATCCCATCTATAATGCTCTTCAGGAACAAAATTAGTTAAAGCATCATGGTCTAGATCAGAAGTTAAAGCTATTGTACCAGTAGCATCTGGTATTGTTAAAGTTCTATTTGATGCTAAAGCGCCAAGAGTAATTTTTACATAGTTTGTTCCGTTGTCTGAGTCTTCATATATTCTAAAATCGGGAGCTTGATTACCCGACTTAAAAAAAATACTTTCAGAATTAACTTCAAATTCTACTGAAGCAGTACCTTGACCTATATGGAAATTTTGAGCAGCATCAATAGCCAAATCATTACCATCCATATTTAATGTGCGGTCATTGTCAGCAGTTAAATTAGTGTTAGCTATATTAGTGTTTGCAGCAATATCACTTGTTAAAGCTAAAGTACCTGTTGAGGTAGGTAATGTTAAGTCAATATTAGAACCTAATGCAGGTGTAATAACTTTAGCGTAATTAGTACCTGAAGTAGGTGGCTCATAGAATCTAAAATCTACAGGATTAGAACCTGAAGACATTTTAAGATTTATCGTATCTCCTCCTGCACCTATGAAAATATCACCATCAGAAAATTTAAGCATTTCAGTGCCATTATTTTCAAAGGTTACATCTTCTGAATTTATATTATAAGTTCTTGCTGCGTCTGCAGTAAGGTTTGCATTACCTAAGTTAGTGTTTGAAATATCACTTGTTAGAGCTATTGTTCCTGTTGCATCAGGTATAGTTAATGTTCTATTAGCACCTAACGCACCACAAGTAATTCTTATAAAATTTGTTCCACTACCACTTGCTTCATATATTTGTATAGCTGGTGCATTTGATCCAAATTTAAAATTAACTTCTGTAATATTTGCACTTTGCCCAAAAGTAACATTATCTTCTTCTATTTTTAAAATAGAAGCGCTATTATGTTGAAAATCTAAACTGTTACCATCTACGTCATAAGTTCTATTATCACTAGCAGTAAGATTTGTATTACCTAAATTTGTATTTGTATCAGCTGTCATATCATCAACAACTAAATCTATAGTACCATCACTATCTTCATATGTAGCAGATATTCTAGTCTCAGTGTTAGATGTAAACATAGCTCCTACTATGTCTTGTACTTGTTCGTTTGTAAGCTGTGTATTTGTAGCTACAAGATCTATTGTACCGTCAGAGTCTTCATATGTTGCAGTAATATTAGTTTCAGTATTACCTGTAAACATTGCTCCAACAATATCTTGAACTTGTTCAGTAGTTTTACCTGAGCCTTCGGAATGCTTAATAACATCATCACCATCTAGCACAAGGAACTTAGTAGAGCTAGATGTGTCACTTTGCACACCCTCTATCTTTACAGGATCTGTAGTATCTTTCACATGTAATTTATGCGTAGGCACTTTAATACCAACACCTACCTTAAATAAGGTAAACATGTCAGAAGATTTTATTCTAACCTGCTTCCAGAATGATATTATTTTATTTCCTATTGTCATATTAACATTTCCATCTACGTCTTGCTTGACGTATTCTTGAATTAGGGTTGTTTTTAGTTTTGGCGCTACTTCTTTTTAGTTGCCCTAAAGATCTAGCACAGTACGACTTTCTTCTAGCAGCAGCTTTACTTCCTTTCTTAACTTTACCAGTTACAGCAGTCTTAAGTTTACTACCAGGATTAGCTTTTCTATACGCTTTAACTCCTTTAGCTGTCATACCAGCTCCAGATTTTGTAGACCTATAGTTAGCTCCTTTACCTTTTGTAGTTTTTCTTATAGGGTTTTCTTTCTTACGAGCTTTTCCACCCTTTTTCATTTTATTACATGCACTACAAGCCATTAGTAACCTCCTCCAGAACTTCCACTTGACCCAGAAGAACCCGCTGACCTTGTAGGAGAAGTTGTTGATCTACTAACTGTTCTTGTAGCTGTAGAGCTTACAGTTCTAGTTGTTCTTGTAGAAGTTGTTGCAGTACTACTTACACTACTTGTTGGATGCTCTAATAAATACTGCATCATAATATACTCACTTGACTTATCGCCGTTAGAAAGAGTGTGAGCTGTATACTCTCCTTTCATTAAATAAAAATTACCATTTTTCTTTTTCATAAAATGGTATCCTTCTGGTGCAAATACTTTTGTTTTCTGTGCCATAATTACATAAAATAATCTAATTCTCTATTTTTATCTTTTAATATACTTGCGAGTGTCCTAGTATTAGTTCTTGTAGGTATAAAAGAATAAGCTGTTATATTTTTAATTATTCCTTTAGTCCAATAAAACCTATACTTATATCCTCCTGTATGATCATTTAGATGATAAATTCTTTTACCTAATTTACGACTAGCTGCCCAATCAATCTTAAGTTTATTTTTATCATCGTATTTCATTTTAGATTTTTTGATTCTAACTGTTCCTAATCTATAAGGAAATCTAATTTCTTCAGAATCTAACAAAATCTTTTCTATTAATAATTTATTAAAATCGTCACATATTTTTCTAAACAATTGTTTATCTACTTGGAGTTCAGAAATCACTTCTTTTTTATAATACTCATACACATCATTAGATCCGTAATCTTTTTTATAGTTCCCTTCTCCTCGTTTAGTATTCTTAAACATTATTTTTGAGTGTTAGGTTGTGTATCCGATTTTGCATTATTAGTTAAATCTGTAAAGCTCTGTATAAAAGGTTGCATATTTACAGCTAACATTTGTTGCTTTATAAGATCCGCCATAGATGTAGACAAAGGATAATCATGCTCTTCTGGATTATAAGAAGGATTACCGTGAGAGTCCATAAAATTAGAAATCTCTCTAGGGTTTTGAAATACACCTTCTACTTTAACCTTTTCTAAATACTCTGTCTCAGGACCAAATATATATACAAAATTATCTAGCAAAAATGCAAATGTCATTTTTTTAGTATATCTATTATTACCTGCCCACGGAGCTCGGTTGTAAGGTATCTTATGAAAGTTTACAGACAACACTCCTGTAGGTCCAATAGAAGTAATTAAATCTTCATGCGAAGTTTCTACAGGATTAGGTATCTGTTGTTTTGATCTAAGCACTTTTATGTCGCTAGATAAACCACAGGTATTAGCTGATACTTTTTCTAAGTCTAGACAGTGTATCAATTGTTTTATATTATCAGAAATGCTACGACGTTTATTAATATCTTGTCTAATAAACTGAGCTCTCAAAGTATTAATTTGAAATTCAATTTGACGATCAGAAATTATTTCATCATCAGATTGCATACCACCTCTTACAATATTTTTAATGTCGTATACTAATTCTTTTATTGTTGCCATTTAATTTAAATTTACTTGTAAATATCCTTCACACCCTTTTTCTCTATTCCATATATAAGCTTGAGCTTCTCTAGGAGCACCGTACCCCATTGTTTTATGCCAAGCATCGTTAGTACATATACTTGGTAGAAATCTTACTTTAACTCCTTGGTAGGTGTTAACAATTTCTCTATGCTGATGTCCGCAGTGCACTTCTCTATTAGGGCACTCTGCAAACATAAGTGGCTGTTCTGTAGCCATAAGAAGCGGCATTTGTGCTGGCTTCTCTTTGTCCCCATGTGTAAACATAAGCATATTCTTTCCGTATTTATAATACTTTCTTGACTCATAACTATTATCTACTGTCACTCCGCTATAGTCTTTATACCAAGATTCGATTACTTCTCCTATATAAAACATACGCTCAAAGTCATGATTACCTTGTACCACTATAACATCTACAGGTGCAAATGTTGATAGATAATCTATTGCTATAACCAATAACTTCCAGTATCCTCTAAAGGTTTGTTGCCACTCTTCAGCATCATGCTGCGGCGTACCTTTAGTGGTAGCTCTACTATATCCTTCAGAGTTTAATCCATCATTACCAATTGGTAAAATAAATCTTTCTATATTTAAACCTTCAGCTTTTCTATGTAATTCCTTAATAGTATTTAAGAAATCAATATTAGCTTGCTCTTGAGATATAGTACCTATCTTACCATAATGAAAATCAGGTAAAGATATTTCGTAAGCTACAGGAGATCCCACTTTAGAGCTGTAGACAGGGTCTACAACTTGTGGGATATACTGTTTCATTTCTTCAAAGAACTTTTCTTTAAACTCAGTAAGATTACTTTTATTTTCTTTTGTTACAATAGAAAATCTGTATTCTCCTGAGCCTGACTGCCAGTGCTTTACTGACTGTACATCTTTTTTATCTATCCCTCGCTCTTTAAGATGTAAATCGAGTTCAGGTATGTTAGGAACTATCTCGTCCCCTACATCTTTAGTTTCATTAGTATTGCAGTTAGTGTCTACCCATTGATAGCCTCCTGCATACTTCCTACCTCCAAGCCCTTTTATAACTTTATAGATATTACTTTTGTCAATACCTAAAGCCAGTGCAGCTTCGTGAGCAGTTGAGAATTCATCTACAAGATTACCTTCTCTGTCTAATTGTTGTATCATTTCTTTTTAATTTTTTCTATACTCCTACCAGCAAAATACGCACCGTACACGGTAATTAATAGTGTCTGGTATATAGGAATATAGGCTGGAGATATAACAAATTCTCCTAAATTCCCATCAAATATAGAAATAATTATGAACATTGCTGTTAAAAAGATACAAATCAATGGTCTAATATTTTTACTAAGCCAATTGTCAGACTTCATATCAGCCTCCCAACGACGTGTTACTTGTTCTTGAGCCTGAGACTCAGCTTTAACCATAAGTTCTTCTATGGCTTGTTTAGCAGCTAGCCTTTCTTCTTCCGTAGTAGTTAGATTATCTATTACTCCTCCTACTTTTTCTATAACGTTTCCGCCTAAGAGTTTTAATATTTTACTCATACTTCTGCATGTTTATATTTTGTGTTTCCGTCCTCATCTTTATAAGCTTCAAGAACATCTTTTCTATTTTTACCATCTTTCATAGATATATGTATCCAAGCAAAATCAAATTCATTTATCATTTGATCGAACTCTATTCCTGACTTTAATATCCAATCGTAGATAATTTTATTATTCATCTTCCCCCCACTCCAAAACTGGAGGTCCAATGCCTGACCTTTGCTATGCTGTGATCGAGTACTCCCACCAATAGCTTGATTAAGTTGTGGGCTGCGATAACCACTGCTAATACGGATAGGACCGATAGCATCGCGCATA
>Ga0070746_10000406_pt1 | contig 25599 bp, 33 predicted proteins | sample VirMetDEL_Mar_21_FD_77016 | JGI IMG/M metagenome (GOLD analysis project Ga0070746, IMG submission 77016) | Aqueous microbial communities from the Delaware River and Bay under freshwater to marine salinity gradient to study organic matter... | ecosystem: Environmental > Aquatic > Marine >...
AATATGTCGTTCCTGACTGACCAAGAGATCGCTGGAATCAAGACAACCAGACTTGCCGAAGATATCCAGCACAACTTGACGCACATCTTCCCCTCGCAAAGCCTGCTTGAGAAGGCCGCAGAGATGGGCCGTCCAATGATGAAGTGGTATCAGGCTGCTCATTTGACCATCGAGGAAGCCGCCGCAGGTATGGACATGGAGGCTTGGCGGTTGGCTGGTTTGCTTGCAGCGACCAGCCCAAGTAAATCTGTTGATAAGTCAGTTGATGTAGCACTGGCAATTCTTGAGGCACGCCAAGCAAATGGCGGCAGCATCACGGACCAGCAGGTTCGGGAAGCCGTCGAGGGTGCCAGCGGTATCGAGGCCGACATTGGCAACTCGATCCGCGTGTTAAATGCATCGACTGAACAAGAGATGAACGAAGCGTTGTCTGGCATGAAGGTCACCTCCTTCTCGCAGGCTTTGATGGGCGACCTCAGTCAGGTTACGGGCGATACGTTGATGGCACGGGCATATGGCATCTACAACGCTCGCATGGGTAACAAGGCTGAATACTTCGCCAGCACCATTGCAATTCGCAAAGTAGCGGAGGCTTTGGGTATGGAACCAGCCGAAGCACAGGCGGCTATTTGGGTTGTATCCCGTACGACTAGCGGTCGTGTCTCTGCTGCTAGAACAGCCCAAAGGCGAGCGGAGAAGAAAGGCAAGAAGCCAACACGCGGCGTGGCGGCAATCGCTGACACACCAATTGAAGCCAGCGAGGTGTACCGTGGTGATGACATCGCAAGTCTGCTTGCCGGCAGGTCGCGTACGCTCACTACTGGCGAGGTGCGGTCCTTTGCAGATCGCCTGCGAGGACTCGGCGTGGACACCACGCGGGTCGATGCTGCATTGACGGAGTGGGAGTCGCAGAACCCAGAGGCCACCCCGGAGGGCTGGAAGGAACGGTCGCTCACTGATGCGTTGGGTCTGCGTTCCGCACGCCGGTTTGTTCGCAATGTTGACCAGTCGTTTGTGGTGCAGGAGAAAGATCCAGCAAAGGCCGGCAAGTTACGACCTAGCCTCAGCATAGCCCGCGATGACGTGCCGCCTGCTTTTTACCGTGGTGGAAACCTTGGGAACCCCGGCGGATACCCAAGAAACACCCCAATGCAATATGTTGATCTTGACGAAATGCCGGCTGCTGCCCGTGCTTTTGTTGAAGAGTCTGGCATTGACATCACCGACGAACGTGGCAATCCAATGGTCTTCTTCCACGGAGGTTCATTGAAGGATGGTCGCATGATCACCTCTCCGCATGGTGCAGCAGGAGCGGGTACCTATGCCGCGAGCAACATTAATATTGCCTCAACCTTTGCCAAATCGGGAAACATCTTCCCCTTGATCATCGCACCTACAGGACTTGCCCTTCATCAAGACATGGCAAGTGTGATTCAACACGAATTGGCATTTGGCAAAGACGGTCGCAACTGGCTCACCAAAGATCAAATCATCCAGATGGCCTCACGGTTTGACCACACTGTCGAAGGTGTGTTTAGAGGGGGTAACACAACAACTCCACTTGCAGAATTGTCCGGACGTGTCAAGCACCAAGAGTTCGGCGGTACGCACCACCCGATATCCGACCTGCTTAACCCCAACACAAGAACACCTTTGCTCAAGCCAATCCTGTTGGGTGCTGGAAAGCCGGTTGGTCATTCTTTCCAAGGCACTGACGGCGTTTACCTGTCTCTTGGTTTCCAAGTCATTGGTGATGTCACAAAGAAAAACGACGCGGTCTTCTACTTGCAGGAATCACAAGGCGATCCTGACATGATTCCATTTTCTGGGGCACTGGCGGCTATTGCTGGTGATGTCAACATCGGGTCGGGCGTGGTGAGTGAAAGCATTGGTTCAGAATCCATGGCGTTTGGATTGACCGCCGCACACACCACAGGGGACTACGCACGAATCTTGGAGGTTCGAGTCTCACCAAACGGCGAAGTTGTATCTTCGTCTGACCCAGACTCATTCCCTGTTGGAAGCAAGTTGGATATGGCGTACGGGCAACGCAACTTCCAGACCACCCAAAGAAGAAGCGTGCAAAGGCTTCTAGGGGAGTTCCAACAAAGAAGTAAAGAGTCTATTGGTCTTTTGCAACGTGAAGCCCCACACATGCTGGCGGATGACAAACACTTCTTGGTCAATCAAGACGGTGTAAGGGTTCCTTTCGACAAGACCCAAAACTTGCCAATCGAAGCCAAGCAGGGTCTTGGCATCGGTCTTCACTTCACCAGTTACGGTGGCCTGTCTGTGAACGTAGCCCAAGTGGGTGGCATACGCAGTGCTTTGCCGGGGCAAGCGACATTCGGTCCAGCGGATGTACAAAACTTCGATGGCTCATTGGATTACGGTCAAAAGGCAAACAACATTCGTGCTTCGCTGTCTGGTCCGCAAGGCTCCATGGAGTTTGAAAACGATCTATCTACCCGCACTCAACGTGCCTTGGTTGATAAGTTTGTTGACCTTCAGGATGTCACGCAAGAGTTGAAGAAGCGTGGCGACCTGACCGAGGAGAGAGATGTTTACACAGGCATCAGACTCCAGAATGCACGGGTCGCGTCACAGGCAGAGTCATTTGCTGAAAGCACCCTGCAACCCTTTGCACAACTGGTGGTAGAGGAGGATGTTGACTTGGCTGAGTTGGAAGACTACGCCTACGCTCTGCATGCGAAAGAAAGAAACGCACAGATCGCCAAGCGTAACCCGGACATGCCAGATGGCGGGTCGGGTATGACAAACGCCGAAGCCGATTCAATCATTGCTGATATCCATTCCCGTCCAAACTCAATGGCTCACCAAGAGTTGGCTGGCATGTTGACCAACATCCAGTATGAAAACTTGCAGATGCTTCACGACTCTGGGCTAATCACCTTTGATGAGTTGGTGACATTGCAGACCACATACCAGCACTACGTTCCCCTCCAAGGCGTTGCAGACCCAACCGAAGCCAAGTACGAGGAAGAGTTGGCAGACGCTGTGCCGGGGCGACCAAGCAAACTTGCCGGCAGCACGTCTGGCATGATGCGTGCTGAGGGACGGACCACTAGGGCACCTAACGTTCTTGCGAATGCTTTGGCAAGCAAGCGGGGACAGGTGTTGGCACGGATCGAAAAGAACCGCACGGCTAACCGCCTGCTGCGGGCTGCGGAGACTTTGCAAGAACCTGACATGATGCAGGTCTACGACAAGTTGCCCACCCGAACCGTCGAAGGCCGGCAGGTTCCCGACACTGCGTTTGCTGCAAGGGCTGATGTGGTAACTGTCCACCTCGAACAGGACACTGAAGTCAACGGTCAGCAGAAGAAGCAGGGTGAAGTGGTCTATGTCCAAGTCAAAAGCCCGCAACTGGCTGGCGTGCTGAACCAGTCAATGCAAGAAGGCGGCGGCGTGGGCGAGATTCTTATCAGGGCAGGCAACCTGATAAACAACTTCTTTAGATTCACCATTACGACGTTTGCCCCAGAGTTTATGTTCCGCAACTTGTTCCGTGATGTTCAAACTGGTGTTCTGAATCAGGCAGCAGAGCGTGGGCTGGGAAGCAGTATCCAGACAGCCAAGTTGATTGGCAAGGCTTTGCGTACCACCATCGGTGCAGAGTTTGGTCGTGAAGGCCCACTCAGTGATGCGTACAAGGCAATGGCTGAGGGCGGCGGCAAGCAGTCTGGCTATGCGAAACTGGACATCGATGCGGTTGCCAAAGCCATGAAGGACATGCAGCGTTTGGTACGCAAGGGCAGCAAAACAGGCAAGGCAACAAGGTCAGCGTGGAAGAACACATTCGGCTGGATCATCGACGTTGGTTCTGGCATTGAGAACGCAACACGTCTTGCGACTTACCAGACAGAGATCGACAACGGTGCTACCCCAGAGCAGGCAGCGTTGCGTGCCCGTGACGTTACAGTTGACTTTAGTCGTAAAGGCACATGGGGTGCAGGGCTGAACGCCTTGTACCTGTTCTTCAACGCTGGTGCCCAAGGTGCCAACCGTATCTACCAAGCCGCCACAGGCAAGCGTGGTAAGCAGGTAGCCCTTGGCTTTGCCGGCACGGGCATGTTGGCTGCAATGTGGAATGCATCGTTTGATGACGAAGATCCTGAGACCGGCATGATGGGCTACGACTTGATCCCAGAGTGGGAGAAGCGTACGCACGCGATCTTTATGATTCCCGGTGGTGAAGGTGACTACCTTAAGATTCCGTTGCCTTACGGATACCACTTGCTCTACAACGCTGGCACGGCAGTCGGTGATGTTTACAACGGCAACTTGAGCATGGGCGAAGCCTTTGAGCGGGTTGGTATGACGGCTCTCGACACGTTCAACCCTCTGTCTGGTTCGGGCGTAACCAACAACTTTGTGAGTGGTGTTGCTCCTACTGTCGCCAAGCCAATGGTTGACCTTGCCACAAACCGCAACTTTGCCGGCAACAGAATCTATGCCGAGCAGATGTATGGATACGCAGGGCCACGGTCAGAGCAAGGGTTTGAAACCACACCTGAAGCGTTCAAAGACTTTGCTTCATTCATGAACCGAATCAGTGGTGGCAACGAGTTCATGGAAGGTGCAATTGACCGTGAGCCAGAGGTGTACAGACACATCTACGGCCTGCTGACTGGTGACATTGGTCGGACGGTAAACCGTATTGTAAATCTGCAAGACGCACTTACTGATGAGCAAGCCCAAGAGATTCTTGGCACCTCACGGGAAGACGTACCGTTCCTTCGCATGGTGCTGGGCACTGACACTGAACGCGACAAAGATTTGGTGTATCGTCAGATCAAGGAAGAGACGCAGAAGATCCACGTTCAACTTAAGGATATGTACGCAGCAGGACGTGAAGACCTTGCACAAGAGTTGTACGACAGCGACCCCCGCATGGGTGAGTTCTCATACATCATGCATGGTGGTGGTGGTGTGCCCGGATTTGAAAGCGGCATGAGAAAGATCCGCAAAGCACTTCGTGATGGCAGAGCCTTGGAGGACAGCAAGTTCTTTATCCCCGGCACAAACATCGAGACAACCGAAGTGGAGTTGGTTCGTGCCCAGCGTGAATTGCGAAATGCTGCACTTCGGGTCTACGCAGACATCCTGAATGAAAGGCGTGGTCGAAAGGATGAAGATTAAAAAACCCCCCTCGCTGGGCAGCCGAGGGGGGCAGGAGGTAATCCAGTTCTAGGGTGGATTAGAACGGGATATCGTCATTAGCAACGGTGGAGGGAGCCGCTGCCTGACTTGACGAGGAGTCTTGTTTAACGACCTTGACCTCGACGCGACCAGAGTAGTCGCATCTCTTTTCTCCATTGTCATCTGGCTTCTCTTGCCAGAGGCCAGCCTTGTAGGCTTTGCCGTTCAGTGTGAAGAATACCGAGCCAACTGGCTGGGTGGTATTGGGGTCATTCTTGTCAAACTTGTCATTCTTGTAGAAGCGACAGTAAACACCTTTACCGTTCTCTTCGACTTTTTCGTAAGTGGGTTTGTCACTCGCCATTTTGGGCCTCCTTTAACTTGCCCTGTTCTGTAAGTCTACCCCAAACCTGCGTGGCTTGCTGGGTATTGAGGTCTTGCAACGATGCGACCCCGTAAAATTTCTTGACCCGATCAGCCCAGCCATCTTCCCCGCCGGCAACCGCGTAGGCTTCAAATGCCCGGATCATGTCCCCCAGAGGACGGGTCGGTGCCGGTGGTACATCCAGTCCCGCCGCCTTATTAGGCACCGTCCCCGCCTCTGGCGGAAGGCTGTCCACTTCAAACTGCTCGCCCCGTGGGATCAGGAGCAGGTCACGAAGTGCGTAGTTGAGAAGAGTTGTCTGTGCTGCCAGTGCAGCCTTGCTCAAATCACCACGTCCAGCAATTGGCAACTGCTTGTTGAAGCACCGTGTCTGTCCGCTGTCAGGGTGGCTGAGTTGATACTCCGCATCCATGACAAGGTGTTCGGTGCCGCTGTTGATGATAGTGATTGATGTCTGAGAGAACACCAGTCCGTTACGCCGAAGCACTGGGCCGGCGTGAGCAAGTTGCTGCTCCGCTGAGACGTAGTCGTACTTCTGGTGGCTGTTGCGTCCGTCCTTGGCTACGCCGCCGACTTCTGCTTGAGCCTTCAGGAGGGCTTCATCCAAGCGGGCGGTTCCATCAGAACGATCCCCCCCGGTCCCCGATCCCACTTGTCCTCCATCGTACAATCCAAAACTTTCTTGAGCCATAGTTCGCACCTCCTAGTTGCGAGTTCAATCCATTCTTGAGACACCTCAACCACCGTAACTCCGTACGGTGCAGTGTTCTCGACAAAAACCATAATCACTTGTTGAATCGGGTTGCCACAGGCTTTGAGTCCTGCGGCGTAGAACGCCATCTGAGCGTCGTAGTGGAACGAAGACAGGCGGTGACGCACCGTGTTCAGGTTCACGTCTGCACTGGTCTTGAGATCCACCAGCAAGCCTTCGCCGTGGGCATCAATCTTGCCTTTGCACAACGCACCTGCTTCGTCTTCGCCCCAGTTCCAGAGAGCCATCTGCTCACGCTTGGGAGCAGCAGCCAACACGTTGCTGGCGTGTGGACATTTGGCGACCGAGTCTGCGATGTACTGGGCAGTGTCAAACTCGTCCTTGGTGATTACCACCTTGTTTGCGTTGACACGCTCAAACTCTGCGATCTCTTCTTTGCCGGCTTTGGTGCGACGGTTGACCGAGGGAGCCACAGCCACATCCATGTCGAATGTATCTGGGGTAAGCACGATGCTGTGGACCGCAGTCCCCAGACGCATGCTGGTGGTGGGTGTGTGCTTTGCGGTGAGTTGGTGCTGGTAGTGCAGCGGCGACTGTGCAATGGCTTTCAGCGTGGAGAAGTTGATGCCAGCATGCTGCCGGTACACCGTTTCCGGTAGGTCGTGCAGCATTCCTGCGGTAAGTTCAGTGGGTGGCGTAGTCGGTTGACTCATGTGGTCCCTTCCATTTGTCCCATGTGAGGAAAGACTGGAGCGAACGCTTCGTTCCAAATCGTCTGTAGTGGTCGTGATAATACAGATACTCCCACCAAGATGTCTTCACTTGCTGGTAAAAATCTTTCTCTCGACTGACAGCATCTGGCAGTGAACCTTGTGCCGTGTACATCAAAGCCAACGCGGCAGCACATTCGTCAGGCTTGCATTCAACATGGTGCTTCTCTGCCAGCGTCAACATTTCCTGCAACGCTTGCTCTGCCGGCTTGCTCAAGACCACCCGTTCGGCTGGCGGTTCTTCACGGGCCAGCCAGTTGAATACAAACCTGTCCCAGTTCTTGTACCGCTTGCGTGGGTTGGCACGAAGCCACCCGTCCATGCGAACCAGTTGCTGGCTGATGTTGATGGTTGGAAACGTGGTGCAGAGATCCATGATCTCATCCGGTGTTGCAGCCCAACCAGTATTCTTATTCCACCGCATATCAAGTCCTCCGTTTTGTTACATTGCAGGGGTGATTGAAATCAAAATTATTGTGCCTGAGCAAGCCATCCCTCAGCCACGGCCCCGTGCCCGAAGGTTGGGCAACAGGGTACAGGTCTATGTCCCCAAGGGGAAGTCAGCCTCGTACCGCAAAGCCATCAAGGCGGCGGTGGAGGAGCAGTGTCCCGGTCTGGTCATTGATGGACTCTGCGGGATGGACATCGAGTTTGCCATGCGGATGACCACCAAGAACAAGAAGGCCATGCATGGCACGCCACACCTGCGGCGACCCGACATCGACAACATGCTGAAGACAACACTGGATGGACTTGTTGACTCAGGCTTGTTGACAGACGATTCAATTGTTGCATCGCTGTTTGCCAAGAAGCGTTGGTGCCGCGAGGGGGAGGCGGCAGCAACTTACATCCTGATCGAGTATGAAAATCCCGAAGGGGAGGAGACCTCCCCTCCGGGCACTCACTAGGAACCGAGCGGGACAACCGCTCAACTCACGTCAGGCGATCACGTCGCGGTCTACTCCAATGGCAGAACGCAGGCGATCATTGACTTCTTCGTCTCTCGCCCAGAAGCAGAGACTGTTGCGACCCATGATATTACTTACCGTCCGCATGGGAAGCCCAAACATTCTCATTGACAACAAATATGCTGCCCCGAAAGCGTTGCCATGGTTGGCATGCGGGTAACACATCAGGTGACTTACCTCGTGCAGCACGGTCGGCAAGTTCACCCTGTCGGGTGCCATCTCGATGAGGCCGGCAAAGCCCTTCGGTCCAATGTTTGAAGCACGGGCGGTTGTAAGTTTGAGGTTCCGTGGCATGGATACGATGATGCTGTAGCCACCGACAAACTTGGACAGTGAGTTCAGCATCTTCTGGATGATCTCGCCAAACTCAACGTGTGACTTCTTGACATCTCTGGGCAACCACATCTTGCGACCCCAAACCTGACGGTCGAAGTCGTTGATCTCCATGTGCTTCCGGGCACCTTGGGTGCGGGCCTTTGGATACCAACTCAGGTGATGTTTGAAGTCTTTGCCAAGTTGGGTTTGTTTCTTGTCGTTGGTGAAGACATACCGTGTGCCTCCTTCGCACACTTCCACCCTGAAGCCATCATTGACTTGCGTCTGTTCCATCTCTTACCCCTAACTTTGAAAATTGATTGATCGGAATGTGGCACACAGGTTCGATGTCGTTGAAGTCCCGTGTGAGTTTGGTGCGACCTCCAACGGTGACGGTCCTCGGTGCCCCAGTCAATCTGGACGAGGTTGTTATGTCAACGTATCTGATATCACCCTTCTTGTCTTCGACGTAGAAGTACGTTCGCCATGCAGTTGTTTCGTACAGTTGCGTTGCCGCCAGAAACTTCTTGAGACTCAAGACGATTGTCTTGTAATCGCCCCACTCCATGTTGCGATACTTGTATTCGCCAAACGAAACGACCAAGCCATCTCGCAGTGCAGCGAAGTCCACGGTGTAAGTCTTGGGCAACTTGACAATCGTGGCACCAGTCTTTTCTTGGATGAAACCGAAGGCCGCACGTTCGCGGCCCCGGTCATCCTCGTTCTCCCACATCGTCATTGGATGTAACCCGAACGCTTGCCAAGTTGGTTCTCAAGCCAAACGTAGGTGGCCCGCAGGTCACGCAGTGCCGGCGTGTACTGGACTGGCCTGCCACGCGACATCGATTCGATCTGGTCTACACGTCGCTTTGCGACTTCCAGTTCTTCTTTCGCAATCTCTTTGCGAACCATGTTGAGCAGCAGTTTGATGCGTGCTTTAGTGAGTGAGGGTTTCATTAGATGTTCTCCATAAATCGTGATCGTCGTGCGTCGTAAGGGGTGCCTCGGTGCTTGACCGGCACACCGTCTTGCTCATAGAAGCCGGGAAGTTTCATACGCTCGTACCCCCAGTCCTCGCATTCTTGGTTGATGACGTTGAACGCTTCAGTCCAAGTGGTGCTTTTGACATCGCTATCGCACTGGTGGTAAAAGAAATCACTAACTGCGAACGCCACTTGTGCATTCATGGTTGCAGTCACAGGATCTTGGTGTTCCAGAAGGTCAGTAGGAATCTGCATGTACGGCTTGGACACCTTGGCGGTGGCTGCGACCTGCACCATGCACGCTGCAATACGCGAGGCAATCTTGATCCACAAGGTTTGCGGATCGTGGTAAAGGCGGCTGAGGCTGACCACGCTGGCCCCGTGCCGGAGCCTCGCCATGGTGACGTGTTGGAATTGACTGTCGATGACCGACTGGGCATCGGGCTGTGTGAATTGAGACATTTGGTTCTCCGTGAGTGAAAGCCCCCCGCCAGCAGGAACGTCCAAACTGGCGAGGGGGTGCGAAAGTTGTTGAGTTGTCGCCCGAAGGCAAATGGTGGAGGCCGCTAAGGGGGAGATGCATGCCTCCACCGGAGGGTGGATTTGCAATCTAGCGAGACTAGTTACAGTCCGCAAGTGCTTCTTTGGTTTTTTCCCAATACTGTTGGGTCGCTTCGATACGCCAGTGACCACGCGGACCACCGTTGTGCATGCGGGCTTTCATCTCGTTCCAAGACATGCCGGCAGGCTTGCGGTCTTCGCGGGCGTAACGCTTCATGAAGCCACGCATGGTCAGCACTGCATGCTCCAAGTCATCAACCATGTGGTATGGAAACTTGACACCTGAGTCTCGGTGATAAGCCTCAGATATTTGCAGGGGACCGCGTGACATGAACCGCTTGCGACGTGGGCACCAGTCACCAAGGATTGGTTTGTCGCCCGTGAGTTTCTTGCCTGACTCAACTTGCCAGATGGCACATTCCAAGTCAGTCAATTTGAAATCGGCAACGAGGCCGAATGATAGTAAAAGGGTTGTGAGCATACTAATTCCTCTCTGAAGTACGGCTGAGAATACCGTTTAGGGTAGGGGTGAGCGTTACTGGATTGCGTTCTCAGGGCGAACGAAATCGTCAAACTGATCAAAGTCACTGTGATGTGCATGCACTTCGATGTTGCCTTCGTGATCTTCCAGAAGCAGTGCGGCTTGGCAGTTTAGGGCAAAGACGTGGACAGCAAACTCAGCCTGCATTGTTTTGAGGATTGGCCTGCCGGCACTGTTGGGTATAACCGGCATGTACCGTGATTCCTCCCGTACTCCAAACTCCGGAGTCCAGATGCGAATAGTAACTTTGATCTTCGGGCCGATGTGATCTTCAGGCCATTCGGGATTGTTCATTTGGATGCCTTTCGTCTGCGGGCCATTGGCTTTTCGGGACCAAATCGGTCGATGTAACAAGTGTTGAGGAACGAGTCGATGCACTCTTCCAACTGAAAGATTGCCTCGTCGTTGTCGTAGAAGGCCATGCTGTTCCGGGCACAGAGGATGGCCGCATCACGCAGTTCGACGCACTGCCATGAGTCTTCGCCCATGAATTTCTCAACCGCTTTCATGCGGCACTCCAAGCCTTCGGTGTCGAGGTCTTCTTCATCGAATCGCTCTGCGTCATCGAACGGAAAGGGTGCCGACACCAAGTTGCAGGCACCGTTGTTGAACAGGTCGTAGTAGATGTTCTGGACTTCACGCCAGCAGTCAACCGCGATGTGTTCAGCCGACCCGGAGCCGGGGACTTCGGCACTGAGCCGATCTTGACGGGCTTGCATCTTGGGGCTGCCTTCGTGACGATCATTGTTCCAGTAAGTTTTGAGAGTAGACATTTGAGATTCCTTTGTGAGTTGAAGTTAGTAGATAGACCAGAGTCGGTCAGTCGCCCCCCCGCAGGGGGGCTGGTGTCTGACTGTGGATCAGGATGACTTGGTGGTAGCACCGAACCAACTGGCTGGCTTCGGCACGATCTGATGGGCGAGCGACCGAATGTCGGTGAGACTTGCCAAGCGGTAGCCTCGCCAAGCACCTGAAGCAGGTTCAAGGGCTTGGTTGCACTCGATGCTTTCAAGACGATAGAAGAAGCAGTCACGAGGATCGCAAGCCATGCCTGACTCTTCTGGGAATTGCACCCACACGCCTTGGTTCTTTGGGCCACACACCGTCTTCACGACTGTGCCCTCCACGCCCTCACGCACGCCATCGGCATTGAGTTCAAAGCCTTTGTGCGTTGGGCAGTAAGTGTCCCTATTCCCACTTGCCGCAAGCCCTCGGCTGCGGGCGATCACAGTTTGACCGGGAAAGAAGTTTCTTAGCCGTGCCTTGTTCCACTTGGCTCGCATCTTTTTGTCGATGGCACGGGCTTTCATGTCGATGTCGGCTTCTTCTCTGCGGTGCAGTGCCATGCGTTCAATCTCGATCTGACGCTTACGTTTGCTCAGTTCAAGCAGCGACTGTTGCATGTCTCGGATTTCCGCGTAGTTATGCACTTCGTTCTTGGATGGGTTGAGAAGTCGTTTGGTGCTGTGGATCAGTGTCCACTTGGTGTAGTCACTCATGGTGAATCTCCTGTGAGTTAGGGTGAGTAGATAAGCAGCAGGGCTGCCCAGTCCGCCCCCTCCGTGGAGGGGACAGGTGGGGAGTCGTGCGGAGGTCAGCCGACGAGGACGGCCTCCTTCTTCTTGGGCAGGTGAGCCTTGCAGGTTTCGTTCCAGACCTTGCCCTTCAGGTCATTGCCGGTGCCCAGCAGGCGGGAGAAGGTGCGGTTGGTGGAGTCCTCAGACTCGCCGCGTACGGTGCGGTGGTGGTCAGCCCACTCGGTCACAGCGTTGAAGGCGGCCCATGCGGAACGCTCCATGCCGTTGGCCGTGCGGCCCTGAGCGAGCGACATCCACTGGCTGATGGTGTCCATTGCCATCGACGCAGACTTCTTCTCGCCCTTGGTCTTGGGATCGACGATGACCTTGCCGATGTGACGGTTGTAAAGGTTGGTGAGGAACAACTCCAAGTCGCCTTGGGACAACTCGACGTTGGCAAGTGCCTCAGCCTTCACAGCGAAGACGTTGTGGTTGTTCATGGTCCCTGCGAAGAAGTCAGCCGCATCGGCAGCAGCACGCTGATCGATGGTGGCGGTGTGACGCAGGCTTGCAACCTTGCCGGTTGCCATCGCAGCATCGTGAGTGTTCTTGCAGACAACCCGAATGTTGGTGTCGCAAAGTTTGAGGCCCATCGATCCGTCGTGTGACGTGGTGAACATGGCGTACTGGGCCAGTTCATCGACTGCCCCGCGTGCCTCGATTGCAGTGCGACCAAGGTCAACCAGCATGGCGATGAGCCGTCCGCCACGCATGGTCAGGGCTGACTCGACAAACTTGGACTTGCCACATGCCTGCTCGACGAACGCAGCAAACTCGCTGTTCTGGAACGGCTTGTAGGTTGGGCTGACATAGCCCAGCACGGAGTCGGTGTCCTTGCGAACGACGGCGTTGTGACCGCACTCGACAATCTTGCCATCGGCAGTCTTGCGAAGCAGGGTTTGCGACTCGACTTCCCAATCCATCACACGCTTGAATGCATCGTGTGCGGTGGTGTGTTCAGGGAGGACAGTGCCAAGGCCGTGCCATGCGGCAGTCTTGGCAAAGACGGCGTTATCAGTAGAGGTGATTTCGTGAGACATGGTGAGATTCCTAAAGGTTGGGGGCCAACGTGGCCCAGTTGATAAGTGAGTAATGTAGCAAGTCTGACTAGCAGTGCAAGCCAATACCCCCAGAATAATTTGGGGGTGATGGGATGCAGTGTTCAGTCCATGGGCTTCACCTCGGAACGCGAGGTGCTGGTCAGCCCAGTGTTGATGATCAGTTGACCGTCAGAGTCTTGGTCAACTGACCAGTATGGCCCCCGCCCAAACTTTTCCATCAACTCGCCTACTGCGATCATGAAGGATGCCATGGTGGGGGGAGTTGGTGTGGTGTCTTTGGTTTGCATTGTGAATCTCCTGTGAGATGAGGTGAGTTGATAAGCCAGAGTCGGCAAATGGATGCCCCGCAGGGCACCCGATTGAGGACTGTGGATCACATCCAAGACGGGCGAAAGTCACACTCGCCATACGGGTTCGCAAGATCGAAGTCAGCGAGTTCATCCTGCTTGGCTTTTGACTTCAAGATCAGAAGTTGCAAGGGGTACGGATTAGCGTTTTGCTGCTTTCGGTATGTGCGAACCATGCTTCCGGCTTCTTTCACTTCGAGCATCAGATGGATGTATTCGGCAAAGTGATCTGGAGCGTCCCCCGCGATGCCTTCTTTGCCTTCGGTGAAGACGTGCCGCCATGTTCCGCTGTCGCCTTTGACCCAGCATTCAGCACCCGGAAATGTTGAAGACAGGCCAGCGGCAAGAATGTGAAGATCCGAGGTGGTGCAAAGCGTCTCGCGTTTGCCTTCATGGTTGATGAATTTGATTTTGTAGTTCATGGGATTAGTGGGAGTCATTTGGATTCTCCATTGCGAGTGATGGCCCGCTCGATGACGGGGATGAGGGTCATTGGAAGGATGCAGCCGAGAGCGATGCCACCCACCATGGGCAGGATCGCAGGGTCGGTGACAGCACCGAGAACGTCAGAGACAAGGTTGCCGATGGCACCGCCGATGATGGCACCGAGGCCGGGGCGAGCGTACTTGCCAATCTTCTCGGCAAGCCATCCATCGAGTTCAAGGCCAAGGTAGGCACCGGCGATCAGAACGCCATTGTCAACAAGGCCGTAGAGCGTGCCTTCAGGAAGGCAGTTGGTGATGCAGTCAAACATGAGTTTTCTCCGTGAGTAGTGTGACTAGTTAGTGGGTCAGAGCAGACCAATGGATGCCCCGCAGGGCACCCGATGGAAGGCTGTGATGAGAGGGTTTAGGCGTGGCTGATTTTGACAGCCAGATGACCGCAGATGTCGAGCAGTCGTGCTTGGCATTTGAAGGCGAAAGCCACGTTCATGAATTGGATTTCGAGTTTGCTGTCCTCGTCGATGTCCAAGGTGTCAACTCGGTCAATGCCGTGCCATTGCCTTTCCATTGAGATGTTGGTGATCAGGAGAGTGCCGTCCCATCCGCCGACATTCCGACCGGCATTGCTGATGGTGACCTTCTCGCTGTCGAGGTGCCCCGCGAAGTCGTGTTCTGCTTCATGCTTGATCAGCATGGTGACGGCTTTGACTGCTGCGGCTTCGTCTTTGTCGAATTGGTTCATGGTGAGATTCCTGTGAGTTGGAATGAGGTGAAGTAGACTGCTGCGATGTGCAGCGTTGTCAGAAGAGGTGGTGACCAGTGTCCCGGTCACCACCTGAAGGTTGGTGGTCTTGCTGACACTCCAACCGGCTGTTCTGCTCGGATCTGGATGGCACCAGTGGAGGGGACCACTGAGGTCAGCGAAGTGTTCATCCGACTGGAAGCAGAGAAGGATCGCCTCGGAGCAGCAGACTTGGCTGGTGCCGTGACTCAGAGAGTCGTACAGCCTGCTGGCCCTTGGACTGCCGGCGGTTGCATCGAGCATCCCCTGCGGTCTTCAGTCGGATTCAGTTGTCAAAGAAAGCGTCGCTCAACTGCGATGAGTGGAATATGCCAAACATTCACCAGTGTTGCAAGACATATTTCGACAAAGTTTGGACTTTTCTTCAATTATTTTTGAGAGGTGGCCTGAAGTGCTGCCAAAGCAGGGAGTTATGAAGTTGGACGATGTAGAAGGAATGGCGAGCAATACTGGTATGAGCAGGGAACCGGAGGTCGCTCCGCTGGAATGGGCCGCTGGGAGGCTTGACTGCGGTGGTGGCCTCTCGGTGCCTTCCAACGTGGCTGAGTTGTCACGGTGGCGGTTGGCTCTCAGACAGGCAGTGAGAGATGGGGTGGTGGCTCCAGAGACAGAGCGTGCCCGATGTGCAAGGTCACTGCCGTACTGGGTGGCAGCACATGGATGGACATACCGGCTGCGGGAGGTCGGGGAGGATGGACGGACCAGATCAGTGGGAACCAGTGGTGATAGGTCAGGCGAGGTGGCAGCGACCGGGGGGGCGGGGGGTGGATCGCCGCCGTCGCCCGCGTCGTTAACAGTAACAACCCCCCACTACCCTTTTGCTCTGTATCCCATTCAGGTAACAACACTACAACGGCTAGTCAACGGTATTGACACTGGGGCTGACGTGCTACTGGACAAGTCACGGGACATGGGCTGTTCGTGGCTAGGAGCCGCTCTGATGGCTTGGACGCTTCTCTTTGTCCCAGAGGCTCAGATGATCGTGGTAAGCCGTGTGGAGGATCTGGTGGACCGTAAGGGCGACCCTAGTACCGTCATGTGGAAGATCAGGTATTTGCTGCAACGATGCCCCGAATGGCTGAGTGGTATTGACCCTGCTCGCTTCGGTGAGGGTGGTGACTGCTCACGTCACTTGTCAATCGTGAACCCGATGAACGGTAGTACGATATTCGGGCAAGCATCCACTGGTCACGTTGGTCGTGGTGGCAGAACCCGCTTCATCGTCTTTGACGAGTATGCAGCATTTGAGAAAGCGGAATCGGCTTGGCAATCAGCGGCAGATACGACTGCGTGTCGGATTGCGATCTCGACCCCCCTCGGTCCTCAGACCCACTTCTCCAAACTCCGTATGCAAGGGATGGCTTCAGGCTCGCCGGAGGTAATAACCCTTGGTTACTGGGACCACCCTGAAAAGGGCAGGGGCAGGGAGTGGCGTTGCGACCACGATGGATCGGTTACCGGGACTGTGAACCGCTGGTACTGGTGGTCACCATGGTTTGACCGTGAGGTTGAGCGTCGTGCTGACCCTCTGGATGTTGCCCAGAACATTCTGATTGACCACGTTGGCTCTGGACAGACGTTCTTCAACAGGCCGGCACTGGGGCAGCACATGCGGGAGCATGGCTTTGAACCACGTCGCTGCGAATGGAACGAACAGCAGCAACGCTGGGAAGACTACCCAGATGGTCGCTGGCGTGTCTGGGAGGCTGCTGGTAACAAGTCAACACCGCACTACGTCATGTTTGCTGACCCAGCCTATGGGTTAGGCCGTAACAACTCAGCAGTGGCTGTAGTCAATGTAGACACAGCCAAGTTAGCAGCGATGTTTGTTGACCCGCATGTGACACCGTTCGAGTTGGCTGAGATGATGTCGATGGCGGGACGTGGTCCGTTCAGGGGCCGGTATGGTTCTGCTCTGATTGGTTGGGAGAACAACGGACCCGGTGGCAGCATGGGATCAGATTTGTGGAGATTGGAATACCCAATGCTCTACCGCATGCGTGCCCAAGGACAAGACCATGACAAAGAAGGCCACACATTAGGGTGGACATCAACGCGGATGAGTAAGCGACTGATGCTTTCCAACTTCCAGCGGTCACTGTTGCAGGGCGAATTCTTCTGTCCATGCAACAAGACTCTAGAGGAAGCCAGCGAGTATGTGTTGACCAGAGACGGCGGCATTGAGTCACCAGAGGTTGCAGACCAGTCAGCAGGGGCGAGGCTTGCTCACGGTGACCGTGTGATCGCTACCGCAGGTGCAGTCATGCTGATGAATGAGTTTCCAGCGTTCCTTGACGAAGCGAGTGACTTCGCACCGGGAACGTACGGCAGCATGCTTGGGTGGGATACATGATTACGGCAGCAGAAAAGTTGAGGCAAGTTCTGGTACAAGTTGTATCGCGTTATGCGATAGAGTTCGACATGGATCGCTTTACGATCACTGGCGTGCTGGAGGACGTGAAGCAGGACACAGTTTGGGCCAACCTACCGGACGAAGAAGATGTCGAAGAAGAAGAAGAGGAATAAGTCCGGTTGGGACTCACTCCACACACCCGAACGCTTCGACGGCGTAGTTGGCGACATCCACCCAGAAGACTTGATTGGTTACATCACCAAGGACTATTTACCACAGTCGCGTATGCGTAACTGGTATCCCAAGTGGGCTGATGACGAAGTGGTCAGCGAAGCGTGGATTCACTGCACAAAAGCGAAAAAACAAAAAGTTGCGGGGAGGTGGAAAGTAAAACTCTACCTTGTTCTTCGGAAGTCCTGCTGGGTGTCTTACTGGAGACAGCATCACGGCAAGTATGTCCGCAACAAAGAAGGCAAGAAGGTTTACATCACCGATGTTGACATCCTCACCAAATACTGGAGTGACATGCCGGCTGACCTACGGGAGTTGCTGAGACCTTGAAAATTGCACCTTGACGTTAGAGCAAAGGTATGACCCCTTGCTCTATTGCACCCGTCAGTTGTCGCTTCAGGCAGAGGCTTGCTTTCACCATTTCACCGTGAACGACGCGGTCCCTGCTGCAAGTCAAGAGGGCGGATTACTCCGGCGTTGGTTAGGGTCAAATCCAACGACTTAGTTCGTTGACCGTGTTCAATGAGGAGGCCCACCCTCAGCAAGTTGATCTCCGATGGAGTCACGTCGGTAACTTGCGTACCCAGTCACGATGTAGACTAAGCCATGGCCCAGTCACTTAGAACACTCATCAGGGATGAAAACCCAGATGCCCAGTTCCTCACTCCGAGTATACTGGATCAAGCGATTGTCGGTTACGGGGGTAGACCGGGCGAGCCAGTAGTCCCCATTTATTGTCGATCTAGGATTCACCAAATTTTGGAAGACATCGGTGCAATCGACCCCGAAGCAGTTCACTCAATTGTCATAGGTACATCGGGCCGGGGTCCAATCAACATGCCGATTATCGCGGCACCCAAACCGGAGTGGGATGATGACTCTGACTATTGACATACTTGTTCTAATAGAGGGACTAGCGTTGCTGGTATGCGGCGTTTGGTTCGTCGCCAAAATTACTGCTACGCTGGGCCAGTTGACAAACTCGCTTCAGCGTTTGGAGCGAATCGTCGAGAGGCTCGATGAAAGACTAGACAATCACGAAGCACGCCTTATTCAACTTGAATCGAAGAAGTAATGACCTGCCCGGAATGCGAACGCAGACAGAAAGAAGAGAAGAGGTCTCTAGATGACTGCAATAGCAGTCTGGAGGCCATGAAGGTGAAGTGTCACCGATTGACTGTCGCGTTGTCTGTGGTGTCTGCGGTGGCTGGAAAAGAAGCCCTCGATATGGCTTTCAGCCTGTCAGACTCAGTCGCAGCAATCATTGAGTATGAGGGGAGTCCCGCTCCCGACGTTCTGGCTCTGGATGTGAGCGTGGAACAGGAGAGCAGCCTCCTCAGTGGACAGACCATCCCTGAATTTGAGCAGATTGATGATTTTTTCCTTGGAGTAGATGGCAATGAATTCACCCTCGGTGTTCTTAGCCAACCCCAGATAAGCGTCATCGAGGTCTTTGAAAAGGCACAGCCCATCTTGATGTCCGGTGCCGGTTTCTTCGGCTCGTCCAAATCGTTGCATAGCAATCATAGTTTATCTCCTTCTGAAGATCAGATTGTAGTACCTAGTCCTACATCGCTACCACTGCTGGCTTTGCTTGCATGGAAAGGAAGATCCCGTGTCCGCAAGACGTAAACATGAGGCCAGAATGGCTGGTCACCGCAATTATGCGTGTGAGTACCAGCGAGACCACGCCAGTCCCCAAGCCAAGAAGGACAGGGCTGCTCGGAACAAGGCTCGTAGAGATATGGGCTTGAAGAAGGGCGACCCGCGAGAGGTTGATCACGTCAAACCACTGTCCAAAGGCGGCAGTAACCGGCGTTCAAACCTGCGGGTTACGTCACGAACAGCCAACAGGAGGAAGGGTCGTGGGTAAGAAAGACGCTTGCTACCACAAAGTGAAGAGAACCGCCAAAGTTTGGCCCTCCGCTTACGCCTCTGGGCGGCTTGTGCAGTGCCGGAAAGTAGGAGCAGCCAACTATGGCAAGAAAAAAAAGCGAAAGTAGTGACAGTCTGCACCAGTGGTTCAAGCGAAACAAAGGAACCGGCTGGGTTGACTGTAAGACAGGCAAGAAGTGTGGTCGAAGCGGTAAAAAAGACTCAGGACGGCCCTACCCATACTGCCGTCCGACCATGGCTCAATGCAAATCCAAGGGTGCAAAGGCTGCTGCAAGGCGAAAATCTGGCCCCGGTCGCGTAAGAGCGAAGTAAGTTAGGACAACACCATGAAAAACGGCAAGTGCAGAGAGCGATACAACAAGTTGTTCAAGACCAACGGCAAAAAAACGCCAGTGAAGAGGAATATCAGCCGTGACAACAAGAAGAAAGCGTAAAAACGTATCGCTGTCGGTCAAGAAGGGTGAAAAAAGGCCGGCAAGTCAGGGTGCAGGGCTGACTGCAAGGGGAAGAGCCAAGTACAACCGTGCTACAGGCTCAAATTTGAAGGCTCCGCAGCCCGGAGGCGGTAAAAGACGCACCTCATACTGCAAAAGGTCTGCCGGCCAGATGAAAAAACACGGTATTAACTGTTCCAAGACACCCAAAAAGCGTATTTGTGCTGCCCGCAGGCGTTGGAATTGCAGTGGCAAGACCAAGAGGGCGTAAATGTTTGTTCGACAAATCTACTTAACAGCGTTGTTGGTGCTTTCAGGCTGTAAGACCCAAGGAGGATTCCAACTCCCTTTCGATCTGCCGGCGGCTACACCGCCGAACACGCAGAACGCTCTGATACTGGACAGTCTCAGCCCGTTTCGGTGGGCGGGGGCACTCTGCATGCTGTCGGGGGCACTTCTGCTGTTCATATCACAGGGCAGCAAGGGCTGGATTCCACTTCTGACGGGAGCGGGTCTGGTTCTGCTCAACACGCTTCTAGCACATACACTCAGCAGCACCTACACGATCTGGTTGATCGTGGGTACAGTAATCGTGGCCCTGTTGATACTGGGTCTAGACCTTCAGGAGTTCAAGAAATGTCTTCGATACCGTTCTCTGATGCGTTTGCGTCAATCCTCGTTGTCCTCTTATCTTTCCTCGCCGGAGCATGGATCGGACGAACAGTCCTCACCTTCCTCCGAAGCCTGATTCTGGGCAAGATCGGAGCATGCCCCGACTGTCCCAAGATCACGGATAGCAAGACTAAGGATTCTTGACGCGACAGCAGACACGGTCGCCGGCGGAAGCAACGGGTTGTTGTCTTCAGCCATGATTCGTAAGCGTCTGTAGTCTTCAACGTCAAGTCGAACACACACAGATGCTTTGCCAGATCGTGTCCGTACACCATCATTGGTGGTCGATGTATATTTGTCAGTGGTCATTTCTGAATCATAACTAGTAAGCCCGATGTATGGGCAAAGGAGTCTCGAATGAGTCGATTAAGTGGCGGTGGTTTTAATATCGGTGGCAGTGGCGGAAGAATTAGCGGATCGGGCGGTGGTGCTAAAAAGCCGGCTCGTAAGCACGTTCGCAAGGGTGCATCATCTGCTCGCAAGACAGCACGTCCCGTTAAGAAGAGGGACGAGAAGCGGGGTAAGAAGAAGAAGTAATCTTGAAACTAGACAAAAACACACCCCACGATCTGATACGGCAAGAGATCCGCAACTGGGTGGATCAGGTGCTGGACATTCCTTCAGACCACTTTAATGGTCTGTCGGCCTGCCCGTTTGCCAAGCCAGCCTTAGACAAAGGCAAGGTAGATATCCGCATCGGTGGGAAGCACACGGTCTGGGACACGGTTGATTACTTCCCCCCTGACCGTGATCTAGTGATTGTCTGCCCGATTTTTGCTGACAAGTGGCTTCCGGATTCAATCGAAAGTTTCTGTGAGCAACTGAACCGTGGTATCAAATCGGATGATCTGATAGCAATCCCTTTTATACCGGACATCGAAGGCGGCACTGAGCAGCCCGATGTAGAGTGTGAGAATTGGGATTACTTGATTGACGAGTCGTTTCCAATGATTTTTATTCAGCGGCTGTCTGAGTTGAAAGCAGCCTCCGCGAAGTTGCAGAAACGCGGGTATTACCTCAACGTCTCTAGCAAGTTTAGGGACTATGTAGAAAGCAGGGATTGATATGGCAGGACGTGGCAAGAAGATGGGCAAGAAGACCATGGTCAAGAAGGGCAATGGCGGCGGCTCTCCGGGCAAAAAGAAGAATGCCAACCGTCGTAAGCGTGGCGGGGGCATGGGCTACGGCGGCTGATGTCCAAGGTAGAACCGACAAGAGACCCACGGGGACGCTTTGTTCCCGGTGTGAGCGGCAACCCCTCTGGTAGATCTAAAGGGGCTGTCGGTCTCATGTCACGATTACGCTCAGTGCTTGCTGAAGAGGTCGCAGACGGGGTGACCCGTGCAGATGAAATGGTTGCCCTGATCCATCAGGCCATCCGTGAAGACCCCGTCAAGGCATGGCCCATCCTGAAAGACTTTGTTGCACGGGATGAAGGCCCAGTGGAGCAAGTACACAAACTGCAAGTAGCCCAAGAGGAGCAGCGGCAGGCGGATCAAGAGGTGGATATCGCCCTTGAAGCGTACTTGCAGCGTCAGATGATCGATGATTGATAGCAGTGCATCCAACCTATTCTTGGAAGTAGAGAACGCAATCGACTTCCGCGACCGCCACATGGTGTCCATGAAGGACATGATCAAGCGGTACGCCGGCACCGATTACAACAACACCTACACCCACGACGTACAGCCTGATGTTGACAACCACGCCTTTGAGTACATCTCACTGGTGTTGCCAAAGATTGTTTACGACAACCCCGCCGTCAAGATTGATAGCCGTCGCCCAACCTTGCAGGGTGAGACGGTGGCAAAGGTTCAGTTGGCAATGAACCGTTGGATCAACGACACACAATTCCGAGAGACACTGCACCGTGCTGCCATGGACATGATGTTCGGGTGGGGTGTTTTGATGACTGTAAGTGAGCCTGTCCCCGGTCAAAGGCCAGCGGATGAGGCAGTCAAGAGCCTCCCACGGGTGTATCGCATCGCTCCTGAGCATTTCTTCATGGACCCCAAGGCTGGTCACTGGACCGAGTCGCGGTTTATGGGCCACTCCTACGCCATGTTGCGTGAAGAATTGATTGACGCAGCCGAGAACGATGACACTTACGATATGGAGGCTATCCAAGAACTTGCCGGCAACTCTGGCATGAACAAGCATGATGGCACCAGCACTTACCAAGAGACCAGTAAGTACAGAGACGAAGTAGCCATCTATGAAATCTGGTGCCCCAACACAGGATCAGAAGCCGAAAGCGACGGAAAGCATCACGGGATGCTCTACACGCTCGCTGTTGCTGGTCCCACCTCTACCGATGATGAACCCTTCGTCGGATACGTCAGGGCACCACAGCCTTACTACGGGCCACGATCTGGTCCGTACACCCTTCTTGGTATTTACAACGTCCCCGGAGACCCGTATCCCCTTAGTCCCCTGACTGCGACCAACCAACTTACCCAAGAGATCAACGGGTCTTTGCGGCAGTTGGTCAGTAACGGGCAGTCCTACAAGCGGATCTATCTGGTTGACGCGAAGAACAAGAAGTTGGCGACCGACATCAAGGAGATGCCCGACCGCTTTGTGATTCCAGTTGAAGGTTTGGACACCCAGCGTGTCATGCCGATGGAGTTGGGTGGCATCACCGCCCAGCACGTCCAGTACCAGAACCTGCTAACAGATAAACTGGATAGACAGTCTGGCATCAACGATGCCCAGCGTGGCAATCTTTCTGGAGATGCAACCGCAACCGCAGTTGCCGTGGCTGAATCAGGTGCCACCGTCCGGCTTGCCCACATCCAGCGTCAATTTGCCGAAGGTGTGAAGGATTCGCTCCACACTGTCCTGTGGTACTTCTTCCACGACAACACAATCGTGCTGCCGCTGGGGCGAGATGCCATGATGCAGTTGGGTGAGATTGACCCCATCTTTACGGGCGGGGACGTGGACGGCGACTACGACGATCTCCTGATGACAATTGACCCGTACTCGATGGAGCGTACCTCTGAGGTGGTTCTTCAGCGTCGGGCCATCGAAGTTGTCCAACTGATCGGGAATATCGCACCCCTGTTCGCTCAAGCCCCGTGGGTCGATTGGCCTTCTGTGATGGCGATGCTTGGTCAAACCATGAACATCCCAAGCCTTGGCAGCATTATTGACCTTGAGAAGGCCGCAGAAGCGATGCAACAGGGTATGATTGGTCCCGCCGGCAGTGGCGGTGGCGGCGTGTCACAAATGGCTCCTAGTGAGAACCCAGTTGCTGGCACCAACGAGAACCAACAACAGATTGACGCTGCACTTAGAAGCGTAGTAGCAAGGGCTGGAGTATGATCTACCTGTTCAAAACCAAAGAGGGTGCTGAGATCGAGTTGGACTTTCCAATGGGGACTGCTCCCAAGATCGGTGACTGGATCATTCGCAACGGTGTGGAGATGCAGCGTGTGGTTTCGTTCCATCTTGACGAAAGCGGCATCGCTCGCAAGACCCACCAGTACCCGTACGTCTCCAACGCTCTGCCCCGCAAACTAGAGGGCTGTGACCTTAACAAGCAAGGCAAGCCAATCATCACTTCTCAGAATCATGAGAAAGAGATTATGAGCCAGCACGGCTACACAAAAGAGTAAATGGTACGATGTAGTCCATGGAAATGGACAACAATATCGTTGAACCCGAATCTGAAACCCCCGTAACTGAGGAGCCTACTTCTCAAGCGGTAGAGACATCGAACCCGACCGAGTCGGACGATGCTGTACTTGACCGCTTGCTAGGTGGTGAACCAGCCAAGGAGGAAACTCCTGCTGCTGAACCTGAGACCCCGCAGGTCGATAGTGAAGCGGTGGAAAAAGCCGTCAGTGTGTTGAAACGTGATGGTGTCCCAGACTCAGTCATTGCACAAATGAAAGAGTCCGACATGCAAGGGCTTACCGAATGGGCCGACAGTGCTGCCAAGAGGCAAGCAGAAGTTGACAAATTCGGTAACCGGCTCAAGGCTTTGGAAGAAGGGAACAAGGAGAAAGAAGCAGAGAGTCAACCTGACACCTCTGCGGAAGACCCCTTCCTTTCGGTAGAAGCAAAGTATGGCGAAGACGCTGCCAAGCCACTGCGTGAGATGGCGGAGCAAATGCAAGCCCAACTCGCACAGGTTCAACACATGGCAATTTCATCGGAATTGTCGCGTGCCGAAAACAACATGCAGGCCGTGTGGTCTGACAAAGAATTGGACCGTGACAAAATTACTACTTCTATGCAAGCCCTAGCCGAACAGCATCCGGGCCGCTTTAAGTCAGTTGAAGAGATGATGTTTGTGGCGTGTTGTGATATTTATGGTGAACCCAACTTGGACTCGCTTGACGAGAAGAAGTTGCAGAAGCCAACAAAAGCACAGCCCACGCCCATCCGAACGTCGGCACCAACCCCTTCGCCTAAGAAGGAGTTGACTCCCGCACAGAAGGAAGACGCAATCTTGGACGCGATTATGGGCGGCAAGTCTGCAAGTGAGGCGAAGGCAATGTTCTCATAAAGGGTTTAAGACATGGGATCTCCAGTCCAAACCTTCGTTGACTTCGTTAACTCAACAGGCCCAACCTACATGACTTCCGCTGAGGAAGTCGTTAACGAAGCAGTGAAGAATACTTATTGCTTCTCACGACTCTTGAAAGACAAGGGCGATGAGAAAACTGTTCAAGGTGGCAGCGAAATTCGTGACGTTGTCATGTTTGATGAAAACAGCACCTACGCACACTACCAGCCAAACGAAGTGTTCTCTTGGTCAAACCCACAAGTGACCGACACGATCACCCAACACTGGCGGTTTGCTATTGACCATATGTCGTTTACTGACGCTGAAATCGAATTGAACTTCGGTGAAGGTCTGTCGGCTGATGGTGCCAAGGCTGTGTACAAGCGGCTCAAGCGAATCAAAGAGCAGCGGATGATGACCTCCATGCTGAACGGCATGGAAGCCGACCTCTTCCGTCCAACCTTTGGTAACGCCACTGAGATGGAAGGGGCCAACGGCAAGTTGCCATCGTCCATTCCTTCGTTCATTACCGAGAAGTGCTTTGACGCTACTGGCGTTACTGGTCGCTTCCGTGGTGGACGGCCTCTTGGCTACTCCAGCACTGTGATGGGTGTTGATCCAACCACCGAGCATCGCCGGTCGAACGAAGTGGTCTTCTACAACAAAAAGGCCACCGCCAACTCCGGTGCCCAAACGAAGCCTGCTAACTTCAACTCGCACTACAACGAGGCTGCTCTTGAGTCCAGCACCACTACCATCTTTGATTTGGTCGGTGCGTTTGATGAGATGTTCTTGCGATTGCAATACATCCCACCAAGCACTCAATCGCAATACTTCGAGGATGCCAGCCTTAACCGGCAGATCATTCT
>Ga0070746_10000410_pt1 | contig 25331 bp, 32 predicted proteins | sample VirMetDEL_Mar_21_FD_77016 | JGI IMG/M metagenome (GOLD analysis project Ga0070746, IMG submission 77016) | Aqueous microbial communities from the Delaware River and Bay under freshwater to marine salinity gradient to study organic matter... | ecosystem: Environmental > Aquatic > Marine >...
AAAACGCTTTAATAGCCATATTTTGATGACTATCATAAACTGGATCAACAATATGAGTTGGTATACTCACTACCCCAAGTATGCCTGACTCAGGATAATCCTTGTGAATAATATTTTCAAAGAATAACTCAACATCTATTAAAAGGTATCTTAAATATTCCCAACCCTTTTCTTTTAATTCAAAAATATTAATAAACTTTTTGAATTCATCGTTGATTTGTTTTTCGATTAACGCGTCATAATCGAAAACATCTCTAAATTTAAGTTCAATAATGTTACCCATTTCATTTTCGCACATGAAGTCATCACATATCTCATCAAGCGCGTCTGAAACTTCAGCGAATGCTGACATTACTCTATAATCCCTTAAACGTCGGCCTTTATCAACGTCAAGGTTAGCATACATTAACTGATTGTAAGCCCTGTCAGCTAAAAAATTACCTATAGGTTGGTCAGATTCAGGTACTTTAGGGGTAACTATAGAATGTTTTGCTAAAAGATCACTACGTAATGTACCTGCTTGGTAAAAGTCTTTAAACTTAGGGTTTTCTTTTTGTACATCATCAATAATCGCAGCAGGAGATTTATATGGCAGCGAATTATTTATAAATTGCTGCAAACTCCTTCCAAATGTAGATTTTTTTCCTGTATCCATTTTTAACTCACTGTTATACCATTAACAATAGTTACATCTCGACCGAAAACCCCGTAACCTGCTGGATTGATTGCAATAATATCAACCGTTCCTGTTGCAGTAACCTCAGGAAATGTAATAGTCATGGTATTATTATTTATAGTATATGTTGTAATAGGAAACCCACTAACTTCGGGATAGTTAGCACTTAAAGTCGTAGATGGTGTGCTATTAGTACTAAGACTCGTTAACGTATTCCAAAAATTATATGCTGATAAGGTATAGTCTGCATCAAACATAATACTATTATCTGTAGTACTAAGCATTACATACGTAACAGTATCGAAATTATAACCTGTAAATGACTTAACAGCTGAAAAATTAAGAGTGAGGGTGTTCCTAAAATCCCCAGTGAACTGAGGTCGTGCAGATATGGTCATAGTGTCGAAGTTTGCACTAAAACTTGTAACGTTAGTTAGATATGTACCATATAATTTAATCTTACTCATACTCGAATCCTGTAACTGGTATAAAGTTAGTATCAATAGTGAATATATTTTTCACATTACTATTAGCATTCTTTCTAAATAACCAGGTCTTTATGGTGAAAGATGTATTTGCTCCTACTCTATAAGGTTGACTCGAACTAAGCTCTTTAGGGTAATCAAGTGATATATTACCGTCCCATAAAACTTCAGATCTAATCTCATAATCGTTTTGTAAATTTTGAGTCGAAGGAACTTTCCAGCTTATAATAATATATGGATTGTTATAAGGTACGAAATTGCTTAAAATTTGATCCATATCGGTTTGATACTTAGTCAATATATCCATGTTGACACCTATATCAACTGGTATAGGGGATGGAAGGTAGTTACTATCAAAAGATTCTATATCAGGGCTCTTAGGTAAATAAAATCCGGGGATTTTATTAAATACTCTATCATTATCTCTAGTTAAACCAGACATAGAGACAGCAACAACAGGTAATTTGAGATGCTGGTTTCTGTTCACTAAATCATATAACACTCTCTCTTTAGGAGCATATACAAAATTAGCTTGAATTTTTTCTTGAACAGAACGATCTTTGTTATATCTGTTGATAACGATACTATTGAAGGCAGAAACAAACTGCCTCATAACATCTTTTATCTCGAAACCATAGTATTGAGCTTTCAATACTAATATTTAGTTTAAAGCTTGTATTCTCTTATAAGTTTATTACCCAAACTTAGTCTTTTTGTAAAACTTTCATCAAGAACTGACATATACTTTTTGAGAACTTTCACAAAACATTTATCTATTATATATGTATCGCTACTATCTTCAGTAGATCTAGTTGTTCTACCGCAAGCTTGGACCATATTTTTGAGCATTAAGAGATTGTACCAATCTTTATCTTGTTTCATTATTAATTTTGCACGAGCATTTTGGCCTATCCATGGGCATTTTGCGATAATTTGAAATTTTCCTAAATCTCCTTTGAAATCAAACCCTGTTGTAAGAGAAGGACTAACTAATACTACAGGATCAGAAGATGATTTATTAATTTTAACTAAATCTGAATTACTAAACTCACCTTTAATTCGTATAATTAATCTATCCTTAAATTTATATAACGGAGAAGATTTTTTGAGAGTTTCCTCTCTCAAGACTTTAGTAATTTGGCCAGAGCAAGTATGTATGATTCCTTTGTCGTTAGGGTGCTCAGACAATATAAAGGATATTTCTCTGACAAGAGCTTTAATCATCAAAGGATCTCTAGTTTTGTCGTTAAAATATTCAGACTTCAAATAAACCCCACTATCAGGTATGAATATAGGTGATTTATTAGGATCAAAGTCACTTGAAATAGAAACAACATCATAATCTTCTTCTGTCAAACCTAAAGTTTTAGCGTAATGTTTAATATTAATAAACGTTGCTGACATTAATACTACCTTTTCTGCATGTCTGAAAAGCTCTTTACAAAAAATATCAATATACAAGGGTGTGAATATTAAATTACCTAGCTCTATAGTAACAACATAGCTATTTTTATTATTACTATACATTTTGAGCAATCGCTCTAAACCTATACTTAATGGAGAAAGTTCTTGATACTTAGTAATAGTATTTTTATCAGGTTTATTATTTTTAGTATATGCTCGTATACGCTTTATTTGTTTGTTTATATCTTCATAACACTCAATCAGGTCTTCTATTAAAGTTTTTTCTCTATATTTAAAATTAATACCGTGTTTTTGAAGTATAGATCTATCAAGAGTAAATTCATAACATTTGATAATAATATTTTCAATATCTGCTGCTTCATCTAATACTAGAATTTGACGACGTTTAAATATATCAGGTAGATAAATAAATTTATCATAATTTAAACACGCGAACTGACTTAATAAAACTGCGTCTTGATTATTATAGTAATCACAACACTTATCTTTGAGGCAAGCTTTTTTTTGTTTACTTGAAAATAAGCAAGGGGCATTAGTAAATCGTACAGGTTTTTTAGATTTTAAATTACAAAAATAATTGCTCTTACCTTTGAAAATTTCCGTGTTAAAGTCTTGATGTAGTTGATCTTGTAATGGTATAGTAGGAGTTAAAACAAAACATCCATGCGCAGGCTCTTTATAAACTTCATTCTCATGTATAAATCTCCGTGATATATCATCAACTTTATTAATTTTACCTGTGTTGACTAACTCAATATAATTCTTACTAGGTTGTCTGGCAGAATTACCGTAAGCTTTACCGAACAAAGATTTACCAGTACCTGTAGGAGCACTAAAGATAACAAACTTTTTTTCACAAGCGGACAAACGATCAAGAGCCTTCAATTGATTTTGAGTAGGCTTGATAACTTCTCCACCTCTTTTCTCACGAGGGAAGTATTCTAACATTAAAAATTAATTATTAAGGTTGAATTATAGAATTTATTTTTGAGATTTTTCATACAACTAACCATTTTGAATTTCTGTATAGGGTCGTTGTGATGAACATATCTATTATGGTATGATAGTTGAATGCTAGACTTATTCAACTCCATATTGAAGGGGTAAGGGAAGTCAAACTTTTTAGAACAGTTAAATATAAACTTAAAATTAAAATCTTTAAACTCATAGAAGACAAGTTTACCTGAAGCTACAGTTTTACCTCGAAGCTCTACTTTTATATCTTTCAATAAAATTTGTTTAAAGTTATCTTCTAAGAGATCTAATAAATTCATGTGTTCATAAAAACTACTTTTTCATCTGCAGACATGGGAGCAAAAGTTTCATTGAAAACATCCCAAAATTGTTCTTCAGACCATTTTTGTATAAGGTCAACACTATCACAATTTACTGTTCTCCAGTTTTGCATAAAAATATCCCAGGTAATAATTGTATTTTCATTTGCAGTATTATACCGAGGCGCACCAGAGCTCGGTTTGAAGTTTAAAACTGTACGACCGTTAATACTATTAAGTATATTAAGGTTATTACAGCATAACATTCTTCGAGTTTGAGGGGCATTAGGCTTAGGAGTTCTTCTCATAAACCTGATTTCACAAATATTATTATTTAATTCACCTAATAAACTAGCTCTACTCACTTTCATAAGTTTCATCTTTCTCACATACACCGAAAATACGTTGCTCATTCAAGAAAACACAATCTCTTGCTGAACCTTCAATTCCTTTAATAGAGATATTATCTACTTTAATACCTTTGTCATCAGGAAAACAAACTATATCTCCTACTTGAGCGTATTTACATAACGGGCCTGTGAGAATAACTCGAGCTAATCTCCAAGTACGTTGAACTTGAGATAATGGAATATGAATACCATTACGAATTACTGATTTACCGTCTTCAGTTAAATCAACATATTGGACTAATAAAATATCATCTAGTACTTTATTAAGTTTATAACCTAAAAGGCTAAAGGAATCATTTCTATACAAATCAAGATCTATAAGACTTCGTTTTGCAGAAACATCAAAAGCATCTCTTTGTGACTCGGTAAGTTCTACCCCGGATTTATCTAAAGCTTTTTCAAACTCACTCATAATTTTCTATATTTAGTTTAAACTCTTTAAAATACAAATCAACTTCTCTTTTTGAGATTTCATGTAGATTTGCACACTTACTATAATCTTTATCTTTAGTTGTTTTCTTCTTTATATAACGTATAAATTTCTTTTTTAGTTTAGGCAAAGTGTTAGTTAGAAACTTGTAATGAAACTCTTTATCCGAATTGCTCTCACAATTGTTATTTACAGTATGATTAACTATATAACATACATCAGAACTATACTGAGACAAGAAGCGATTAATTATATATGGGCTATATACACTATAGTCAGATATATCTAACTCATTATTGTTTTTATCATGAGTTATATTGTTAAGAAAATCAAAAATAGTCATTTAGTTTATTTTAATTTATACAAAGTAAATATTCAAGTGAATTTATTAAATAAAATTTTCGATCAAATTTACATAATAACATGTCCATATACCCAGGATAGATTACCTAGTTTAATAAACAAACTTAAAAAAGAAGAAATACAATATCATTTAATATTCGCTCCAAAAAAAGACTACCTACGTTCTGCAGGCTCAAAAAAATGGCCAGTAAGCAAGGGAAATAGAAGCTGTTGGTCTGGTAATGAGTCTGCTTTTCTTCACGCAAAATATTATAACTATAATACTATTTGTATTATGGAAGATGATATATATTTCGCGAAAGATTACAAGAAAAAATTAAAAAGCTTTTTTGAAAAAATACCAAATAATTGGGAAATATTGAATCTCGGATGGCATGTATGGAATTGCCCGAAAACCCCAAATCAAATACTCGAAAAAATTGAGAAAGATTCAAAAATAACTGGCTGTCATATAACAGGATATAGATTTGTACTAGATTATATAATTAACAAATGGAAAAACTGTAAAAAAGCTCAACCTACGGATACGTTTTTATTAAAAAATGTATTTTATGAACGTATCTCTTATACAGCTAATGAAAAAATGTTTATACAGAGCTCTATAAGAGATTACGAACCAGATTCTAAAAAATATTATAAAAAATATTTAACTCAAATAGACGATTAAACAATTACCTTTGTTGTAGCAATAAAAATATCATCAGCTATTTCGTAAAAAATATGAATAATGTTTTTCATAAACTCTTCTGCTTCTTCATCTCTAAGATTAGTACTAAAAGCAAACGCAGGTGCTTTCGGTCCTGCAACTACGTTAATACCTGTATGGCCAATAGCTACATTATCTTTAGAGTATGTTATACTAACACTACATTTACCTTTTTGCTGTATAATACCATGCTGCTGATGCTCTGCATGAACAATAAGATCATCTCCATCTACTTCAATAGGTTTCTTGAGATAATTGGTTGAAAGAATGTTCGCAATTTGAGTGTTAAATAATCTTTGAAAAGCAACAGCGCCGAGAGGGCACAAATTAGGAATTTCCCAGCAAAAATTAATAGCATCACCAGAGTAAATATAATCATTGTTAATAAGGTCTTCATTATCAATCATTCCTTCTGCTTCTACGAGCATAGGAGCACGAAAAGCAATAATATTACCAATTGGAAGGGTTTTTTTACCAAAATATTTATATGCAAATCTATTATGAATAAGATTACCATCATATATATCAATGTTAGTTACTATCATTACTCTATATTATAATATTATTTCATTATATCAATATATTATCTAAAGATTTAACCGGATGATAAAAATAATCCTGATTGAAGTCTGGATCAATCCTCCATTCTTCATAGGAAATAAATTTATCTATATCATCTCTAGATTTATTAAGTATTCCTAATGACTTCATTACTGTTCCTAGCCTTAGCTCACATAACATATTATGATATTTAGCTTTATTGATTGTCATCTCTTCGTAAAATCTTTTGAGAGCATAATTCTTGAAGTATATACATGTACTTTGACCGATAGCTGCGAAATCTCTTTCTATACTATTACTAAACTGTAAATATCTCTTAGTCCATTCCCAATCAGTTACATCATATTTTATATTATTACCGAAAAAATCCCTATCGAGATCAAAAAAACTCTCAATAGAGCAATTACATACAGTATCATATTCAATAACAAAATAACTTTTGTAGTCAGGTAACTGTCTGTATGCTTCGCAAAGTAAAATATCGCAACTATACCAGTCAGGATTATCAGTACATTCATTAGTTATAGTAGCTAAACCAGTATTATTAGGGTAATTTTCTCTAGTTGCAACTAACGAATCAACTAGAAGATCATATCCTTCAAAACCTATAGGGTAAAAATCCCAAGACGGATTTAATTTTTTTATAATATTAGAATTTTCGACCTCAAAATCAGTATTATTAAAATGAGTAAATATTATAGCTTTATTGTTATTCATTATATACTATATAAATATGTTTAATGTATAGTATATTAAATACATTTTTTCAAAAAATCTATGTAATTACATGCTTTGAATTATCAGAAAGACATGAATTCATAAAAAAACAGTTTGATGATCTCAAACTTAATTATGAATTTGTAATAGCTCCGGATCAGTATATGTTTCAGGAAAATTATTTATCTGTATCAGAGCAAAGTTTAGTTTATGCCCATACAAATAGTATAAAAAATGCAATAATAAAAAATTACAAACAAATTTTGATATGCGAAGATGATGTATTTTTTAATAAAACATTATCAATTATTGATATACAGAATTTTTTATTAACTTTACCTAAAGATTGGAATTTTTTGCAATTAGGCAATCAAGAATGGGCCGAAAAATGGCTTCAACGCGAAAAAGTTAGTAAAAATTTATATCGATTTTTTCATGGCACAGGTTCCCATTGTATAGGTATAAGAAATAATGTATATAAAAATATTATAAAAAGTTTAGAGAGCGGGGAATATCCTGCAGATTTTGCATATTATAGTTTATATAAAGATTATATTTGTTATTGCCCAGAAAAATTTATAGCAGATGCTCTCTCTAAAAATAATCATTTAAATTACAATTCGACATCCCATATATTTGAGAGTACAATTTTTCATAAAAATTCAATTGTTGAGAAATGAAAAAAATATTAAGAAAAAACTATTGTTTATTAATGCAAAAAATATTCAATGCTTTAGGGTGTACTACTATACCTAAAAAGCTGCATTTTATTTGGGTAGGAGATAAACCGATACCCAAAAAATTTGAAATATATTATAAAAAATGGGAATATCTATATCCAGATTACGATATAAAAATATGGGATGATAGTTTAGTACAGAAAAAAAACGTTATACCAGATAATTTAAAAGATCTTTACTATAATTATTCTCAATACCCTGTATTCCAAGCTGATATATTAAGATATTGTATATTATATAAATATGGTGGTTTGTATTTTGATACAGACTTTGAGCCTCTCAAAAAAATAAAAGATGTATTTTTAGATTTTGAGTTTATAGGAGCAATACAAAATAATAATAAAGTAGCTATTGGTTTTATAGGTAGTGCCCCAGGTAGTGAATTACTACAAAGTTTATTAACAGATTTACCTATACAAATAGATAAATTTATTTCAGCACACGGTGAGAAACTAAGCTTTAATTATTATTTACATAGTTTAACTGGGCCTGAGATTTTTGATAAATATTGTTATTTACAAAACAAATTCAAATTATTTCTTTTTCACACCTGAATATTTTTATCCATATTGGCATGAAGATAAAGAAGATAAAGAAATAGAAAACTTTAAAATTAAATCCCCTATTTCATATGGAGTACATCATTGGTCAAAATCTTGGGAGGATATTGAAAGTATAGAACAGGATAATATAAATATTAATCAAATTAATATACCAGATATACCTAATACATAATGAATGATATTTCTATATATAGTTGCGCTAGTTCAGATTTAAATAAAGAGGTATTATATTATCAAAAATTGGTTTTTGAATTTTTTAATTTAGAAATACAACAAATTATTAAAGAAGATTTTGTACACGGTTTAGTTCTTGATAATATTATTAAAAACTGTGTATCAGAAAACATTATTATCTTTGATGTAGATTGTATACCTTTAAAAATAGATTTTTTGCAAAAAATAATACATCAAATCAAAGATGGTAATACTTTATCAGGAGCAGTAGGCTGTGCAAATCATATAGATTCAAGTTTTACTTATATACACTCTTGTTTTATGGCCTTTAAAAAACAACTTTATTTAGATTGCGGTACTCCTTCTTTGAATTCTTATGGTTTTGACACTTGCGGTAAATTTACCCAAGTATGTATTGAGAAAAATAAAAATATAAAATACTGGAATATAACTGATAGAGGGGATAGTATATGGGACACTCCTGATAATGGGAAATTCGGCCATGGAACAGTATATGAAAACTTAATTTATCATCAATATGAGATTAGAAAACCTCAATATAGTACCCCGTTTATTAAAAAATGTAAAGAAATTATAAATAAATGATTTGTTTAAAAAAATATTATTATAGTTTACCTGAACAAGTAAGAAAATGTTTAACTCCAGAAGAAATACACTGCTTTTATAATAAGATAGATTCGTATATCTTTACATCTTTTAAAGTAGCATCAACTTCTTTAAGACAAAAATCTTTTACACATGAAATACAACGAGTATACGAAGTAGATGATAAAAAAAATATTTATGGTTTATATCGTTGCCCTAAACAAAGATTAGAATCTTTTTACAAAAATAAAATATTGTTTAGTTCTAAAAAAGAAAATCAAAAATGGGAACCGTGTCAACCTAAAATATTTGAGATATTCGGTCTTGAAAGATTTTTAAATTCAGATATAACATATGAAGAGTTTATTAATGAAGCAGTAGAAGAGCTATCATATAAAGATGTGCATTTATTACCTCAAACTTACTATATACCATCATTTGTTGAAAAACACATCCAGTTGTTACAATATAATCCTATACTTGAAAAAAAATTCTATATTACAACGATAGAAAATAAAACTTCTAATATAAAATTTAATTATACAAAAAAAATGATTAATAATATTGAAACAATATACAAAAAAGATTATTTAAGATTTTTTAACCATGATTCTTGATAGTAATAACTATACAGTAAAAATTTTAAAACAGTTTGATGGAGAATCAAATTACTTTAATTGCACTTCATATAATAATAATGTTCTTTACAGAAAAGAAACAATATATAATAAAGAATTTCTTATAAGCGGTATAGTGAATGAAGAAGATAATTATATTTTAAAGCCATATACAGATAAAAACTTATTATATAGTTTTGAAGACCCTCGTTATATTAATGAAAAAGAAATAAGCCTCAATAGAGTAGAAATAGATATTAATAAAAATTATAATATTAATATAGTAAAAGTATGTAAGTTTGACTTATATACAAAAGAATTTACTTTCTATAATACTCAGAGCGGTATTTATGAAAAAAACTGGCAATTTTTAAATAACGAAATATTGTATAATCTACAGCCATATATAATTTTTGATCAACAAGAAATAGTAATAAAAGAAGAATATTATGATTGGGGGTTTTGGATTGATAAATATGGTTACCCTTTTTTAAGTACTAGAGAATTCAATATTGGTAGCAATACATATATAATTTTTCATAGTCATAATAGAGATTCAAACGGCATAAATTTTTATTATTATTGCGGGTTAGCTCAAATAGATAATAACTATAATATTTTAGGTTATTACAAATTACCTCTTTTTGATACCTCGAACTTAATTGAAACAGATATATCAAGAGGGTATTTTGATTGGAGACGAGGTCTTAAAAACAAATGTCAAGTAGTTGATGTTGTTTTTCCGATGACAGTACAAGATAATGAGAAAAATATTAAAATATATTGCGGTATAAATGATTGCGCTGCTGGTATTATAACTATAGAAAAAGATATACTACAAAAACAATTGCAATATCACTCAAATATTTTTGAAAAATTCTAAAAAGTTATTTTTATTAGTATTGAATAAATTAGTTAAATATTTTCTTGGTTTTTTATAATTTTTAGAAGCGATTTTATCCTCAAGATCTGAAGAATCGACAATAAAACCTCTGCGAAAAGGAAACTTAGTGCTCTCACTATCATTATTACTATTTAAAAATTCATATTCTTCGTTAATTATAATACCTGGTTTGGTCTCTAAAAAAATTAAATAGTCTGGATCAATTTGCTCTTCCCAAACTGGTATTTTTGATGCAATAACTTTTTTATCGCATAACATTCCTTCAAACATATAGTGTCCGTGTGCCTCATATAAAGAAGGACAAATATGAGTATCACTAGTATTAAAAACTCTTGAAAGTTTAGTATCAGAAATATATTCGGTATAATAAAATTCTGTTCTTACATCCTTATACCTACCAGTACTATCGAATATATGTACATTAGTATTATTAAGTAAGCATTCTGTATTTTTTTGTATAGATTTGCCTGCAAAATGTATTATATTATTATTTTTATATTTATTATAATGATTATCGTACAAATCTCTTGACCAAAAATACAAAACATTTATATTAGAATGGAGACCTTCTAATAATTTTTTTGCAAACTTATTTTTTACTATAACATAATCAAAGTCTGACAATGAACTTGCTTCCTTACAGGTAAGCCACTCTTCATTAACAATAAAAACGTTAATTTTATTTCTTGTAAGTAAGTTAGGCTGAAAATTTTGTATAAAAATACCTATATCATATTGTACTTCTGGAGTATAATCAAAATAATTATTATTATCATTCTGACTTATTGAAAAATCAAACAAAGAACAATCAAATTCAGCATCTAAACACTCCTTAATTAAAGACGCATCAACTTTAACTCCTACTCCATTGTCCCAATAATAGATACAACTTGTACGCATTATTTATAACCTAAGAAGTCCCATTGATCAATATTATTATCCCAATAAACATATATACCAATAGGTAAAAGACAGACATCAACAAGCTTACCGTCTTTAAAATGCTTGCGCATGGATTTTTTTTCAACAAGAAAAAGCTTTTCGTTAAAGTAAATTGTTTTTAAACAATTTTTATACCTCTTCTCCATCTGTTCTTTATGGTTTATTAATCTCCAATCCCAATTAAATGGACACCAATAAACCTCGTCTCCTTCTGCGGTAGTAACTTTAGGTGTTTTAATATCGAAATATTCAATATTTTCTGTTTGTTCCTCGGTAACGGTAAATTGCTGATCCTTAAATAAAACTTCCATGGCTTTTTATATATTTTAATCTAAATATGATTAATATCAAGATGGATTTAACGGATAAATTTTGCAGCAGACCTTGGGATTTTTTTGAAATACAAGAAAAAAATATATACAACTGCTGCCCTACTTGGGTTAATCATGTAACAATAGGGGAAACTACTACTGATTTAGATATAGAAAAAATATGGAACGGAGATCTAGCTAAAAATTTTAGAAAATCTATATTAGACGGTAGTTTTAAGTTTTGTAATAAAGAATTATGTCCTCAAATTAAAAATAACTCATTACCTACTATACAAGAAGTAAAAGAGGGTAAGATAGGTTCAATATATTCTACGATAATAGAATATAAGTTAACCCAAACAGACAAACCAGGTACTATAAATCTATGTTATGATAGGAGTTGTAATTTGAGATGTCCTTCGTGTAGAAAAGATTTTATATATTACACAGAAAAGACATACAAAAAAGAGTTTGATAGACTAACTTTAATAAATGAAGCGGTCTTAAAATATGTACATTCAGAAAAAAAAGAAATAACTCTCAATATTACAGGTTCAGGAGACCCGTTCGGGTCTAAACATTTTTATAATTTACTTAAACAACTTAATTATAACAAAAACCCTAAAATTAAATTACTATTACAAACTAATGGAGTTTTATTTGATGAAAAAAGATGGGAAGACTTAAAAAATATACATAAATTCCATATTGATACTATTATTAGCTTAGATGCAGGAGATAAGCAATCATATGATCTCACCAGAAGAGGTGGTGATTGGAATAAAGTAAATCATAATTTAGGTTTTATAAAAAAACTACAAGAACAAAAACTTATAAATTGGGTAAGATTAGATATGGTAGTACAAAATAACAACTACAAAACAATACCTCAATTTATTGATATAGCTCGAAAACATGATTTTCACTCATATACATCTCGTATAGTGAATTGGGGTACATTTACCCCTATTGAATTTATGTATCATAATATTTTTAATACTAACCATAAAAATTATATAGATTTAAAGCGCTTAGTTAAGCAGGTATCTCCATACGAAAAACATGATTGGGGTAATATATCTGATATTTTAAATTAATATACTTAAAAATATTCATATATGAAAAACATTCCAGTATATTGTGTAATTCGTACAGATAGAGATTATAATTATACTCAAACAACAAACTTAGAGTTACATCAAGGCTCTCCTGAATATTCCGGTCAATTTGCAATATACTGGAATAGTATTTTCAAGAAAAAATTATCTAAAGTAAAGCAAGAACTAAGACACATAAGTTTTAATTCAATAAAAAAGGCTGATTTCGATAAAGTGTACTGGAATTTGCAAGATTTTTTTGATGATTATAAAAATATAAAAAATAAAACCCTAGTATACATGCAAGATGATGATGATTTGGTAGTACCAGATATTGCATCTAAAATAAAACAAAATTACAAGAGAGGGTTCGATGGGTTAGTTTGGGGACATCTAAGGCTACATGGTATGTATAATTTTTATTTTACTGATATTGAGATTGGTCGAAAAGGATTAGATGATAAAGGTAATACTATGGATATAAATTTTAACCCATTTCCTTTTATTCAAAGCAACCATAATGTTACATTATATCCAATAGAAAAAAATAATAAAATAGGTACTTACATAAAAGAGTTAGATAAAATATTACCAATTAATCACTCATGTATTAACTGGTATCTGTTTCAAACGTCAAAAAAATTTATTAGAATAAATGAGATATTATCAGTATATAATAGTACACCTGCTTCAACAACTTATATAGGAGATGAACTTAATATACTAAAACATGAACATGCTAAAGAATGGTTTGAGTCTACAGAAACTTTTTATAAATATGTAAAAAAATTTACTCTAGTAAAGGAAAAGGGTTGTGTGCAAGCATTACCTCACAGTTTAAAAAGATACATAACAAAAACAAAAAACATTTTTAAAGATTGCTTATGACAACAATTTTTGGTTTAGCAGATAATTATTCTATAAATGAGTGTAAATATTTTTTAAATTCCCTACAACAAATAAATTTTCAAGGGGAATTAATTCTATTTTCTAATACTTTAAAAGCAAGAAATGTTACAAAATATAAATTTTGTAAAATAGTTAAAAAACCTTTAAAGTATATAAATTTAACATATGCAGAAAATGTTCTACGCTACTTTTACTTTTTGGATTATATAAAAGAAAATATAACTCATAATAGTAAAATTTTATTTACTGATATACGAGATACAATATTTCAAACTAATAAAGTTTTTAATATAGAAATGAAAAAAGGTATGTACTTTTTTCGAGAAAATAAAAACAATTTAATATTTACAGAAGACTGGCATAATATATGGTATAAAGATATAGAAAGAGAAGATATGCTTGATCTTAATAGTAAGAAAAAATTTATTTACTGCAGCGGTATACATTTATTTAAAAATAAACAATACGCTATACAATATTGCGAATTGTTTAAGCAAAAAGCCGCAGATTATAAAAAATATACTTGGAAGCTTATGGATCAACCAGTACATCAAATGGTAATATATGAAGATAAAATAGATTCAAAAAAATTATTATATAATGAAAATAATGAATTAGTTTTTCATATGGGGCTATGCGACGAAGGAGAATATTCAGTTAATGAACATGAATTTGAAGCAAAAAACCACATTACTAAAAATAAAAAATATTCTAAAACAAAAATATGTTTGAAAAAAAGTGTTCCATCTATTATACATCAGTATGATCGCCGAGAAAGAGCTACAAATTTAGTAAAGGATTTATATACATGAAAATTGCTGTATGTTTTAGCTCTCAATTGAGAAATTATAAATTATGTCTACCAAGATTAAGAAAAAAGTTTACTGAATTACTAGTAAATCAAGGACATACTGTAGACTACTTTGGCTCTTTTTCAAACAATCTATCATTTGGGTTTAAATACTATAATAAAAAATTTGGGCTTCCGAAAACAGGGTCATTTACAGATAAAAATAACGGTTTTCTTACCGTATATAATGATTGGAACTTTTTAATAGATAAAAAAGAAGCATACAACTTTTTGATGAGTCATATTCAGTTTAAAAAACTAGAAATATTAGATAACTGGAAAGATCCTGTAAAAACTAGCTATACTGATGGTATATATAATAGAGATTCTGTTTCTGAAGACGGTTTAAGTATAAATCAATGGTATTATGCAGAACGCAGTGTTAGTTTAATGCAAGAATATGAAAAAGAAACTAATCAAGAATACGATGTAATAATACGCATGCGGCCTGATATGTTATTACTATATTTAGATTTGATAGGAATAACTAATACAATAAATGAACCGTATCATTTTAAAGCTGGGTATGTAGAAGTACTAAACGGGTGGCCTTCGATAGGAGACTGGTATCATATATTTGGCAAACAAGCCGCTAAACGCTACCATAACGGACTATGTCAACGGTTAATATCATGTTATAATGATATGTATCTAAGAAAGAATGATTTGAAGCAATCATGGGGCGGTAACCCTCCACCTGAAACTATGTGGGCTTATTGTACAAGAGGTATAGGTAAATGTACTTTAACTACGCTAGGCTTCGGTGCGATGCTTTGTAGACAGTTTATAGAGGAATATTATCCAGATATAGATAATATAAATATGGAACAATTGTGTGATTATCAATTTGATATATCATTATCTAATTTTGCTATAGAAGAGTATTTGAATAAAATAACAAATTATAATGTTATAGATGATCACTATGATCAGTTAAGAAATTATATAGAGAGTAATAATATTAACGTATTGAAGCTTAGAGAAGGTCATTTAGTGACAAATGACATTTCAAACACGGATGAAATTTTAAAAGATTTTAAAATAATATGATACAAGAAAAAATTTACGTAGTAAAAAGAATTGGAGAACACTACAAACAATCAATGGAAATTGACCCTGATAACGGTCATCATCAAAAAATACAGCAACATATTGATGTACTGAAAAATGTAAATATAGATTATTGGGATACGAGAGATAAAATTGTTAATTTAGCAAAATTAAATTTATATAATGCTGGATTCAAATATGTAGTTGAAACATTACAAGACTTTGAGCGAAATATCGAAAATTTAAGAGATAAATGGGTTTACTTTACTGATGATGATGATTGGGTTGATAGTAATATAATTACAGTTTTATCAGAAGTTATACGTAATAATAAAAATCTAGATTGCATTATATGGCCGCATATTAGATATCACGCTCTTACAAATATCATTACAGGTAATAAAGAGATAGATCCTAATTACAATCCAACGCCAAGATTACAATCTAATCATTGTGTTATAAAAATAACAGATAATTTTATAAGCAAGTGGAAACCAGATTTAAATATTAAAGATAAAACTCAGCACTGGAATTTAAATGATTATGTCTTTGAGTCGCCTGATTTAAATTTAAATGTTGTAGAGATACCAAGATTTTTATCATTATGGAATAATACACCTATTAGCTTTAGCTGGCATATGCACCCAGAAATATTTTCTATAGAAACAAAAGAATCTTTGTTAATACGGATAGCTAATTATGCATCATTTCTTCCAATGCGAATAGAACAATTAATAAATAATAACATTGATACTGTATATTTAAATTATATATACACACAACAGCAATTTTTTAAAAAATAATATAATGAAATTACAAGAATTAATGCTTAGCAAAGACCCTAAATACTGGACAGATAAGGGATGTAACCATAGTTATACAAATTATTATGATGATATACTTTCAAAGTATAAAACGAAACAAATTAATATTCTTGAAATAGGTATATTAAACGGTGCATCTTTGCATTTATGGGATAGCTACTTCGAACACAAAGACACGATCATATGCGGTTTAGATATTACTGATAATATATATCCTGAGTTTAAAGAAATGTATAGTGAAAGAGTATCATACAAAACAGGAGATAATTATTATATAGAAGATAATATACCTAACGAAGTAAAACAAATTAAATGGGATATTATTATTGATGATGGGAGTCATGATTTACAGCATCAATTAGATTTTTATAAAATTTACGAGAAGCTTTTGAGTGAAAATGGTTTATTAATTATTGAAGATGTGCAAAGTATAGAAAATTTAAATATTATAACAAATACTTATACAGACTTAACTCAAATAGATTTACGTAAAAATAAAGATAGATACGATGATTTACTAGCGGTTTTAATTAGATAAATCGAGAATAACCATATGGATGAATGTTTTTATTCCTCTTATAATTTTTTGGTAGTTTATTATCGCAATTTAATAAATTAAACCACATTCTCTCCATAACATAAACACTATCACTTACCCAAAGATAATCTATACCCCTATTTGAGTTAACTACGGTACAGCTTTCCTTTATATAGTCGTTTATACTCCTCCATTTATCTCTGCTAATACTATGTATACAACTTTTAGTAGCTCCAAAAATACCATTTGTTTGAAATAAGAATAAATCTGGTATAGTAATATCGAATTTACTACAAAACGATTCACAGTTTAAAATAAACCGCTCTTTTACTGATGTACGACCATATATATCACTTATAATAAAACTACCAGTAAGATCTATATAACCGCTACTAAATTTATAATATTTTTTATCCTTTACAATATTATAGAAAGATTTTTTTGATGTAGCTATATGAGGAAAAGGATCTGCTTGTGTAAATATATTTATATCTGCTAAATAGTTATAATTATCTACTATATGCTGTAAGTAAGATTGATGCTCGCAACCTATATTAATTAATTTTTTGGTAATTAAAGTTAAATTAGATAGAGGAATATTATTATCTGATTTTTCATACAAAAATATATTATCAATACCCTCCATATTATCGAGCCAATGTATATCGTTATTAAAAGATGAAGCTATTAGATCAATTCTCATTTTGTAAATAGTTTTTTAGGCCTTCACCTGGGGTGTATGTTTTAAAATCTTCTAAATTTATCCCTAATTTACTTAAAAAATTTATATCACCCAATACATGTTGATTAGTCGGTAATCGTCTGATTAAATCAAATGTTAGCTGAGTGTCAAAACCATTTACAGTAGTTGTCTTGTTAATATATTCAGATTGTAAGCTATCATGTACTCCACGAAGGCAAACATCATTGTAAAAATGATCGAACATCTGCTTGTAAATTAATAAGTGTTCTTTTTTAAGAGTAATAAAAAAAGTATCATGATGTAAATTTGCATGTACATCTGGATTATTAGGTCCGTCAGTATACAAAAATTTATCGGTTAATTTATTTAAATTAATACTAGGTTTATAAAAAAATACATCTGGTCGAATAAACATAAAACAACTATAATCAAGAAATGTAGGTTCTTTTTCTAAAAACTGAATAGCTTGTTTAATGATAAATAATCTAGATAATACAGATATAGCGGGAGTATTAGTAGGGGTATTGATGAGATACGGGTGATAATCTTCATAATTTAAATATAATGTGTTTTTAGGTAGAAATAAATTATTGAGTTTATCTTTTAGTGGTATGCACCATGATGTTATAAAATAGTCAAAAACCCAATCTTTGTTTTCGTTTATAATGTAATATTCTAACGTTTTTTTACATATTGAGATATCTACATAACTATTAATATTGCTAGATGATAAAGTTTTTAATTGATCTTTAGATGACCATCTTGTATCTCTAAACGGGCCTTCCTTGGTAGATACACCACCATACAACATAATACAACATTTTTTATTAGTTGTTATTCTCTGTGACCGTGAATTTTGCTCCATATAATTTCTGTTGTATCCCTATAGATATTACTACTTTTTATAGGTACTATTTTAGATGTATGATGAGAAAAAATCCAATACATAAGACGCTCCGTGCTCATAGAATGTATTTTTTCTGTTGGTAAATTTTTAAGATTTGAAAAAATATCTCTCAATATAGAGCCTTTACATCCGAAGGAAGTATGCGTGATTAGATTAAATTGTTTATATCTGTTAATCCATGACTTCCAGCATTGATCAAAATATACAGTATCTTTAGTTAAAAAATTTATAGCTTTTTCATATATTTCTATCATATATAACTCATCAAAACAAGAATACCAACCCCAAGAAAAATCAAAAGAATATACATCTGCTTTAGAAAAATTAAAATCAATTTTTTTTTCGATAAATAAAGTATCCTGAATGCAAATATAATTTTCTGCTGATATGTTATCTATCGCATATTTCCATGCACCAAGCTCATAGTTTACATTATTACAGAAATGAAAATTTATATTTTTAAATTTTTGTACAGGTTCAAAACCTGATAATACATCGCTTTTAGAATCTATAACATGTATGTCAGGAAAGTTATAATGTTTATTGATTAATTCAATATTTTCTAACAAAAGACCCGTAGGATTTTTTGTGGAAATACAAAAAACATAATCATTCATAATTTTCTATAAAATATTTAAGATCTTCTGGTGTTCCTAAACCCCACATTTTATCAATATTATAAATTTTTATCTTCTTATTATCACCTATCGCTTCGTTAAATACAGGGCATACATAGAATTCATTATTAACTCTAATATTGTTATTAATCATTTGCTCAGCATATTTAACATAATCAGATCCTCTTCGCCAATAATATATACCCACAGTAGCAATATCTGATATTGGATTTTTTTCTGCTACTTCAGAAACAAAGCCTTTATTATTTAACTTAGCATAACTCCATTTAGGATGAGTAGATTTAAAAGTTAGTATACCCCCATCAATAGTATCCCCAATCATAGAGTACATAAATTCATTACTATCCCATTCTACAAATTGATCAGAATTTGCCATTACTAATGGTTCATCATTGTCAATGTACTCTTTAGCTAAAAGAGTAGTACAAGCGGCTCCTTCAGTTATACCATCAACTTGTACAATCTTACAGTTAGGTGTAATATTATTAAGAACTGTTTCTAAATTATATTTTTCATAGTGAGATTTCTGTACGATAAAAATATAGTTCGCTTGTATGTTAATATTTTCTACGACTGTTTGAATCATAGGTTTACCATTAACATCAATTAACGGTTTAGGAAAAGTATAACCCGCTTGTTCAAATCTACTTCCTGCTCCTGCCATAGGAATAAGAACATTCATATTACCGCCTTGCCATTTTGGTTTGATTTCTTCCATATTTTTATCGGTTTTTTTAATAAAATTAGTTATATAATCGAGTGTAGTATCGTTAGGATTAGTTACTGGGCATAAAACACTACCAGTTCGTAAAGCACCTTTGCGACCTATATGAGAATCTTCAACAATAATAGTCTCATCAGGATTAGTTCTACTTAAAATCATACATCTCATATATATTTCAGCATTAGGTTTAGATAAAAACACGTCTTCATTAGAAACAATATAATCGCAGTAATGTAAAATTCCTAATTTATTGAGAGATACAATAATTGTTTCTCTTATCGCATTCGACGCAACACTTATCTTAATATTACTACTTTTAAGATGCAGAAATAGTCGCTGTAATTCTAAATTTTCTTTTGTACTTTGTAAAAGTTCTTTAGTGTAATACTGTTTAAGGGACCATACTTTAGAAAATAATTCAGTAGGTAAGTTTTTGTTATTACAAAGTAAATCTAATTTAGCTTTAGTAGATTTGCCATCATAAGTTGAAAGATGTTCTTCTCTTTCAATAATATATTTTGGATCTACATCATATAAAGCTTTATTTAGCGCATGGTAATGTAAATCTCTACTATCGATTAGAACTCCATCTAGATCAAATATAATGTGTTTTATATAATTGTACATAATCCGAACAAATCCCCGTACACTGATATTTAAATGTTGGTGGTTTATTATCTACAATAATACACTTACTATTAGTGCTTACTTCTTTACCTGGATATACCCAGATATATCCTTGAGAAGTAATTGTATAATCATCTTCTTGATGCCAAAAACAATGCAAATTAGCATTAATACAATATTCTAAAGCGGGTAAATTTTTTGCGTGACATACAAAAAAAGTATTTGCTAAAAACTTACTATCAACTTCATATTGAGGATAGTCATGCCCGAGTATATATTTATTATCTTGAATCCATACATCAATCTCTACTACATACCCAGAATTTACAGCATTTAATATATAATCAGGGTGATTTTCTTGATCTGACGGACCATTAAGGTTACCTCGATGAGATATAAGCATAAAAATTTACCTCCAATAGTCGATCATCTCATCTAACATGGTTTCAAACGTATATTCTGGCTGCCAACCTGTAGCTTTTTGTAATTTAGAGCTATCTCCTTTAAGATTATTAAGTTCTTCAGGTCTCATGTATTTAATATCCTGTTTAATATAGTGACTCCAGTCTAAATCAAGTTTACTAAATGTATACTCAATTAAATCTTGTACAGAATGAGAAACCCCAGTAGCACAAACAAAATTATCAGGCTTATCAAGCTGTAAAATCATCCACATTGCCTTTACATAATCTTTTGCATGACCCCAATCCCTAGTAGCATTACGATTACCTATATATAAAGAATTTTTGTAGCCACATTTTATATCAACTGCTCCTTTGACAACTTTATTTGTTACAAATGTAATACCACGACGAGGGGATTCATGGTTAAATAAGATCCCGTTACTTATAAACATATTATAACTATTTTTGTAATTGTTACATATATTATAAGCAAAAACCTTAGCGCACCCATAAGGAGACACAGGCCTCATAGGGGTTTCTTCTCGCTGGAACCCATCCTTATCAATACTATTACCAAACATTTCACTCGAAGAAGCTTGATAAATTTTAATATTTTTATTGTGAAGCTTTACTGCTTCTAATAAGTTGATAACTCCCAAACCAACTACTTCAGATGTGTATTGAGGTAAATCAAACGACACCCTTACATGAGATTGCGCGGCTAAATTATAAATTTCATCAGGATTATGTTTCTTAATAATGCGCATTAAAGAACTAAAATCAGTCATATCTCCATACTCAAGAGTAATAAGATTATTATCTCTAAGTTTAGCAATGCGTACTGATTGATTCTCTGCGACAGATTGTCTACGAACCATGCCGATCACATTATAATTTTTAGATACAAGAAATTCTGCTAAATATGAACCATCTTGACCATTTATACCCGTAATAAAAGCGGTTTTTTTATTTTCTTGCGACATCATAATTTTCTATAAACCAATTAACAGTTTGCTTAATACCTTTTTCAATTGGAGTAAATTCAAAGTCAGGAACTAAACTCATAAGTTTGCTGTTATCTGAAGGTTTTCTAAACTGACCTTCAGGTTTATCAGTATTATATATGATATTGCCTTTAAAATTAAAAGCATCACATATAATATCAACTATATTTTTAATACTTACTTCTTGGGATGTGGATAAAATAATAGGTTCAGCATTATCATAGTTAGATAAAACCCAATTTATTAATTTACCTAAATCTTCACTATATATAAACTCTCTTAAAGGCTTACCTGAGCCCCAAATTTCTAAATCAGTATTATTTTTCTTAGCGATATAACACTTATGTATTAATGATGGAAGCACATGACCATCATCAATATTGAAATTATCTCTAGGCCCATACACGTTAGTAGGTATGACATTAACGAAATTGACATCAAACTGTTCTCTATAAGCTCTTGATTGTACATCAAGCATACGTTTAGCATATGCATAACCGTAATTAGAACTATGCGGAGGACCTTGATGAATTTTATCCTCAGTCAAGGGGTATTCTACTTGATCCGGAAAAATGCAGGTAGATAAAATTGATACAAGTTTTTTAACCTGGAAAGTTCTACAAGCTTCAAGTACATTGGTATTAATTTTAATATTATCTAAAAAGTATGTTGCATTACCTCGCATATTACCTCCTAGACCCCCTACCTTTGCTGCAGTATGTACAACATGGGTTGGTTTATTTTTTTCAAACACAGTTGTAGCTTCATACCAGTCTCTTAAATCCGCGTCTTTACTAGAAAGTTTGATATCAGCCTTTATAGTTGAACCAACTAAACCTGTACCACCCGTAATTAATGTTTTCATAATAATTGTTTTAACCCTGTATAAATATCGATTGTTTGATTATAATCTAAATTGTTTAATTTATCAACATTTAAGTACATATCTTTGACTTGTACTAATTTATGGAAATCAGTAGGTTCAATGGTGATAAAATTACTTGTAGAATTAGTTTGCTGTTTGACATAGTTCATAAGATCTATAAACTTATACGGAGTGCCAGACCCTATATTTACTATATCATTATAATTCGTATTACTTGATAAGATAGTATATATAGCTCTACATACATCATCAACGTGTATATAATCTCTTACAAAATTACCACCATGATAAAGATTAACATCTCTATTATTTTTTATTTCATTAATTAAATATTGTAAAGCATTTTTTTTCTTTGAAACTCCTTTATCATTTTTGCCATAAACATTACCTAATCGCAAAATACGATACTTAATATTAAAAGTTTTACAATAACTTATAAGTAAATCTTCTGCGCATTTCTTTGTTATACTATAAAAACCTGTTGGATGACAATAACTATCTTCTTTTGCAGGTAAGGTTACATTACCATATACAAACCAAGAACTAATAAAATTAAAAACAGTATTTGTATCTTTACAATTTTCTAAAACCTTAATTAATTTTATCAAATTAGTCTCAATATCTATTGTAGGGTAATTATGTACATTATAATTATCAGTAGTACTAATAAAATATAAAATATTTTTATATAAAGGTTGATTATCGTCTCTAGAATGTCTATGTATCTCCATAGGATACATATTGCAAAACGCGTTCCCTATAAAACCTGTTGATCCAAAAATATCTATTGTGTCCATTTTTTATTAAAAACATTATCTACATAATCAAATACATCTTGATTGTAGTGAGGAGCCGCCCCAATAAAGAAAACTTTATCTAAAACTTGATTAGCGTAAGGAAATTCACTTACATTACCTAAATGTGAAAAACCTGGATGTAATAATATATTACCCGCAAAGTAATTTCTTGTTTGTATTTTATTTTCTTCTAAAAAGGTTACAAGTTTGAACTTTAATTCTTTATCTTCGCATATAAATGGAGTACCAAACCAAGAAGGACTAGCTTTATCTAGAGTTTTAACTCCTCTGATACCATCAACATATTTGAGAAGTATATTTTCTATATTTTGTTTGCTATTTTTTCTTTTGGTACATATTTCATCAAATTTCTTGAGCTGTTCTACTCCAATCGCACCTTGCATATCAAGAGGCTTTAGATTGTAACCCATATTATTGAAAACATACTTATGATCAATAATACCATCATAGCTCTCTAACCATCTATCAAACCTATTACCACAACTACCACAAGCTAAAAGATTAGCGGGCCCGACACAATAGCAATCCCGACCCCACCACGAAAAACTGACAAATAATTTCTTGAGTTCAGGATTATTCGTACATAGCATACCTCCTTCGCCTGTAGATATATGATGAGCAGGATAAAAAGATGATGTCCATGCAGTATAATAATCTGAAAGATGCTTATTATTCCATTTTGTACCTATACTATCGCAGCTATCACCTATCAATAATAAATTATATTTTTTACATAATTCGGTAAGATAATCCATATCGGGTGGATTAGCAAGAACTGGAGATACAAATATAGCTTTTGTTTTAGAATTAATTTTTTCTTCTATTTTGCTTACATCAAAGTTTAAAGTATCGTATTCTATGTCAACGAAAACTGGTTTTAAATTATTTTGTACTAAAACTGATATAGATGTAGGGAATCCTACCGGGGAAACAATAATTTCGTCTTGATCTTCCCATTTATAATATTTCCTCAAAGCAGAAATTAATACTAAATTTGCTGAACTACCAGAGTTAACCATATGGGCATAACTAACATTAAAATAATTAGCAAATGCTTTTTCAAAACGATGTACATTTTCACCAGCTACAATCCATTTCCCTGTTAAAAAGGCATTCAAACCAGCAACAATTTCTTTATCATCCCAGTAAGGACCAGAGTATAATACAGAACTTTCACCGGGTATAAATGAAGTATTATACAAATACGGTGGTAGTCTGTTACTTAAATATGCTTGAGTTTCATCAATAATTTTGTCAATCGTTAAGTTTGTCATTTTTTATATTATCTAATAAGTTTTTATCAGGTGAAGAAAACCTCTCAACTTGTGCGAAGTTATATTTGATATAATCAAGTTTAGAATAATAATCTTCTATAGAAATTTGTTTTATAATATTAATAAGTTCAGGTATATTATTAAACGTATAAAAGCCTTTTTTATTAAACTTGT
>Ga0070746_10000414_pt1 | contig 25220 bp, 31 predicted proteins | sample VirMetDEL_Mar_21_FD_77016 | JGI IMG/M metagenome (GOLD analysis project Ga0070746, IMG submission 77016) | Aqueous microbial communities from the Delaware River and Bay under freshwater to marine salinity gradient to study organic matter... | ecosystem: Environmental > Aquatic > Marine >...
TGTGAGCAGGTCAGATATATGGGTGCAAGAGGCAGTGATTTCGCTAACAAGTGGACCCTTTTATCCGCAGATTTCCCCGACGATGCCGCTGAACTGGTAGAAGACGGAAGAGACGCGGAAGGGATTAGCAGACTTACTGGTGAAGACATCAATGCTACCGCTAATGTGTTTCTCACTTTGCTAAGTACCATTGGGACACCAGAAGCACAGGCAACCATCAGCAAGCCTTGTGTGCGTCCTCTTCTTTATACCCCAGTCACACAACAACCCTGAGGCTAAATGACCGACTTTTATGTAATCCGAAGTTCTGGTAGCGATTCAAATGGTGGAACCTCAGAAGGTGACGCCTTTGAAAGCATTGTTACTGGTATTAGTGCCGCTTACGAAGCAGGTACTGGCGGTAACAATGTGTATGTCAAAGGAAATGGAAACACTTATTTCGTTCCTTTTGGTATATCTGCTGCCTTCAACCAAGGATCATTCGCTAGTACAGTTATTGGTTATGGCGAGACTGCGGGTGATGACTGTGTAGGGGGAACATACCCCATTGTAGAATCGGGTTTCTATATCAACGCCACAGGGTGGTCTATTCGCAACTTCAATATCGATTATGATGCGCTTGAATCCCAATCCAGATACGGGACAAATCCCAACTGGGGTGGTGTGTTCTCGACGGGGCAAAGAGATTGTGCTAACCTGAATGTTCATATATCGAATTCTCACTCTTCTGGTCAGTATGGGTCTATTACTTTTATTGACGCGGGTTCTGGTTTAAAAAATCATAGGTTGACCGCCAGCCCAGGGTTCATTGTAAAGAATCCAGGGCAGGGTGTGCTTGGATATGGCAATGGTAGTGTAAAAGCTACCTACAACGGCATATATGCCGACCTTAGTAACTGTACATTCCCCGATCATAACCCAGCATATTTTTATAATTTCAACTCCAACGCCCATACGGGGTTAGTGAAATTCCACGCCATCACATGCATAGCTCCAGACCCCAGTAGCTATCCAATGATCGGCGTATCTTACAAGTACGACGATGCCAACAGTGCTATGCGGATCACTGGGGCAATATTTGTTAACTGCGACATAGGTATCCAAATTTATTCCAACTCTGCCCAACATACTACTCAGGCAGATTTGATGTCTAGTTGGCCTACCAATGGCTTTATCATCGAAGATTGCATCTTCATTAACTGTGGTACTGGTATAGAATTTGAATCTGGATTTGATTGGCCTATCACTTTGAGAAATTGTGCTTTTTATAACTCCACCACCGCGAATATTTCTGGGAGTTGCATTGGTCTAGAAGGCATAGAAATTGCCACCGAGGACCCTTGGGATTCCACCAATAATCAACTGAACGACTATGGTATGACCCTGCTAAACAGGCAAACCCACAAAGGTGGTTCTACCTCCGATTTTTATACTCCAAATTCGGATAGACCTTTCTACCAGATTATGGGCAAAGGGACATCATCCTTCGCCACCACGGACGAAGGGAACCTCAGCCTTGGCACTGGAGGCGTCGGAGACGAAGTTACCGTTTCTGGACGTACCTTCCAGAAGGTGGGGGAAAACCCCACGGTATGGCGCCGAACAAGCTAATAATTGCAAGACGGCAGCCCCTAAGATAAAATAAAAAGTCCTCGACACCCCTTTGAAACATATGGAGATTCTCTGTTATGACCGTACCTAGTCTAGGTTACTATCGAACCCACTCAAACGTCCTAGCACCCGCAATGTCTACTGGAGAAGCCGCCTGCTACGACCTGCATGCACATCTTCATGGACCTGTTGGGGATGAAAGTAGGGCACCAGAGGTAAGAGACGTGGTGTTATACACACCAGAAAATGAACAAAAGTACGCATCAACCGTCACGTCGTGGTTCAACGACCATCCGCAGTCTAAGGTGGTCATCCCTCCTCGGCATCGTGCGATTATCCCAACAGGTATCATCTTTGATATTCCAAGTGGGTACTCGGTTAGACTCCACCCTCGGTCTGGTCTTTCCATCAAGCAGGGATTCATCGTTGCTAACTGCACTGGTGTCATTGACAGCGACTACTTCCATGAGATCAAGGCACTCATGGTGAACAATAGCGATGTACCAATCACCGTCAACCACAGAGACAGAATCTGCCAGGCTGAGTTGGTACAAGTAATTGCACACTCATTCGAAGAGACTCTAAATAAACCAGAGCAGAGGACCAATCGCGTTGGTGGTCTAGGCTCGACTGGTATCAAGACCCACTGAGGAAATATTTGTTATGAACCGACATCAACTGATTGAATATCACGCAGAAATCACTGCTGCAGCCCGTAAGCTTATGCAGCGGAAGAACCATGACTATGCAGGGGACGATGCGAAAAACCCATGGATGAACTTCGAGAGATCTGAGATCATGGGGGTCTGTAAGACAGAGCAGGCTTTCATGGTCCGAATCCTCGACAAGGTAAGCAGACTCATCACCTTTATCGATGCGGGAGAGTTGCAGGTCAAGGAAGAAGGGGTTCAGGACTCCATCATTGACATCATCAACTACATGGTCCTTTTCGGAGCCTTCATCGAAGACCAGAAAGGCAAAGAAACCCCTCAACAGGGTGAGGCTGGATTCCTGACCGAGGAAGAGCTTGCAGAAGACCAGCCCTCCTGATATAATATACACATGAGCAAGACTTTCTATACGAACGTCGTCACCTACGGGAACTCCGTCTACTACAGGGGTTACCGCGATGGGCGGCAGGTGTTCGAAAATCCAGACTTCCAGCCTGAACTGTTCGTGCCGTCTAGGAAAGAAACCCGATATCGGGACCTAGACGGCATGTACGTAGAACCAGTGGTTCCAGGCTCTATTAAAGACTACCGTAACTTCATCAAGCAGTATGATGGAGTGGGTGGGATGAGGATCATGGGTGACATCAACCTAGAGATCCAGTACATTGGTGCAGAGACAGGAAGCAAAGAAGTCGAATACGACTACAATATGTTGAAAGTCGCCTGCATCGATATCGAAACCACATGTGAAAAAGGATTCCCCGATGTCGACGACCCACAAGAAAAAGTCATCGCCATCACCATGTCGCTGGGTGACAAGGTGTATAGTTTCGGTCTTGGTGACTTTGTATGCGATGATGTGGATTGTTTTGTTTACACTGAAGAACGGGACCTCCTAGCGACGTTCATCGACTTCTGGAACGAAAGCAGACCCGACATCGTGACTGGGTGGAACGTCCGATTCTTCGATATTCCCTATCTCTATGCTAGAATCATGAAGCTTCTTGGGGAGAAGGAAGCGAAGAGACTGTCGCCTTGGAAGATCACCAAGGAGAAGGTGGTTCATCGCCGTGGTACCGAGCAGAAGGTCTTCGACCTCTACGGTATCGCGGTGATGGACTATTACGATCTCTACCAGACGTTCACCTACACGAACCAAGAATCGTATCGTCTCGACCACATCGCCTACGTGGAATTGGGTGAGAGGAAGATGAGTTACGAGGAACACGGCACGATCCGCGAATTCTATAAGAACGACTTCCAGAAGTTCATGGAATACAACGTGAAGGACGTCCTCCTCGTGGATCGTCTAGAGAAGAAGTTGAAATTGATGGAGCTGGCAGTCGCTCTTGCCTATGCCGCGAAGGTGAACTTCATGGACGTCTTCTCGCAGGTAAAGATGTGGGACTCCATCATCTATCACTACCTAAAGGATCATAACATCGTGGTTCCCCCCAGAGCGGTCACCACCAAGGCAGAGCAGTACGCAGGTGCCTACGTGAAGGACCCCATCGTGGGAATGCACGATTGGATCATGTCTTTCGACTTGAACAGTCTGTACCCTCACCTGATCATGCAGTACAACGTGAGTCCTGAGACCAAGGTGAACAACATGGGCAATGAGATGGTGACTAACCTCATCACTCCGCAAATGCTTCTTGATGAGGATCCCACAGCATGGGAAAGGGTGTCGAACTGGAAGGACGAGGGTCTGTCCGTTGCTACCAACGGGGTGACCTTCACCCGCAAGTTTAAGGGATTTCTGCCAGCGATCATGGAGAAACTCTACGAAGAACGCAAGGTAGCAAAGAAGAACATGATCGCCGCCCAACAGCGGGCAGAGTCCGACCCCGATAACCAAGACATCCAATACGAGATCACCAAGTACAAGAATCAGCAGTTGGTCCGAAAGGTGCAGTTGAACTCGGCATATGGTGCAGTTGGTAACGAATACTGCCGCTATTACGATGTCCACCTTGCAGAAGCGATCACGATTTCAGGTCAGTTCAGCATCCGCTGGATTGAAAAGCACTTGAACAACTACCTCAACACCGTGCTGAAGACGGAAGGCGAAGACTACGTGGTTGCCATTGACACAGACTCTGTATATCTGAGAGTGGGGGATCTGGTCAATAGGTTCTGCTCAAACAAGACCGATCAAGAGGTCGTCGCATTCCTGAGCAAGACCGCTAACGAGGCATTCATCCCGTTCATCGATCTCAAGTATGAGAAGATGGCGGAAATGGTTGGTGCTTTCGACCAGAAGATGAAGATGGGCCGAGAGGCGATCGCCAGCAAGGGGATCTGGACTGCCAAGAAGCGGTACATCTTGAACGTGCTGGATAACGAAGGTGTTCGATACACGGAACCCAAGATCAAGGTGACGGGAATCGAGACGACCAGATCGTCCACCCCAGAGGCAGTGCGGGAATTCCTCAAGAAGAGCTTGCGTCTCATTCTGGACACAGACGAAGACACGGTGATGGATCACATCGAGGAGGTAAAGAGTCACTTCTTCGGTCTGCCTCCTGAAGATATTGCCTTCCCCCGTGGAATCAAAGGTCTGAAAAAGTACGGGAATCCCAACACGGTCTATATCAAGGGAACGCCTATCGCGACCAAGGGAGCCTTGGTTTATAACGCATACTTGAAGAAGCTCAAGATGACTAATAAATATCGAGTCATCGAAGAGAATGACAAGGCGAAGTTCGTCTATCTCAAGTTGCCGAACCCATCGAAGGAGAGGGTGATCACGTTCCCCGACGTCCTCCCCAAGGAGATGGATCTTACGGAATACATCGATTACGAAACGCAGTTTGAAAAGTCTTTCCTCGACCCGTTGAAGTCGATTCTGGGTGCCATCGGTTGGAACACAGAACGTGAAAGCAATTTGGAAAGTCTGTTTGTTTGAGAGGATAGAATGATGACGGATTTTTTGCAGACTATTATTAAAGACTCTGGCAACGAATATGCTGGACTGGTGGAAGATGGTGTCGAGGGCAGTGATGTCACGGGATTCGTCAACACTGGTTCGCTTGCTTTCAATGCCCTCCTATCTGGCGACATCTATGGTGGCATCCCAGACAACAAGATCGTCGCCATCGCTGGAGAAAGTGCCACTGGTAAGACCTATTTCGCTCTTGACGTTTGCAAGAAGTTCCTTGCAGACAACGAAGAAGCGGCGGTTCTCTACTTCGATTCTGAGCAGGCGATCACATCGTCGATGGTGAAGGAGAGAGGAATGGACCCAAAGCGGGTCGCCATCTTCCCCATCGCTACCGTGGAAGACTTCCGACTCCAGTGCATCAAGATCGTCGACAAGGTGCTTGAACTCCCCAAGAAGGAGCGGAAGCCCATGATGATCGTCCTTGACTCCCTCGGCATGCTTTCCACCAATAAGGAAATGGCAGATACTGCCGAAGGCAAGGACACCCGCGACATGACCCGTGCACAGTTGGTGAAGGCGACATTCCGAGTCCTCACCCTCAAGCTGGGTCGTGCACACATCCCGCTGATCCTCACCAACCACACTTACGACGTAGTAGGTGCTTACATCCCCACCAAGGAAATGGGCGGTGGATCTGGTCTGAAGTATGCAGCATCTACCATCGTCTACCTCTCCAAGAAGAAGGACAAAGAAGGAACAGACATCGTTGGCAACATCATCCGATGTAGACTGTTCAAGAGCCGCCTCACCAAGGAGAACAAGCAGGTAGAAGTCCAGCTCAATTACGACACTGGTCTGAACCCATATTACGGTCTGGTCGATATTGCAATCAAGTACGGCATCTTCAAGAAGCTCGGTACTCGCATCGAACTCCCAGACGGAAGGAAAGTCTATGAAAAGCAAATCAACAACAGCCCAGAACAATACTACACCGACGAGATTCTCGACCAAATCAACGTCGTTGTTGGCACTGAGTTCAAATATGGATCCAACACTGAGGAGATCACAGATGATGAGCCTAGCACCGAAGTTTGATCTTTTCGACGACTCTGGGGATGACGATCTCAATGGGGTCCAAATCTTGGAGGGTGAATGCAAAGGTCTGAAGTACTCTTACGGCGTCGTGTCATTCAACGGTCTGACCGAAGATGGAGACGTCATGGAAGGAACGGAGCCTGGAGTAAGCTTCACCTATAACATCATTGACAACCCCAATGATCTAGAGATAAATGATAGTGTGGTGGAAGCGATGGGTCAAGTGTTGACCGTCCTACTAGATGCAAAGTTCGGAAGCGGTGGTGATGAAAATGACGAATCCAACGATCGAGAAGACAATCCTGAGCAACTTGGTTCAGAATGAGGAGTTCCTACGCAAGACACTACCATTCCTGAAGGAAGAATATTTTGCTGATCGGGTAGAGAGAAAGATCTTCACCCAGATCCTATCGTTCGTGGATAAGTACAACAACGCCCCCAAGCAGGATGCTCTAAGCATCTGCATCTCTGAGATCCCCGACTTCACAGAGTCGGAATTCTCCGAGGCTAAGGACATCTTGCACGAGATCTACTCTGCTGGTAAGAGCGACAACGACAACCAGTGGTTGGTCGACACAGCGGAGAAATTCTGCAAGGATAAGGCGATCTACCTCGCCATTCTGGAGTCCATCCAGATCATCGATGGCAAGAGCAAGAACAGCAAGAATCACTTGCCCAAGCTCTTGCAGGATGCCTTGTCAGTGACCTTTGATCAAAGCGTAGGTCACGACTACATCGAAGACGCAGACAACCGATACGAGTTCTACCATCGCAAGGAGAAGAGGATCCCGTTCGATCTGGACTTCTTCAATCAGATCACCAACGGTGGTACTCCCACCAAGACGTTGAACATCTGCCTCGCAGGTACTGGTGTGGGTAAGTCTCTCTACATGTGCCATCATGCTGCTAACTGTTTGACCCAAGGCAAGAGTGTCTTGTACATCACCTGTGAGATGGCAGAAGAGAGAATCGCCGAGAGAATCGACGCGAATCTCATGGACATCACGATGGATGAACTCCATGAGTTGCCCAAGGACATATACGAGAAGAAGATGTCGAAGGTATCGGAAAGATGCTCAGGGACTCTGATCGTCAAGGAATACCCCACAGCAACGGCGAACGTGAATCATTTTCGTGCCTTGCTTGAGGAACTGAAGATGAAGAAGAACTTCGTTCCCGAAATCATCTTTGTCGACTACCTGAACATTTGTTCTGCTGCTCGATACAAGAATGCCAACAACATCAACAGTTACATGTATGTAAAGGCGATTGCAGAGGAGCTACGAGGGTTGGCAGTCGAGGTCGGTGTCCCGATCTTCAGTGCCACGCAGACCAACAGGACTGGATTCACCTCCAGCGACGTGGGTCTGGAAGACACCTCCGAGTCCTTCGGTCTACCAGCTACCGCTGACTTCATGTTCGCCATCATCTCCACCGAAGAGTTGCAGGAGAACAACCAGATCTTGGTTAAGCAGTTGAAGAATCGGTACAACGACCCCGCTCAGAACAGGCGATTCATCATTGGTGTGAATAGGGCGAAGATGAAACTGTTCGACGTGGATTCAGACAGTCAAGACGGTCTGGTTCAGTCGGGACAGGGACAACAAAATACATACGTCAGAGATGACTTGGGCGGCAAGTTCGCTCAAGGCGACAAATTCAGTGAATGGAATATTTGAAGGATAAAGACATGACTGATAAAAGAGATCAGATCGACCTAGATCCCAAGGATGTTGAGCGGGATGATCTAGAAGAATGGCGAAGATGGGCTGAATCGTGGATTCACGAAGTAGAGGATGGACCTGCTGGGGAAGTCGGAACCGATGAACTGGTTCAAAACTACAAGAAGGCCACCCCAGGTCAAAGCAATGAGCATGATAGTAGATAAACAATTCATCAATATCGCGTCTAGTAACTTACGTAATTTCAAATGGAAGAAGGACACACTCGCTAACTGCTCTTGTCCTATTTGCGGAGACAGCAAAAAGGACAAGAAAAAGGCGAGGGGCTATTTTTACACCAAACACGGTCGCTTCTTCTACAAATGCCACAACTGTGACTGCTGGATGAACCTCTCTAACTTCCTGAAGGAGGTCGCACCCAGCATCCACAAAGAGTATCTAATGCAGCTCTTTCAGGGCAGCATGCCGATCGCCAAGAAAGAGAAGAAGGAGAGCCCAGAGGATATGTTCAAGAAACTGTTCGGTGGGTCTAAACCCATCAAGAAGAAGACAGTTGGTACCAAGGCGATCGCCAAATACTGCACATGTCTAAAAGATCTCCCCAAAGACCACCCAGCAGTGACATTCGCTGAATTGCGTCTGATCCCCAAGGATTTTTGGGACGTCCTCTACTTCACCGACAGCTTCGGTACTCTCGGTAGATACATGGATGACGAGCAGAAGTTGATGAGGGCGGACCCAAGACTGGTGATCCCTTTCTACAACAAGGCAGGTGATGTGGTTGCTATCCAAGGTCGTGCCATCAACATGAAGGACGAAGCGAATGCTCGGCACACACTCAAATACCTGACCGTCAAGGCAGACAAGAGCATCGAACGTCTGTGGTACGGGATGTGGAGAGCGGATCCTAAAAAGACTGTGTATGCAGTGGAAGGTCCGATCGACAGCATGTTCATCCCGAACACGGTGGCCATGGTGGGAGCATCTTCCGCCCACAACATCCCAGCTCGGTTTGCCAACACGGATCTGGTCTTCGTCCTAGACAACGAACCCCGCAACAAGCAGATCATCAAGTTCAACCAAAATCTGATCGATGCTGGTCACAAGATCTGCATCTGGCCTGACAACATCGTAAAGAAGGACATCAATGACATGGTATACGACATGTCTCCAAAGGATGTCAAAAAGATCATCGACAATAACACCTTCAGCGGCCTGGAAGCCGCTTTGAGATTGAAAACATGGAGCAAAGTATGAGCGAATTTAATTGTAAACTTGAGTACCTGTGGTTGGATGGATATGAGACACCCAACATCAGAAGCAAGACTAAGTACACTACTATCGCGACGGATAACAAGTTCATCACCGTTGAAGATATTCCCGAATGGGGTTTTGATGGGTCTTCGACCCTCCAAGCAGAAGGAGACGATTCTGATTGCATCCTGCAACCCGTGAAGGTTTATCCGAATACCGTCGACGAAGAAGACTCGATCGGTATGAACAGTTTCATCGTCCTTTGTGAGGTCTATGACACGAAAGGAGGGGTTCACCCTTCCAATCGACGTGCGGAACTTCGTCGCCTTAGCGAAATGTATTCTGGATCGGACATGTGGTTTGGCATCGAGCAAGAGTATACCTTCATGAACGTAAAGACTGGTCGACCTTACGGGTGGTCTGAGCAGCCTTCCTACTACCCACCCCCACAGGGTCGGTACTACTGTGGTGTCGGTACCGATGCGGTGGGTACCACCAGAAGTCTAGTCTCCAAGCACGCACAGGCATGCCTGTCCGCTGGGGTCCCCCTTTGTGGTACCAACGCAGAAGTGATGCTTGGTCAGTGGGAATATCAGGTGGGTGTCGCTGGTCCTGTCGATATCGCTGACTCTCTGTGGGTCGCTCGGTACATGATGGAGATCCTCGCTGAAAGAGAAGGCATCGGTGTCAGTCTTGCACCCAAGCCTATTCGGGGAGACTGGAACGGTTCTGGTGCCCACATCAACTTCAGTACCACCCGACTCCGAGAACAGGGTGGAGAGAAATACATCGACTCCATCGTGTCAAGTCTCGAACTCAATCATGATACCCACATCAAGGCATATGGTGTAGATAACGACCAGAGATTGACTGGGAACCATGAGACTGCGAACATCAACGTCTTCACCTGTGGGGACTCTGATCGTGGTGCTTCAATCCGCGTTCCTCCCAAGACTGCCAGCACTGGCAAGGGATACCTTGAAGATCGACGTCCTGCTTCTAACATCGACCCATACGCAGCGGTGGCAGCGATCACCAAGACTGTCGGTACGGTTGATGCGGGGCAGGTGGAACTCGTATGAAGCACGAACCAGTCCCAGTAGAAGGAATCAATCGAGGATTCGTGCAGTTGGTAGACCACATGGGTTCAGACATCACAGTCTGCAACGCGGCTAGGGTCTCCTTCGCCAAAGAGTCCGAGTGGGAAATCGACCAGGATGCAGTGTCCAGACTGATAGAGTCGGGAAGTGTTTTTCATGAAGAGGACGTGAAGGTCCTAGCAGAGAAGGATAAGAAGCTTCTTCGTTATCTTGCCAAGCACAACCATTGGACGCCTTTTGCCCATCCCCAGATCACCCTGCGGATCAAGGCACCAGTCTCCATCAGGACGCAGTTCTTCAAGCACAAGCAAGGATTCGTGGAGAACGAGATCTCTCGACGATACGTGTCCTTCGAGCCTGAGTTCTACAAGCCTAACTGGAGAGGAAAGCCGACTGGTGGTGCCAAGCAAGGAAGCGATGACTTCATCACGGTGAAGGACGAAGTTCAGCAGACATATGACAACATGATGGTAGGTTGCCTTCGGAACTACTATGACTTGATGGATGCTGGAGTGGCACCTGAACAGGCCCGCTTCGTCCTTCCTCAAGCGATGTTCACAGAGTGGTTCTGGACTGGATCCCTAGCCGCCTACATGAGATTCTACAAGCAGCGTATCGAAGAGCACGCACAATGGGAGATCCGCCAGTACGCGAGTGCCATCGGTGGCATCGTCAAGGCTCTTTTCCCCCATTCGAGCGAATATCTTGCGTGACCGTGAAAGCGGTTATAGATAAATCTGCGTCTCTTCATTAGAAAATATTGGAACAAACACATGAGTACAGAACTGCCAACTCCCTACCAGTCGTTCATTCATCTTAGCCGATACAGCAGATGGTTGGAAGACGAAGGGAGACGTGAAGACTGGGACGGAACAGTCACCAGATATATGGATTTCTTCAAGGGTCACCTAGAGCGGACCTTGAGTTACAAGATGAGTCCCGCCATTTACGGCGAAGTGAAGGACGCGATCCTAAATCTGGAAGTCATGCCCAGCATGCGTTGCCTGATGACAGCAGGTGACGCATTGAAGAAGGACATGGTTGCTGGTTACAACTGCTCTTACGTTGCCATCAACCGAGTCCGTGCGTTCGACGAAATCCTTTACATCCTGATGTGCGGTACGGGTGTTGGATTCAGCGTCGAGAGAGAGTACGTCGCCAAGCTCCCCACCATCGCCGAAGAGTTCACCGACTCTGACACCACCATCGTGGTGAAGGACTCGCGAATCGGTTGGTGTAAGGCACTGCGAGAACTGATCTCGCTTCTGATCACTGGTCAGGTGCCCAAGTGGGACATGTCCAAGGTAAGACCTTCTGGTTCCCGACTGAAGACCTTCGGTGGTCGTTCGTCTGGTCCTGAGTCTCTGGACGAGATGTTCCAATTCACGGTAGAGAACTTCAAGAAGGCTGCTGGTCGCAAGATGACTTCGCTAGAATGTCATGACCAGGTGTGCAAGATTGCAGAGATCGTCGTGGTCGGTGGTGTGCGTCGTGCTGCTCTCATTTCGCTCTCCTCTCTTACGGACGAGAGAATGCGAGGAGCAAAGAGCGGACAGTGGTGGGTGATCGACCCACAGCGAGCACTGTCTAACAACTCGGTATGCTACAAGGAGAAGCCCGAAATCGGCACCTTCATGCATGAGTGGTTGTCGCTCTACGAGTCCAAGAGCGGTGAAAGAGGAATCTTCAACAGGGCTGCCGCTCAGAGAACGGTGGACGGGATCGATGGTGGACGACGTGAGTCCAATCATGACTTCGGTACCAACCCATGTTCGGAGATCATCCTCCGAGACCGCGAATTTTGTAACCTCTCTGAGATCGTCGCAAGAGGTGACGACACGGAAGAGGATCTGCAGAGGAAGATGAGGATCGCCGCCATCATCGGTACGTGGCAGTCGACCCTTACAGACTTCCGATACCTGTCCGCAGAGTGGAAGAAGAACTGCGAAGAAGAGAGACTGCTTGGAGTCTCGATCACTGGCATCATGGACAACGCGATTCTCAACGGGTCGGAGAACCCAGAGGATCTACCGAACGTCCTCGCCAAACTGCGAAAGAAAGCCATCTCCACCAACAAGGAATGGTCGGATCGACTGGGAATCAGTCAGTCCGCTGCGATCACTTGCGTGAAGCCCAGCGGTACAGTAAGTCAGCTAGTCGACGCTGCTTCTGGAATCCACGCAAGGCACAACCCGTACTACATTCGTACCGTGCGTGCATCAATCAAGGATCCCATCTGCGACTTCATGGTCGATGCTGGTTTCCCTCACGAGAAGTGTGCTATGAAGCCCGACACCACCATGGTGTTCTCTTTCCCTGTGAAGTCTCCCGAAAATGCTGTGTTCAGAAAGGACAAGACGGCGATCGAGCAGTTAGAGCTGTGGTTGACCTATCAGAATCACTTCTGCGAGCACAAGCCTTCGGTGACGATCAGCGTGAAGGAAGACGAGTGGATGGAAGTGGGGTCGTGGGTTTATGACAACTTCGACGGCATCTCTGGGATTTCGTTCCTGCCGTTCAGTGACCACTCCTACAAGCAGGCACCTTACCAAGACTGTACTGCCGAAGAATACGAAGATCTTCTCGCTCAGATGCCAGAAAACGTCGACTGGTCTGGACTGAACCAATACGAGAAGGAAGACAACACCGCAGGGTCACAGACCCTAGCATGCTCGGCGGGTTCATGCGAGATGGTAGATCTCACTGACGAAGCCTGATTCACTAGCCTACATTCATAAGGAGAAACAAATGAAGAAAATTACGGCTATTCTTATGTCCCTAGCCCTCAGCGGAGTTGCTGCAGGACAGGACACCAACGATGACGTTCTTGCTCAAGTCCAACTGGCGGCAGCGAAGGAAAAGTCCCTCAACGCTCAGATCATGCTCATGGAGCTTGGTGGATTCGTCCAGACTGGATACCTCTACAACAACGGTGGCGGAAACCCTGCCTCCAACGGATTCTCGGTTGACCGTGCTCGTCTCAGTCTGAGCGGCACCACCCACGACGAGAAGGTCGCCTTCCTCGTTTCGGGTCAGTGGACCGACAACAGTCGCACTTTTGGTCTTCTCGACGCAAGAGTCGATCTTCGGATGTTCGACTTCGCCAACATCCGTGTTGGTCAGTTCGTTCCCCAGTTCTATGCAGGGTATGTAACTGATCCCCGAAGTCTCACCACCCTCAACTATTCGGTTACTGCACTCACCTTTGGTCAGGGTCGTGGTCAGGGTATTGAACTCTCACGGACCTTCGGTGATTTCGAAGTGAGCGGTTTCTACAACAACGGGTTCAACAACCTCAATCTCGGACCAAGTGAAGAGAACAACTTCGCTCTCGGTGCCGCTGTCAGCTACAACATGAACGAAAATCTTGCCCTAAACGCAGGGTACAGCTATAACGACGTGAAGAACCGTCAGGTCAACAGTTACACCCTGGGTGCTGGATACACCGAGGATCTCTTCTCGATCAACGCTGATTGGGTGGCAAACGACCGAGACGGTGATCTCAACAACTGGTCCATCGTCACCACCGCATCGTACCAGTGCATGGACGACTTCAACGGTTGGGTACAGTGGGAAGTCGGTGACTATAATGGTGACCTGAACCTCCTCACCGTTGGTGGTAACTATGATCTAGGATCCCACGTGGTGTGGACCAACTCTGTCGGTTATTCGCTCGACAGCCTAGGTAGACAGTTCGATACAACCAACACTGGTTGGGTCGCTGGTTCTGACAGAGGTCAGTTCGTGATCCGATCTGGTGTAACCGTTAGTTTCTGAAACCCAGAATAAAGGAGAATTGACATGGGTAATGAAGAAAAGTGCGAAATGAAGAAGTGTGGATCATGCCCCATGGGCTGGTTCGGTAAGAAGATCTTTGGAGTGTCGATCGGTGTATGGCTTCTAGCCTTCGCCGTTCTACCCCAATCCGCCCGTGGTGTGGCCTGGACGGTCCGCTCGGTCGGTGGGCTCTGGGAAGACGGAGCAAAGATCGCACAGCCCGCAGAGCGACGCCAGCGTCGTTCGGCAGACGGCTGAAACAAAAAGGCAGTTCGGAATGGGGAGGGTCTTTCGGGACCCTCCCTTTTCTATATCCTGGCTGCGATTGAGACTCAATCTCAATGAAGATTATCGGACCCTAACGGGGTCCTAACTTCATGTTAAAGTTTTGTTAGGGTTGCCCTAAAGGCGGTCAGAAGTCCAGACTCACCGCGTTCTTTTTGTATGGACAGGACCCCATCCCACCGTAGCAGCCTCATCCACAGCTCATCCACAGTCCCGAACCCCCTTCTGAATATCAGGAAAGGGGTATCCCCCAAGGACTTGACAGGAAGTCCTCGGTCTGGTATAATGGGGGTCATGAGCAAGAACCCTACCAACACCGTGAATCTTGAGGCCAAGACCCTCCTCGCGAAGCTGCTTGCCTCCGAGGACATCACCGTCTCCCACCAGCATGTCGAAACCGCGATGTTCAACGTGGAGACGCGGGTCCTCACCCTCCCCATGTGGGAATCGATGGACAGCACCCTCTACGACATGCTGGTCGGTCATGAAGTCGGTCATGCCATCTTCACTCCGAATGACATCAGCAGTTCCATCGGCAAGGTGGACCCTTCTGGTGAGTTCTCCCAGGGAGTCGTCTTCGACTACCTGAACGTCGTCGAAGATGCTCGCATCGAGCGACTCATGCAGGACAAGTTCCCAGGCCTTCGCCGTGATTTCGTCCGATCGTACAATGATCTGTTCGACCGAGACTTCTTCGGTGTCGGTGATGAAGACATCAACGACCGTCGTCTGGTCGACCGCGTGAACCTTCATTACAAGGTGGGTCGACTGCTGCAGATCGAATTCAGTGCTCGCGAGCAGGCGGTCATCGACATGATCGACCGTGCTGAAACGTGGGAAGACACCTTGGAAGCGACCCGTGCCCTCTTCACTCTCGGTCGCGAAGAGGCGGAAAACCAAGCAGAGGAAGAGCAGGAAGGCGAAGAATCGGATCTCGGTGCACCGATGATGGGCATGGAGGGTGAAGGCGATACCTCTGGCATGAGCGAAGATGGCGGCGAAGAGTCCGACTCCGAAGGCGAAGGCCAGGGCGAATCGGCAGGAGAGGGAGAGGGAGAAGGCGGTGAAGGTGACGGGTCCGACAGCACGGACGGTGACAGCACCGACCTTGCACACGGCGACCACACGGTCGGTGCTGGTTACGGTAAGCCCAATGTCGAGGAACTCATGAAGTCCGAAACCATGAGCGACTTCGAGAACTCGATCAAGCACAACTTCGTCAAGGAAGACACCACTAACCGTAAGGTGGTGTTTGCAAACGTGACCATCCCCGATACGATCACCAAAGAGTTCGTGGTGACCGTCCCGCAGTTCGTCGAGATTTGCACCAATTACGGTGCCATCAAGGACGCGAGCGATTTCCGCTGGACCAAGCTCTGCGAACAGCTCGCAAGGTTCGAGCGAGAGACGAAGAAGATCGTCTCTGGAATGGTGCAGCGATTCGAAATGATGAAGGCAGCCCACGTGCACAAGCGGACCGCGACTGCTGATACTGGCATGATCGACATGTCGAAGCTCAGCGGATACAAGTGGGACGACAACATCTTCCTGAAGTCCGAAGAGGTTGCCGACGGCAAGAATCACGGCATGATCATGTACGTTGACTGGAGTGGGTCCATGTGCTGCATCACCAATGACACCATGAAGCAGGTCCTCATCCTCGCGATGTTCTGCAAGAAGGTGAACATTCCCTTCTCCTGCTATGCGTTCATCGGCGGGTTCAGGGGTGGTAACAAGCGAACCATGGACGAGGTGGGAGGCAAGTACCGAGGACTCAAGCACGGCGATGCCGTCTTCGCCGACATCAAGTTGGTCGAAATCGCCACCAGCGAATACGACAAGGCCATGACCCGCAAGGGTATGGCATTCTGGTTGGGTGTTGCCGCTGCTGAAGATGCGAGTGGTGATGGGTACCGTTACCCAGTCGTCGACTTCCGACAGGGCGGTACTCCGCTCGACGATGCGATGGCGATCGGCATCAACATCGCGAACGAATTCCGAGAGAAGCACAGCATCGAAGTCCTCAGCACCGTCGTCCTCACGGACGGACAGACCAGCAGCAGCCCGCTGATGCACCAGTGCGAAGCATGGAACGAAGAGCGTGGATTCACGACTACGAACCTCGATGCCCACGACGAAGATGCTATCGTCAGGCGAGTCTTGTACAGCAAGGTCACTGGCAAGACCTACCGTGCCAGGAACAATTACGAAGGTACCACCTCCACCATGATGGAGTACTACAAGGATCACACGGGGTCGAACACCACGTGCATCCAGATCGTGCCTCAGAACCGAAAGGACGTCTCTTACTTCGTCGGATGGGCAACTGGCAGCACCGACATCAACGCACACCAGCGTGCGGAGATCACCGAGCGGATCATGAAGGAAGGTTCCTACATCCTCACCGACTTGAACAACTTCGAGCAGTTCATCTTCATGGCATCCCAAGGCAAGAAGAAGGTCAAGGGCATGGACGAGGTGAAGAAGGGTGCGAACACGCGAGTTCTGGCGAACGCATTCATCCGAGAGAAGAAGAGCCGAAAGCGTCTCACACAGATCATGGACCAATTCGTCGACTACATCAGCAAGGAGTACGTTTGAAGAGAAACGTAGGAGAGACTGCAGATGAATGGAAGGGTCACAAGGCAAGACCCGCGAATCGTGCAAACACATGGCAAAAGAAGGCGAGTCCAAAGAAGGATCGTCGAGATTGGAAAAGGAATCGGAACAATGGATAACAGTGAACACGTTTACAGTTGGTTGGCGGCGAGCATCATTCTCACCATCATCGCTCTCATCCTCACTATGAGCGGTTGCAACACCATCGCTGGGATCGGGCAGGACATCCAAGCGGCAGCGAAGGGTACTCAAGACTACCTCGCTGGCGACCGTAACGTCGGTGATGACAAGGGGGACGTCTCTTGGGATCGATGACGGGTAGTGTGACTGTGTGGGGAGGTGGTCGTAAGGACCACCTCCCTATTTTCGCGGAGAAGGCGATTCGGTGGTACAGGAACAGACATGCTCTGGTCCACACAACCATCAAGGCAACGATCCACATGACGGAAGAAGAATCTGATGGGCAGTGGGGTTCCTGCAACATCGAATTCAACGAAAAGACAGGCAAAGACACGTACATGGTCGACTTGTACGGGGACCAGACCCTACGGGATTTCATCGCAACAGTCATGCACGAGATGATCCACGTGAAGCAGTGGGAGACAGGGTGCTGGGAAGATGACGGCGAAGCGGAAGCAGAGCAGTACCAGTACCTCCTCGCCGACGAATTCTGGAAGTCGGAGTCCTTTGGTTGACGAATGAAGAGTTACAGGAACGGATAGACCAGATAGATCTGGTCGTGGACAAACACGAAGAGTCGGTCATGCTTCTCCTCAAACTCCGCAAGCATTTCAAAGATCAAATCAAGTACAAGTTCGTCATCACCGTAGACGGCCTAGGTCACGAATTCAGAAAGAAAGTCCCGATATGATCACCACCACCCTCCTTTCCATCGTCCTCCTCTCCACGACCAGCAACACCTTTCTTGACGCTATTTGCAAGGTCGAGTCCAACTGCAACCCTTCAGCGGTCGGTGACAACGGTAACGCGATCGGTGCCTATCAGATCTGGAAGAGCTACTGGAAGGACGCGATCGAGCACGACCCCTCCATCGGTGGGGTTTACGAGGACTGCCTAAATAAGACGTACTCGGAGAAGATCGTCCGTGCCTACATGGATCGATACGCGACCGAGCGACGCCTCGGACGTCCAGTCACGGACGAAGACCGAGCACGTATGCACAACGGCGGACCCAGGGCTGTTTGGGCGACGGGCAAGAAGAAGCAAAATCTCGACATCTACTGGGGCAAGGTCAAGCGAGAACTTGACGGAAGGAAGCCTAGGTGATACAATGGGCGAACACAGACAACATGCTGCTGGTAAGGGAGACTCTCCCCGCAAAGTAGACCAGCAGAAGTACCGAGAGAATTACGACAAGATCTTTGGGTCCAAAAAGAAGACCCACAACACCAAGCAAGGAAAGAAGAAATCATGAGCGAAATTCGAATTGTGAAGTTGACGACGCAGGAAGACATCATCTGCAAGCATGAGTACCACGAAGAGACGGGTACCCACACCCTCAAGAACCCGTGCATCATGATTCAGACTCCCGAAGGATTCGGTGCCATGCCCTACATGCCCTACGCCCTTCAGGAAGACGGGATCCCCATGGACGAACGTTTTGTCATGACGGTGGTCGAACCTGAAGCACAGGTCCGTGCACAGTACGACGAGCAGTTCGGTTCTGGTCTGATCGTTCCTAAGCAGAAGGACGTCGTCGCTGCTGGTCCCATTGGGATCGCACACTGATGGCAAAGAAGCAAGCATCCGCCATCGTGCAGGGTTGGTTGAAGGTCGGTCAGCCCCGCAGTTCCAAGAAGAAGAAGGGCAATGCGGCCGCTCGTACTTCTAAGCGGGGCAACGGTAAGCGACTTCGGTGATCAAAGTGGGCGTAGCTCAGTGGATAGAGCTTCGCACTTCTAATGCGACGGTCGCAGGTTCGAGTCCTGCCGCCCATGTTAGTTTTTTACGTTTTTTCTTTTGGGGGTCACAATCATGACACGATTCACTACTGGTTCAATTCTCGGTTTCCTCGTCGGCATCAGCATTGCAGCGGCACAAGCACCACCGAAGCAGGTCAACTGCGACGGGTGGAAGTTCGACTGTGCAGTCCTAGAGGCGGGTATCCTCACCCTGTGTGGTGGTAACATGGAGAAGTATGCAAACGTTCTTCAGAACATGGGTTGGTCCGCTGCTCGTGCCGTTCGACGTAAACTGGGCCAGGACGTAGCAGAGGCCACCCCTCAGATGTACAATTACGAGACTGAATCGATGAATGCGATCGATCGCCTTCAGCACAACAACGTTCGTGATCTCGTCATGCAGGAAGCAGTCTTCGTCCTTCAGGAAGATGCTGCTCGGAAGGCACGCGACCTCACTCCGAGGAAGAAGGGGCAGGCAGCACGACTCGATGCCTGATAAGATCTCCAAGTTCATTGATGTTGCTCGTCCCATCTCACTGCAAATCGAAAGGCAGAAAAAGCATGTATCTTTGGTTGTCAGAAAAGGGATCGTCGAATCAGTTGGTACTAACCAATTCAAGACACATCCGCTGGCAAAGAAATATGGGTACAGGTACGACGAGGTTCACAGTGAACTGGATGCCCTTCTCAAATATAAGGGATCAAAGGACGGACTCACGCTGGTCAATTTCAGGTTTAACTCAGACGGTGAGATGCGAATGAGCAAACCGTGTTGCCTTTGCCTCCCTTGGTGTACAGCAGTCTTCAATGACATCTTCTACACCACGAACGATGGGATCATCCACTTGCCGAGATAGCCCAATTGGCAGAGGCAGTGGACTTAAAATCCACCAAGTGCGGGTTCGAATCCCGCTCTCGGTATCACCCCGCTGGCATCCGTGCTGGCGGGGTTTTCCGTTTATATAAATAGGAGCACGGAGACTCACACATGAAGATTCAAGACCTAAGAGACGATCTCGCCGAAATGCGATACTTCAAGAAGTCGTATCTGCGTAAGATGCAGAACGAGACTTCCGCGTCCATTGGTGGAGGTCCAGAACTCCCCATGCCGCCAGACGGTGGAGCACCTTCAGGCAAGTATCCTTGGTGGATGCAGGACGATTATTTCTACCATCCATATCAAAACCCAGATGGAAACAAATTCTCAGAACCAGTAGAGATCGATTCCCCATATGGATACGATAGCTGGGATGATGCCGCTGCCGACATACTCCGTCGCCTTTCTGGGACTATGATGTGATGGATACAAGAAGAGAAAACGTGGGACGTAAGTCTAAGTCCGAATCAGCGGCATACTGGCCTGTACGAGTTAGAGAGAACGGGCAGGCTTTCTGGATCCTCCTCACAGACAAAGAGGTTGACAGAGCGGCAAAACGTGCTCTATCTAATCCAGAAGACATGCCCACCCTGTGGCAGAGGATCAGACTAGTATTCGGCATTTGAAAGGAACCCCATGCGGTTACAGTACACTTACGAGGAATCAGACTGTTATGAGTATGACCCCGAACCCACCTACATTGGTGGTGCTCCACCAACCCGTACCGAAGGAATCCCAGTAGGATGGAAGAAGGGGTCGTTCGCCGATCAGGACGGTCTAGACCTGTCCTCCTTCAACGTACGCAACAGGCGATACAACAACAAGTCTGGTAACAAGAACCTAAGCGATATCAACAACTGGAACAGTGGTTATTGGGCGTCCGTCCTTGTCACTCCCAGACACGCTATTGCCTGCCGCCATTATTGGAGAACGGTCCCTTCTCAGGCTTCTAAGCAGCGATTCATGGGTAAAAGCGGCAAACAGTATTATCCTGAGCTGGAAGATGTCACCGAATTCAACGGTGACATCGTAGTTTTGACCTTCAAGGAAGAGCTGCCAGACGATGTTACAGTCATTCAACCAGCGGATCTTAGTTACGTCCCAGTCGGTTCAAAGATCTACCAGCTCACCAACCAAGGCATGCTTCACTACATGTACAGCCGTGGTGGACGTGTTGCCTCATGGGGCGGCACTCCTCGCATCTATGATTTCGAATACGAGATCGACGACATCATGGGTGCTAGAGAGGCAATCTGGAGCGGAGACTCTGGTACCCCCACCTTCGTCAAGGACGAGAACAACGGCAAGTTGTATTGGTTGGGGAACAAGTGGGGTGGATTCCCACAGAAAGAAGACACCACTACCACTTTGGAGCTTAAGGCATTCTTCAAGGAAGCAGGCTACGAGTACAAACTCGCCAAGTTGAGCGGTGGAGACATGGACTACAACAACGATGGAGTCATTGACTCTGGCGACCTTGGTCACATCCTAGCCTCGTGGGGTACCAACCCCAAGACCAACGAATACTTCGAGCTGTACGATCTGAACGACGACGGAGTTATCGACTCTGGTGACATGGGTGAAATCCTTGCTCATTGGGGAGAGAAGGCAGAACAGGTGGTCTTCGACGAGGACAACCCACCCCCACCAGCAGATCCCCGTACACCTGCTAATCCTAACGAAGACGAATGGGAAATTGGAGCATCCGAATGAAGACTTTTGGACAGTTTGTAAACCAACTAAACGAGGCATCTGGCCTTTTCGGCGGAGGGGGGAAACACGTGGGAGATGATGTCGTCTTCTTAGATGGTCCCTACGCAGGCAAAGGCAGCTGGAATATCGCTTCCTTCGACGAGTATTCAGATGTGTACACTGCTGAGCAAGAGTTCGTTGACCAAGGGTACGAGGTGGCCCTCCGTTTCAAAGGTCCAGACAAACCTCTGTCGGATGATGCTAAAATCGAAAACTTCAAGAAAGGTCGGATCATCGTTCTAGATGGGGATCCAGGCCTACTTGTGATCGTCTACTCTTCTGCTAACGCATCCCCAGGAAAGTTCGGGATGCGGTATGCCAACTCATCCGAATCCCTGAATCTCAAACCGCAATCCTTGGGTATCCAAGAAGTCCCCTACAAAGTAGACGACTTGGTTCAAACCGTGGTCAGCAATTTGGACTCACGAGATGACCTCTCTCCTGGCTTAGTAGACTATCTTGTGGATCTTCTTGAATATTATTGGAATGCCAAGGATAGTGAAATCGCTGCTAAGATCGTAAGAGAGCACGTTCCTGGGCTAAGCGGCATGGGAAGCGCCCTGAAACAGATCACGAAGAACTTCGGTGAGATCATCGGTCCCGTTGCCATGTTGCATAGAGACTCTCCTTTGTTCAGCAATTTGAAGCTTAGCACCAGAGACAAGGTTCTTTTCCCCATCAGGGGCAACGAACCTTTGGTCGATTTCTATATTTTGAAGGGCAAAGAAAAGATCCCATTCTCCGCTAAGAGCGGTGCCTCTACCACCAATACAGTCAAGCCAGTAGACATCATCAGACTGATGGAAGAAAATCCTTCTGCTAACAGAAAGTGGGGCAGCAGCCCAGAAGCAAGTGTCCTCAGAGACTTGCATGAAAACGTTGCAGTCGATGGTCCCATGGTCGCCGCTTTCAATGCCCAAAAGTCAATCAAAGCCTTCAAGGGCAAGATCTCTGCAGAGGCCAAGGATCACTGGTTGGCGAACTCCAACAGAAGCGGGAAGAGCTGGCGATACGTCCCTGAGCTGTATGACGACTTGTCTAAATCTCTGGGTCTGACCGTCTCCGCTCGTAAGAAGCCTACCTTCGGTGAAATCCTCTACTACATCGAGGCAACTATCTGCAAGGAATCTGCTGGTGGTATGTTGGAATTTACCGAAATGTTCGAAGATGTGGTAGGACCCGCAGTCAACTACATCAATCTTTTGAAGATCGATAGAAAGACGGGACTGCCCGAATGGGCGACCTCTGAGGGTGGAGCACACAAGGTCAAATTACGGACCAAGAACGGAACCACCCGCATCGGTAGAGACAAAGTTGGACTACAAATCACACAGTAAGGAAATCTTCATGAGATTCGACAAACACAAACCAGACAGTCTATTCGAGACTTACGCTAATTTCCACACCCTGAACGAGGCAAAGGGTGGTATCCCTTCTAATGCAAAGCTGTCTGACAAGCAGAAGTGGAAGGATGCATCTGAACTAGGAAAGCCAGGCAGGTATCCCTACATCAGCAGGACGAGGGGAAAGTTGTCCAACGCCGTGCAAGAGTATGGTTTCGAACTGAAAGTCATGGTTAGAAAAGAACTGTTCCCAGACGAGCATAAAAAGAGGTTCAAAGATCGCAAGAAAGAAGCGATTGTGGACAAAGAAGTAGACAAGAGGATGAAGACCATGTTCCTCGGTTACAAGGGCGAATGGGAAGACTCTGCTGTCCAGTGGAACTGGGACTCTGGGAAAAAGATGTTCGTGAAAGACGAGGATTCGGTCAAGGCCCACAACAACGAGAAAGATATGGTCAGGAAGAGTGCCGAGATCACCAAGCAGGCCAACGATAGTGGAGATCTCCAAGTTATGGAGAGATACTTCGAAAGCATGAGACAGGAAGCACTGGGCAAGATCTACATCCCAGTAGATGGAAACGACTCCTTGGCCTATGCCCATGCCGACCTTTACGCCGATGAGAAGACTGTAGAAAAATACCCAGACTGGTCGATCGTTTGGGATGCAGAGAGAAAGACGGCCCGACGTAAACTAGCTTCGACCGAAAGTTGGTGGCCTGGAAGCAGAGGAGTTTACGATGATCATTATGAAAAGGTGAACGGCAAGTGGGTCGGTAAGAAGTGGAGAGTCTGATGAAGTCTTTCAAAGAGTACATCGGCGAAACCATCGTCCAGAGAGACGGCAAGTGGTTGGTCATGAACAAGAAGAAGGACAGGATCCTTGGTACCCATGACACCAAGGAACTAGCATTGAAGCAGTTAGCCGCCATCGAGATTTCGAAGGCATCAAGAGGATGATAGAGATGCAAGAATACTTGGTTATTTGGACCTTGATCTTATCGGCAGGAGCCTGTGCGTGGTTGACCAATATGCTTCTAAAGGAAGAAGACTAATGAAATCATTCAAGCAACACGTCCAGATGATGAACGAGGCACCTTTGTATGCAAAGGGCTGGATCAATGCCAAAGAGAAGAAGGCAGAAGTCTCTTCTCTGAAGGTCGAAGACTTTTACCACGTGACCATGGTCTGCCAGGATCCCGAAAAGTACGGACTGACCAAAAAGAAAATCATCAAATATTTCAAGAGCATCAAAGCACTCGATCCAAAGGGAGAGTTCGAGAAGCTTGCCACTGGTCAAAACGACATGTGGCCTGCCGTTGATAGCATGGCGATGCAGAACGGTTGGGTTCGCTTCACCGCAGACGACTACGCCGCTGAAATCACAGCGGAATCGTGGGAGGATGTCCATGAGGCCGCCAAGTTCATCTTGGAGCACAAGGGTCTAGAGCGAATTGCAGAGACTTTCATGAAGCCCCCAAGACAGGGCGTCCACCTCAGAGTCCGACGCAAGGGCAAGAGCGAGGTAGCCTCCAAGACTTTGATCAAGGACGCGGGCGACTTCTCTAAGTGGGCTTTCGGTAGCGTAGCAGACCCAGACAAGGCTATCAAGAAGAAGGGTGGGATGACCTCCATCGGTTCGACCATGGCACAATTCAGAGAGGACACCGACGAGGAAGACCAGCGATGAAGTCATTCAAGCAACACGTCCAAATGATGAACGAAGCCCCCATGGCAGCAAAAGGGTGGGTCAACGCTAAGACCAAGAAGGCTGACGTATCTCCAATGAGAAGCACCGACGTCTTCCACGTGACCTTGATCGCGAAAGACCCTGAGCGGTTCGGACTCACGAAGCAGGAGATCGTCGACTGGTTTGACGTCAACGGCTTCGGTGATGACCCAGAAAAAGAGTACGAAGATCTCGTCAGCGGCAAGAACGACGTGATGCCAGAGATCGAAAGCATGGCGATGAACAACGGCTGGGTCCGTTTTGCCGTCGACGACTATGGCGGCGAGATCACGGCAGAGTCGTGGAAGGACGTCCAAGAAGCCGCCAAGTTCATCTTGAAGCACAGCGGCATGAAGCGAATCGCAGAGGCTTTCCTGAAGCCTCCTAAGGGCGGCACCCACCTGAGAGTCCGACGCTTCGGGAGCAGCGGTGTCGCTTCTAAGACTCTCATCAAAGACACAGACGAGTTCACCAAGTGGGCCTTCGGCAAGGTAGCGGACGCTAACAAGGCTGTCAAGAAGAAGGTCGGACAGACTGACATCGGTCGAACCATGGCACAGTTCAGAGAGGAAACCCTTTCTGAGGCTGCAGACATGCTCATCGGGTGGTTAGACCCCAA
>Ga0070746_10000418_pt1 | contig 24916 bp, 33 predicted proteins | sample VirMetDEL_Mar_21_FD_77016 | JGI IMG/M metagenome (GOLD analysis project Ga0070746, IMG submission 77016) | Aqueous microbial communities from the Delaware River and Bay under freshwater to marine salinity gradient to study organic matter... | ecosystem: Environmental > Aquatic > Marine >...
CCGCCGTAGATCTTGGGCGCTTGAGTGTCAATTGCTTCCCTTAGATTCGCGGAAGTGATGACAAGCCTTTCCTCGTCCTCTGTGAACTCTGCAAGGTGCATTGATCGATAGAGCGGCGAAGTCTCGCCGTGCTTCCTGCGGTCCCGTTCTCGCTTGGCTGGGTCAATGTGAGGGCATTCCAAGGATGTGACCTGACGAGTCCAAAATAAACTGCGATTTGCATGAAAGGCCTCATAAAACTCTCCAACCGCTGGGCCGGGAGAAGAGACCCACAACTGAAACATCCGAGTGCAACGGTCGAACGCTTCGAAAATCTTATTGGGAACGGTCTTGGCCTCATCGACGATAATCATTACCGGATCAACCTCTTTGCTGATCTTGGGATGCCATCCTTCCGCTCGTCCCGGCTGGTCGGTCGAAAACCCTAGAGCGAATCCTCCTTCTGGAGTTTTGAGCTCAGTTTGCAAAAACGACCATTCTGGGAAGCATTGCGAAAACACCCGCATTGCAGGCCAGAGCTGCTTTTCAATCTGCCGGAACGACCCAGAGGTCACCACAACCTGACCTTTAGGGTAATGCGCTAAGAACCAAAGGACGGCGGGAGCTACAAGATTAGAGGTCTTTCCTGATCCGTTTGCTGCGACTACCGCCGTAGGTAGCCCCCCGCTCTCTTGTAGCCCGATAGACTCAAGACACTCAATTTGCCAATCGTAGAGCGAGCCCATCTTGAGCCTCAAAAGCGCGAACTCCGCTGGCGTTAGGGTTGTGCCAGATGCTGCCAACTATTTTCCTCCCTTTATTTTGTCGCGAGTATCCGCAATTTCCCTAATCTTTTTTTCATCTGCCTCTGTAAGCGCAAACGATGCTTGTTGTTTGATTGGTCCGCCATCCTTTCCGGTAAGTTCAGCACGTCGAAAATCTGAATACTTTTCCGGGTGGAGTTTACTCAACGACCATTTAAGAGCGTCAACCTCTAATCTGATGGCTTGCACCTTAGCGCTAGCCTCTCCAGTGCCGGGAGCACCTGTCGCGTTCTCAAACGCCTTCTGTGAAAGCTCAATAAGCCTGTCGAACAGCACATCTCCCTGAATCTTTCTCGCGCGCGCGTAACGCTCCTTAAAACCGCCGCGATCATCCATCACCCACCCAATGACGGAGCTGCAAGCAGGTAAATGATCGTCGTTGCATATTGAGCGAAGCGACTCCCCTTCGGCTAATCTTTCGAGAATTTCGTTTGCCGTTTCTTCCTTGTAAACGGTAGGTCTTCCACGTTTGCGTTTTTGCATACTACCCATTGATATGATCTAGGATTTTTTCCTGCAAGTATTTACCGCGCGACTTGTTGCCTCTTAGGGTATCAATCCTCTCCCAGATTTCTGGTTTCAGGGTTATTGATCGCGTTACGACTGTTCGGCCCTTGCCGCTGCCCTTGGGCCTTCCTGCGCCCTTCCGGGCTCCTCCATGTGTGTTTTTTGTTTTCATGATATAAAAAATCCCCGTCTTTCCGGGGTGTCAGAGTTAAGGTATCGCCGTCTCATGGGCGGGGAGTAGGATGCCAGCCGTTTTGATGTTTTAAGCAAAGCGCATTTCTTGATTTACGTCAATGACGAATTACACAAATTTCTTCCAATCCTTAGCGGCAAAGGTCTGCCCTTTTTGGTTTTCGTAACGGACGACCGACCTAAGTTCGTTACCAGATGAGTCAATAATTGTCTCAGTGTATCTGGTTTTGATACTAGGATGAAAAGCGCCGATTTCGTGAGATACAGCAGTCAACAATCTAAAATCACCGGGGTGGCGATCCACGAAAGTGTGACGGTTTGACGGGTTTGGTTTGCCGACAATTGTCCAATTGTCTAAAGTTGGATCAATACCATCAAAGCAATCTTTTACTTCTTCTACTCCGATAACAAATTCTGAAAAATAATCATCTTTTTGAGTAATTGCGTTAGCGAAAGCAATCGGATCAACTTCATTCGTAAGAAGGTAAGTGTTTCCGCCTTTCTTTTTCCAATACTGAGGGCATTCTCCTTCGCCATCCCAATCATGCGCCCCGTAATTTTCAATGATCTGGGTGAAAATCTGGGTTGTTTTGTGGGCTTTGGTATTAGTTGTATTTGTCATAACTCCAGAAGGATAGGCGCTCGCTTGATTCTTGTCCACAATAAAAAAGCATTTAGGCACAAAAAAACCGGGGTGTTATCCCCGGCCTTGATTTGATTAGCTTAAAAAGGAATAGCTTCACTCAGCACATTCAATCCGCCAAGCAATAAGATTTGTGTAATGGTTGCCGTTTTCACCACGGTTCCCCTTGATGTCGAAGAAAACCCGCACAAAATCACCTTCTTGGTATGCTGCTATAATGTCAGCCTTGTCGTTGTGCAGCTCAAACAGGAGTTGCTGTGAGTATGCTCCCGGTGTCATAATGACAAACTTGACTTTCCGAAAACCGTTCTCGTATTGTTCTTCGGGGTAAATTGTGACAATCTCACCAAGCTTGGTGTCAGGCTTGCGTTTCATTTCCAATTGATTTTGTTTTATTGTTTTCATATCTGGACGTAAAATGACCGGATCCAGATTCTCATCAACCCCTATTTTCAAAAATATTTGATGCCTTATTTTTTAGGCTTGAGAGTCAACTCCCCCTTGAGTCCGGTCTCGAATCCGAGCGCGCAATAAGCTGCAATGATGACATCGCGTTTAGCTATTGCTTCTTCTAAATCTTTGGTTCTGAGCCTTACCTTTATGCGCTTCCCGACAACCTTATTTGATGAGTTGACCGTGACTCTTAAAAAATAGCCGCGACCAGCCTCCCAAGAAACATGATGATTCTTCCTCAGATGATTCAGGTTGTCGGGTTGCTCCATTATTTCATTTTCTCAAGATCTTGCTGGATTATCTGAGCGAGCTCGATGCGGTTTTCGTCATGGGATTTCCATGTTTTGCAATCACACCAAGCCGACAAGCAACCCGGCTCATAAATCAAAATCGGCATTTTTTTGCATATTTTGCAAGTCTTAACTATATTTTGAGCTGCTTTCTTTTCAATTGCATGTTTTTTTAGGGTTGGATGATCATCATTGTAACTCATCAGAAAGGATTTTGATCTCCAGATTGGTCGGACTGCTTAGGACCAAATTGCAAAGATTGGGCTGTGATTTTTATTTTGCTTCGCTTCGCTCCTGTTTCTTTGTCTTCCCATGTTTCCATTCTCAATCTCCCTTCAACCAAAACGACCGAGCCTTTTTTGAGGTATTGGCTGGCATTTTCTGCCTGTCTACCCCAGACGGTCACATCTAAGTAGATTGTTTCGTCAATCCACTCTTCTCGTTTTTTTGCTCTTTGGTTGACCGCTACAGATAATTCTGCGACAGCGTTTCCGTTTGGCAGTGCCTTTAACTCGGGATCTCTCGTAAGCCTTCCGGCAATTATTGTTTTATTCAGGTTCATTTTCTTTTTTGTTTTGTCGTTGTAAAAATTCCTTTTCAGCTCTGATTAAGACGATGCTGATTCTGTCATCCGGGCCAGCGGCTGAAATCTTTCGATTTGCATAGCAAACATTGGCATGATTTAGCCCAAATATCTTACCAATGTCACCGAGAGACAAAGTTGTATATTTTCTTATCAAAAACATCGCAGCCAAACGGGGATAGGAATACTTCCATTTCCTCGAACGTACCATCATTGAAAAGGGATCGATTTCTTCACTGTCGGCGACTGATTCGATTATTTCGGTAGCAATAACGCTGTTCTTTTTGGTTTTATAGTTCATTCTAATTCTTTCGATAGGATTTCCAATTGCAGACTAAAATTCCACCGATCTCTTCTGATCGGTTCCAGATTGAGTCACCAACCGCTTTGATTGCCTCTGCCGGGGTGTGATTGGTTATAATCACGGTTGCGAGTAAGTTGTCGTATCTGTGATCAATGAGATTAGTCATCGTTCTTTTTTCCCAATCTGTCCCGGCAAGCTCTGACCATTCATCCAAAATAAGGAGGTGGCATTTTTTCGCGTCATGCAACTCTTCTCGGGCTTTTTGACTTCTGTGGCCATCCTTGTCGAATTGCTCTCGGATCGTGCAAAGAAAATCGTGAGATTTGTAGTATCGAGCCCTTTTAAGCTGAAATGCCGTTTCTTGGCCCCAGAATGCCGCCATTTGCGTTTTTCCGGGACCTCGCTCTCCGCACACTATAAAGATCAGATCCCCCGTCAGAATGCGACTGAGATGCTTCTTTGCCATTTCTAGGCTTCGACCGTGCATCCTGTCGAGGTTTTGAATATGACGCTGCGGAAAGCCCCACTTTTTAAGCCACTTCTTAATTTCGCCGCTAGACGGTCTTGAGTCCATGAGTTGACCAATTTTTGAGTTCATCTTGTTTTATTTGTTTGCTTTTAATTGATTCGTGTTCCCAGCCAAGCCAGCCTGAACAGATGGCGCAATCGACTGCCTCGCTGACAACCGTTTCGGGATAAAGTTCCATTCGCTTAAGACACTTTTTCCACGACTCAAGGCTCTTAAACCTCTCACGCTTTACGCCTCGGGATTGTTTGTCAAAGGCCCATTCTTTGGCAGCGTTGGTTTTGATGTCGCCAAAGCTGGCCGGAATGACAGCAACCATATCAAGCGGACTAGGACATCCCCCAGCGGGGGACTGAGGGGGAGTACTTTTCATTTCTTTATCTTCCCTTATCTTATCTTTCTTTTCCTTATCTTTCGTTGGGTGTTTGCTTTCCAAGTTGCTTGGGTTTCCGCTACAAGCTGTGCTTGGGTTTTGCTTGGCCCCGTTGATCCTAGCAGCTTCGGCTTTAGCTTTGGAGGTTGCTTTGCCTCCCTTCCTTCCCGCCTCTCGCCTCGACTGAGCAACAATTTCCATTTCGGTTGGGTAATAATTGACAACCAAAGATCCCGAATCGTCCAAAAAGTACAAAGCACTTTCGAGACTGACTTCCTCGAGCGTGACTCCTGCAATCTGTTGCCACTTGCGGCACTTCCAATTTTTCGCGTCTTTGATTATCCCGCCATTTTCTTGGCTGGCACACCATCCGAGCAAATTAAGCCATGTCGCGCGCTCTACCGGATCAGCGCCAAGATAATCCTCTGACCTTAAAATATCGGTTTTAATGTTTAGGTAATTCATCAATTTTAATTTTGTACGGTTTGGATCCATTTCTGGGATTTCCCGCTGGTTCGATTTGTCCAGACCTTTTCAACTCAGAAAATCGTCCACTGATTACATTCATGCCGATGGCCCACTTATTTGCAAGCTCTTTACAGGTAAGGCCATCACTTCCAGAAAGTGAAATCTCTTCCAGCACTTGCCTTTGTCTTTGTTTTAGCGTTGGTTTAATTTTCGCCTGAAAGGCTTGGTTCGACTCTTTGTTTTGTCTATGGCGTTGCTGGCAAATGTCCTGCCATTCGTGAAAAAGATCAGGAATCATTTGTCTTCTCCTTTCTCAAACGATCCGGCTTCTGTGATAATCAACTCGACCGCTGGCCCCATCTCCCGCCTCGTCCCATCCTGATCGGAAGAGGTAGTTTTTATAAACTTCATCGAATCATCAGTAAACCACCCGCAAGCAACCATCGCGTCCTCAAGTTGTTTGTAATTACCCCGTAGGACGCTGCTGGAATCCCAATACTTTTGCCTTTTGCCAAGAACACGCACAACGTGAACGTGCACGGGAAACAAGTATGGTGTTCGCACCATTCCAAGACTTTTCAGCAGTGTCTCAAATTTTTTCCGATCATTAGCGGATTGATGCCATGAACGACCTTGCCCGTTGTTTTTGTTGCTAATCTCAACCGGCAAAAAAATTGTCTCCTGAAATAAATCACTCATATTTTTCTCCTTTCTTGTCAAAATCAGTCCCTCCCAGCTCTTGAATAATGTAGGAGATCGATGCCGGATAAAGCGGATCCAAGAGGACAGGATCAAGGCAAGTTTTCCACGCATCCTTTTCGCCCTTTCGGTCTGCAAGATAGCGTTTGCAAACATCTTTCAAAGCTATGTCAGCACAATGCCAACCTGCGACTAGATGCGAATTGGGAATCTGATAAGGGTAAGCCTCGAAAGGAGCGGTTGTCTCTTGGGCCAGCAATACCGCTTTCCGCTTGTCTGGTAGGCTGTAAAGCTCACAAAGATCTTTTGGCACTTTGGTAGCTAATTGCCTGAGCATTTCCAAGTAGATGGCCATCGAAAAGAAGTAACCGCGCTTGATCGATTCCTTGCTAAAATCTTCAATGTGGATTGACCGGCAAGTCTTGTAATCGTGGAGCGTTTCGCCTTTCAAGACAAGATCGGGACGACCTTTCATCTGCACGGGAATAGTCACACCGGGGGCGACCGTAACATCAATCACGCAAAAAATGCTAACCTCAACCCGTTTTTCTTTTTGGTCAATGTCGGCAAGAATCTCCCTTGCTTCGTAGTTCATTGGCGCATGATCCAGCGCGTCTTTCATTCCGATAACAGTCTTGTGATCGGAGTAGCTATCATCTAGCACCAAAGCGGTCTCTGACAGATCCAGCATCTCTCTAGAGTTCTTGTTCAAACCAGAATCAGCGGCCAGCTCTCGCTCAATGCGTGACCTAATCAAAACATTTTGCTCTGACTCGTCGGGAACACGGTTATTTTCGGCCTTGAATGCTTTGGCTTCGGCAAAGTTACACATAAATTTGCGCTCTGAATAATCCAAAAACAACTGGTCGCGTTTGCGTTGTAATCTAGCCGCTTCCATGTCTTTCCGGCGTTCGTCATTGATTACAATAAACTCGTCAGATTCAAGGATTAGCTTGTGCGCCAGCGTCCCAAGACCCAAAGCCTTCGATCGCTTGTTTTCGATTTCTCCGGCGAGGTAAGAGCGCAAGCGGGCAGCTGAGCCTCTGGGCTCACCAAACCCACCAAGGTCTTCAACTGCCTTTTTGAGCGCGCTTGGAGATAAGCCGGGCGCTTGGCGGTATTCTTCGTCTGGCATTCCAACCATGATTTCGTTTCGCGGGGTAGCCGGGAAGATAATGCTCTCAAATGGATCGTTCATTTTTTTTATTTGATAAAAAGTTTGTCCCATCCCGAAAGGATTCGATCTTTGATCTTCTCAGACTGCTCTTCCCAGCCCCATCCTTTAAGATCAACTCCTTTTTCTCGCAAAGCCTCGTTGAGCTGCTGGCTGGTCACGCCTGCGCGCTCCATTTGGAGTTTGATCGCATCGTCAACGGTTGTTTGTGTCACCTTGTCGGGCTTTGGTAAAACGCCATCAGTGTCATCGTCCGTGAACACGAGCCCAAGCGCCGCTTTCAAGGCATAACGCTCGCCGTAAGTGTTTGTGATCCCCCCGGCTTGGATGTCGCTTGTAAGCTGACTCTGAGGTTTGGCAAATGGGATTGGGATCGTGGTTTCCGGGAAGGTGAACCCTGAGATATGCAGAACCCGGCAAATCGTGATTTGTTTGTTGTTTTGTATTTCGTGGGAAAAAGTCCAACTCAACCCGTGCTTGTCGGCGTAGGGCTTAACAAACCGCACAAGGTCGTCCATTGCGCTGTAGCGGAACGCGACCTGACCGCCGCGAGTTTTTGCACCATCCCTCATTTTTGGAATTACAGGCACTTCCTGTTTGAATAGGGCCAAATCCCGATAAGCCTCGTCTCGTGCTTGGCGGTCTTTTTCTTGGTTGTGCAGCTTCACGAGCTGCTCAAGCTTATTAGCGTCAACCTCTGGGCTTTTGGCTAGTTCTAATATTAATCCTAGCTGATCCGTCTCTTCGATTGGTTTTATTTCGTTCATTTTCATTTTGGTTTATCGCAATCAGGGACCTGACTAAAGACGCGAACAGGCAGACAACTGCGATGGTCGCTGACAGAATCGCCGTAAATATTGCGGTCATAAATACACACATATTCACAGGCTTTAGCCGGTGCAACACTTTTTTTTCTTTTTTCTTATCCGTTGTTTTTGTTTGATTTTGACATGGATACAAACTCCAAAGAAAAAAAACCCGAATGGATCACTACAACTGAGCTCGCGAGGCGCTGGAAAACCTCATCAGTAACGATTCGAAGATATGCTAATGATGGATTTCTTCCCCATATAGCAATAGGAAAGACAAGGAGGTTTGATTGGAACCTTTTGTCTGATTTAGTCAAAAAAAATTACCCCCTTTCCGGTTTACAAAAATGATCAATAACTTCTTTTTGATTTTTGGTTGCGTCCTAATGCTGCCATTTTTGATTTTAGCAGTTTGGGGGAATCTTGTCAGAAGTGAACAAAGATATAAGCGGAAGAAGCTGGATAGAAAAAACAAGTAAATCGGGGACCACTTCGAAGGTTGTAAATTCTGGACTCATCCAATCATTATCGTTGCGTGGCTTGGATAACTTTAACATCTGATCACGTCAGGGACCGTTTGGCTTTTGACGAGATCAACGCTATTGAGGCGACCGGCGGAGGCGATGGAGACCGACTCTCCGGGATCCTTACACAGGTAACCTCTCTCGTTAGAGCTAAGGTTGCCGCTTGTGATGATAATTCGATAGGTGATGCGGGAACAATCCCAGAGGAATGTCTGCATGCTGCCGCGACACTGGCAAAGCATGATCTGAGGGCAACCCTCCCATCAACTGGGCTTGAGGACGAGGGTGATTTAAGGGCCGATGAGTATCGAGCAGCCCAAGATTTCCTTTCGGAAGTCGCAAGTTGCAACATTGGGATCGAGAACCCAGATGGAGAGTCAATCGGAGGCCGGGAGTCTGGTTGCTACGGAGGAGACCCAATTCTCAAATTTTGACAATGAGCGTTTTTCTCGACAAAGCTGATCAAATCAAATCACGCCTTGAAAGTGTCGCAGATCTTTCAACGGTCGAAATCATTGTTGACAAACAAAAGGATATTGTTTCCGAGTTCAATCAGGCAATCCAAAAATCAAAAGGCGGAGTCATCGTAATATTATTTGAAGGGTATGAGCCAAATGATCCAGAGAATGTTGATTCGACTTTGATTTCGTCGTATTCCGTCACGATTTGGACTCAACCAATTCTCAGATCCTCTAATCCCAAAAACACCGATCTAGTTGAGGCCACTCATCGAGCTTTGCACGACTGGAAACACGATTCATTTTGTCAGAATAATGCCCAAGTCCTTCGAGGTGCTCTGGTTCCAAACCCTAGATTTTTGATCCACGAGCTATCCATACAACTTAAACACGAGCTAAATTAAACCATGTCAGACAAACCAAAAAAGCAAGCCAAGAAGGCCGCTAAAAAGCAAGCAACCGAGAAATCGGAAATTCTGTATTCGTGCGTCGTTGTCAAAGATTTTGCAAAAATCGGATCGATGACTTGCCTTAAAGGGACAAAAGCAAATCTTCCCGAAGACAAGGCGAAAGCACTTGAGGCGCTTGAGATGATCAAAATCGAAGGGGTCGCGTAACTTTCAAACAATACAACCCAAACAAAAATAAAAAATGCCCTCGTATAATCTACAAAAAACAATGCTTGGCTCTGAGCTCTATTTCATCGAGTCCGGGCTCACTGTTGACAGCGTAACGGTAAGCGCAACCGCCAAGCCAGACATTTCACCAGTAGACAATTGGTATCCATTAGGATGCGCTAACGACTTAACACCTTATCGTGTGACCGAAGAAGACACTCCGTTTAAGTGTTTTGAAGGAGGTCGCTATCGCCAAGAAACCAGCACCGTCGTACTGGAAGACGGTTGGGAGTTTACTTTAAAGAATCACGCCGAGCCAATTTATCGACTGATGCTTGGTCTTGATGCTCGCGTCACCGACGAAACGCCTGTCATTCCGTACGCTGAAAACATTCGCGAAATTTTTGGGTGGCTTAAATTCCAAGCAACCAACGTGAACAAGTCACAAGACATTTGGACTATGGATCTATGGGGGAAGCTTGAGATGATCGAGTTGCCAACCTACAATGATAAATCGGTTTATCCTCGTCTCCGATTCACACAACACGACAGTGATCTCAATGTTGTTGAGCTCGATAATGTCCAAAATAACGCATAATTATGCCATTCCTAAAAGTTGAGGCTCTAATCGACGACAATCGAGCAACCGGGATTTACGAAAAGCAAGGCGCTCTCAACGTCTGGCAGCAAATTTCTCCCGATAACGATTATGTGATTAAGGTCGTTTCGACGAATTGGACTCTCATTGAGGTCGTTGACGCTGTTGAGGTGACAAAAGAAGCCGCAACTGGCGGAGATTCTGTCGATCCCACAAGTGCGACTTGGATTAAATACACCGTTGAGGATTGGGAAAGACCTGACACTTTTTCGCAAGCGTCTGTTTCTCCTTCGTCCCCCGGAAATATTGTTGGTCCTCCTTTATCGCCAAGTTCCCCGAATCGATTTGATTACGTCCCACCGACTCCGGCTAGTCCTAACAACATTTAAATCAAATGATTTGCTCTCACTATCGTCACACCTTAAACGGAGTGACGTTGCTTGATTATGGAGACAGGATGGGCGAGGAGCCCGTTTATCCTGTATCCCAGCAAGTGCAAGAGAGTAGTTTTGTAGGAGCCAAATGGGGCAAGCCAATTTCAAGGGGTAATGCAATCCGCACCTTTACATGGTCTCGGATTCTTACCTTTGGAAGTTTGGCGGAACGTCAGACGCGCCAACTCCAACTCGCATCAACATACCTTGGATTGGGTGCAGGTGATTTGCTAATTGAGGTTGAAAATGGCGGATCGACCAAAATTAAAGATTTTTGTCTGCAATCTGTAACGCCATCGCAACGCTACGAAAAAAATCAATTCGATTTACTTTTAACCTTTGAGGGCATTGGAGGAGAAGAAGTGACAATTGATAATGGAGGATATGGCGAAAGATGGTTAGCAGGAGATTCTTCAACTTGGCAAAATTCAGATTCAACTAAATGGGATATTTTATAAACTATGACAACTTACACAATAATCGGAGAGACAAAGGGAGCGCCTGACAACACGCAAAACAATCTCCTGCACATTTATAGCCAAACACTTTCGTCAGGGGCTCGAGTCGCTCAAGGTGACGGGACTGGGCTCGGCTTGGTTGTTTGGTCGGATTCTGTAGGTATAGAAAACTCATACGGTTTTAATCACCGGATTTATTCTGACGCATCAGAAAACAGAACGGCAAATTTCCCTGATCAAGATGGTTTGGTACAGGTTTCGCAAACTTCTAAGCTTTCTTCTGATTTTTCAACCTCAAGCGACCTTCCTCAAGAAGTTTCTGGTTTGACTAAATCTCTTGATGCCAACGCGATTTACAAAGTAAACGGGTATTTTTTGGTTAGGGCGTCAGACCATTCGCATCCATTGCATCCTCGCGTGACTGCTCAGAACGACACTGTGGAATCTCTAAATTTAAAATTTTGCGCTAACGACGAATGTTTGCCAGTCAATGCACTTGATACAGACGCGGAGTTTTCGACCTTTACCACCCCAGACAACACTCCCGAGATTATTACAGTCGAGGGAATTTTAAAATTAGATTCTTCTTTTGGTTACGAATCAATCGGAATTGAAGTCAGTAGCAAGACCAGCGGGCACAGCGTGACTATGATGGCAAATTCGTTTATTAGTTACACAAGAATCTAATGGCTGACAAAAACGTCAAAATCAACTTCAAAACCACAGCGGACGCTCGTGGTGCTAGAGATGCTGAAAAGGGCATCAAAAGGGTTGAGGATAGTGCGAGAGACACCGAGCTAGCTCTCGACGGCGTTGAGGATTCAGCGAAAGACATACGGCGAGAATTAGACAAGCTTGACGGACTAGATCCAAAAGTCAGAACTGACGTAGAAAAGCTTACCAGATCCTTAAACAAGGCGGCATCAAGTGGCCGTCAGATGGCGAGCGCACAAGGCTCAAACGCCAAATCAAACAAAAACGCCGGTCTTGCCGCGCTGGAATTTTCTCGCGCGGTTGAGGATGCTCAATATGGTGTAAGAGGCATCCTTAACAACATCCCGCAGCTCGTGCAGTTTATGGGAGGAAGTGCTGGCCTTGCTGGTGCAATTTCGCTTGCGGCGGTTGGTCTGACTCAATTGGTCGAACGACTTCAAAAGACTGACGATGCTGTCAAAAAGACGGCGGCGAATGTAAAAGTAGCAAGAGACCAGATTGATGAGCTTTATGAGAAATCGGCAGAAGACGGAACTTCTGGACTGAGAACTCAAATCGGATCTGTAATCGATCAGCTAGATCTTCAAAGCGATGCTCTTGAGCGCAACACAATGCTTCTGCAAGAAAAGCGGAAGGCCGAGTTGGAAATCGCCAAACTTACCGAAGATCTAGCACTGCAAGAAATCGCAAGAGCGGAAGCTGCTCTAGAGATTAGCCCTGAGCAAGCGGCAGAACAAAGGAAGCAGATTGCTATCACTCGACTCCAAAGCCAGAAAGAAGAGGAGATCCTCAAAGCAAAAGAGAAAGTCGAACTCATCGAAAAACAGAGATTTGCAGCGGCAGAGCAAAAATTGCAACTCGAAGAAGAAATTGCTCGACGAGAAAAACAGTTTGCCGAAGAGCGAGACAAAAGGAATCAGCTGCAAACCCTAAGAGAAACAGCTGAAAAAAGAATAGAGGCCGCAGAAAAGAAGAAAAAAGAGACTAGATTCTTTTTTGGTGTAGGAGATGAAGCTGGAGAGGAAATGATCCGGCAAGGTCGCGAAATGTTTGGCGAACAAGAGCGCGAGCAGCTTGCCAGACAAGAGGCTAGGGTGAAAGCCTTAGAGGACTCGATCACGCAACTCAAAGAGGCTAGATCGGCAGCAGAGGAGCAGCAAATGCAGCTCTCCGTTGCCCAAGGCGAGGCGTTCAATTTGCTCCAACTTACCGAGGAGACAGAAACAAAAACTGCGGAATTAAAAGAGCAAATTCTCGAGGCAAAAACTAGCACTCAACTAGCTCAAAAGGCTAGAAGTGAATTTTCCAGTGGTGTCGCTGAACTGCAAAAAGCTGCCGAAAACTCTTCGAATCTGGTCGAAGTTGATCGAAAGCGTGTTGAGACTGCAAACGAGCAGATGAGGCAAATCATGTCGGATGACACTCTCACAGCTCGAGAGCTAGGCCAGACGAGTCAAGTTCTTGGTCGTTTGACCGGAACAGTTGTAGGAGCGACAAAAGAAAACACTCAGATGATTCAGCGGCTACAAAATACCGTCGATCAACTCAGCCAAATTATAAGCACAACCAAAGCCCAAAACATCAACTTGACTCAAAGGCTCAACAATCAGAACTCAAGGCGATGATTACCATTTCAGGAGCACAAGGAGCATCTTTCGGGCCTGATCAAATACCTTTTGGAGATCTGGCTTCATCTGGCAATCTAGTATTTCAGTCTCTAGGCGTTGATGAGTTGACCTTTTCAATCAATCCCGCTTTTTTGGACTCTAGGGATTTTCAAATCCCGCAAGAAGGACAAACCATTGAACTGTTCCAATCTTCTCAAAGGATTTTCAAAGGTATTGTCTCAAAAGTGTCAAATGAGTGGGGATCTGGTTCTCTTTCTGTCGATGTCTTGGTTTCCGGCCCTTTTTGGTGGCTTGAGCAAACCTCGCTGACCGAAATAGTAGGAACTGGAGCCAATGAGGCGGAAAGGCCGCAATTTAGGTGCGAGCTCGGAGCAATAGAAGACCATGTGACGGCGCTGTTTAGACGGATGATTGAGATCGGGCTCCCTGTCCAACTGGGCGAGATGGATTCGCTTTACGACATACCGACAACAACGTTTCAAAATGTTTCTTTCGCTAGAGCACTTTCTGAGCTGTTGCGGCTAGTTCCTGACGCGGTTGGTTGGTGGGATTATTCAGGAAGTGAAGATCCTGCCTTTCGCATATCACGACGAAATACGTACGCAGCTCAACAGTTTACGCTTGGGGTCGATCCTGTCATTTCTGGATCTTTAACAGCAGAATACTCGCTGAAAATCGAGAGGGTTTCGGTCCCTTACGCCGAAAGGCTCGATGATGGCAGTATTTCGTTCAAAGAACTCAATGCTGGGCCTAACTACGGGACGAGGCAAGTTGTTCCTGTCAGCGGTCCCGAATTGGTTGATTTTGTGCCGCCGGATCCGATTGATTCGGTAACGGTCTCGACTGTCAACATCCTCTCAAATTCGGTAAGTTTAAACATGAACTCTCTGGAATCTGTCTGGGAGTTTTGGCAACAATGGTCTGAGAGGTATCCTAGCCCCGCAGCAACGCGAACCCCCACTGAGTGGACTAGTGGCACAAACCCCTCGGATTATTACCCTGAAGGTTTAAGGCCTTACGCGTATCTGGAAGACGGGACAAAGGTTGACATCGCAACGGATAATCGTTGGGCGATTAGCTACTCTCCAGACAATGAGATTCCTAGCTGGCTTAAAGATGTCGAATCTGTTCAAAACGCCAAAATCAGAGGGACCGTTTGGCTATTTGTTGACGCTGCTTTTGATGGTCAGGATTGGCTCTTGGAACTGATTAACGAGGCCGATTACGTACGAACCGAAGTAGGAGGCGAGAACAACTTAGACCGTCATTTGTTCTTTGATCTCGATTTTGATGTTGTGCTTTTAGATCGAACGCTGACGGATCAAACATTTTACAAGCCTTTGGCTTACATCTTTGAAACTCCTCCGCCTAATTTTGCAAACAATCTGAGAATTGCTCAAAATTGGTTGCCTTATGTAGGAAATTTGAAATTGCAGCCAGATCAAGATTTGTTTACCCGGCGGATTGGCTCGACGATTAACGTGCTGGGAGGGCGGAGTGCTTGGGAGCAGATGGGAGGACTCGTTCAAGGGGAAACGTTCGATTTGTTTAGCAAAGAGCAAACTTTAAACCTTGGACTGCCTGAGAGGCTTTCGGGAGAAACTCCAGTTACTAGGCTTGAAAGATCCAGCTCTGACAGCTTGATCATCTTGTAAATCATCTGACTATTTTAGCTTATCAAAAAATTAGCCAAATTTTAGTTTGGAAATGGGTTGACGAAAATCAAGAAGTTGATCAAAATCATTTCCGTTATGCTAAAAAACACATTTCAAGCCATTCTCGCGATTGCAATTCTTATTCTTCTTGGTTGGTTAGGCGGTCAACCTTAGCCTCCTATTGTTTTGTCTATTTTCATTCTGGCAATTCTGGAAGCAGTTCAGAAATCGGCATGTTGAACATATCAGCTTTCACCGTAAATCCGTTCGATCTGTCAATCTCTTCTTTTTTTAAGAATCTAGCGCGCTTAAAATATTCTGAACGGCTCATAAATCCACACAGCCATAACGATTGAGGAGAGTAATATTTTGAATTTACACCAAAACCAGTCTTTTTAGAAAAGGTAATTGAGATGAACGCATAGAAATCAGTTTGTTGATGTTTACTGGCTTCAGCGATTGAGACTTCATAATGCAACTCAGGATCAACCGTTCTCCTTTTGGTTTTCACTTCAATTTTTTTGCCGTTTTTCAGCAAATCAAAGTCGTATTTATACTCTCCCGGATCACATGATACGTTGCTGCATCCCAGATGCTCAGATAGTGCAATCTCTGAAAGGTATCCGGCGACATTGCCAGCGCCGCCTGTGATTGAATTTTTTATTGTTCCTAGTTGCTGGGCCTTTTTAGCGGCCAGCCTTATCATTTGCTCGTCGAATTTTAATCGTCTCATCCGTCACATCGTTCGCATATCCAGCCTTGTGTGTAATTGTGATAAAGTAGAACGCCGCATTTGCAGACTTTTTGATCGCTATCAACGTAATGCGTCAGCCGGGCAACTTGTCCGTTGTCGTAAGAGTGGATAAAGGCTTCCACTGCTTTGGGGCTTCGGTAACCTTTCTTGGCATGCCATGCGTCAGAAGCTGACGGGCTGCGAAGGTATTCAGCAGTCACCCCAATAAAATCCTGCCCGGCCATAAATTTAGCCGTTTGCTTGTGATGAATATGGTGCAGGTAAATGTAGCGATGCACGCTATTGCTCCACATCTCCGGGCGCTCTGTAGCCATCAAGAGCGGCGTGTCTGCGAGTTTCGCTCCATCGCCGTGGCTAAAACTTAAAAGATTCTTTCCATAGCTTGTATATTTTCGGTGAGCAATTGAGACATCAAAGGTGATGTTTTTAGACTTTCGAAAATAAGCTTTGATTGTGTGGGCCAACATGAACCCGCTCATAAAATCGTGATTCGACGGGCAAAAAATGATTTCAACATCTGACAGCGGCAGGCACTTCTCAATTGCGCTGATATACATGTCTTTCGCAGCTAAAAAAGCATCATGCCATTTACCATCCATATCTTGGCTAGTGCCGCCAGTGGTGACTGGTGAGCTTGACGAGTCGATATGAAGGCAGTCATTGCCAATTACAAAAATGATTTTGTTAATAGGGAACCCGGAAGCTTTTTGAAGAAGTGAATTAATCCCGGAGTCAACAATGCTCACGGCCTTTTTCACATCATAACTTTCACCAGATTCGTGATTGACTGAAAGCTTCCCAACGTGGATGTCGGACGGGTCGAGAATAAGACAGTGCGGATTCTTGATTTTGTTTCGCTTGATTTTGCGAATTGTGGGCGAGTAGCGTTGGATGTCTTTGATGATTGGCTCAAAAACGTCTTCCAGTTGCAAACCGTTGTTTTTACTGAAAATTGAAAACTTGTCTGACTTGTACCAAAAATGCCTAACGTTTGACAATGGGATCCCGGCTTCATCGCATTGGTTTACGAGTTCAGTTGCGACTCCCTTTTTGCGGAGTTGCTTAATAAGTTCAAATTCGTCTTCGCTTAATCTGATTCTCGGAACGCTCATTGCATCAATCTTTTCTGGGTTCGTTCCCACGCTGGGAAAAATACTTCGTCCATGCAGCGAACAACAGCCTCCTGCTCGTAATTTTCGCACCATCCAACACCAGACAAAAGCAAAGATGCCTCAATCATTTCGTGTCTTAAGGTAACAATCAAATCCTCTCCGCTAATCATTGTGTTCAACAAAATAACTCGTTCATCGTGCCGATATTGACCAAAGCAATCATCAAGCGGTTGCCTTTTAATAGCTATACGATGCCCCGCGATTTTGACTGATTTAGGAATGCCCATAATGACAAAAGCCCCCGACCATTTAAGGCCGAGGGCTTCAGGTTATGCAACAAACAGAATAAACTCTGGAAGAGTAGCAAAAGAAAGTCTCATCGAGTGTTTGTCATTGCAATTAAAAACCCCCTCCCGCAAAAAATAAACGGGAAGGGGTGCTATTGTTTCTTTAATTAGGAAACGGTGATGTCGAGACGCTTTGCAGCGGCGGCGTTGTTCACATAAGCGGCCTCGGTCCACTCGGTGATGACTTTTTCGCCAAAGTCCTTCTGGACAACGCGAACGCCTCCAAATGGATTGTTGCGAACGCGGAAAGTCTTGAACGCTGACGGGTCAAACATATCAACCGACTCGCTTGAGTAGTAGATCCACACGTCAGTGGTAAGAGCCGCAGACTTCGTGCTAGTCGATCGGAACTTGGTGTCAAAGACAGACGTTGACATCATGCACTGAGTATCTGGATTCAAGAAAAGAGAACCAATGGCGCTAATTTGTGGCGCTGCGGTCGCTGCTCCGGGATAGCGGTCGATCACGGTGCTGTTGTTCTTGAAAGCTTCCCAAGCGCCAAGGTTGAAAACGATGCGGTTAGGGAGGAGGCCAATCTGGTCAGCGATCTGCTTCATCTTTTCATCGATTGCGGAAATCACATCAGTGGAAGATCCCCAAGTCTGAGAATCAGCACTCACGCCAGCCCGGAGAGTGGTCAGGGTCTCGTTGAGGCGAGAGTTGCCAGCCTGAGAAACAAGATTGCGAACACGAGCCTCGCGAAGAATGCGAGAACCTTCGCCAGTGGTAGCGCGGTCAAGCTCGTGGTTGTCAATCATGTCATGCAGAGCGTAAGGCTGAAGGCTGACGTTGACACGCTCGCCATCAGTTACGACAGCAGAGGAGTCTCCACCGATTGCACGGCGTGCGTTCGGGGTCTGAAAACCAGAGCGTTGTCCGTAGTCGATGATCGAAAACTCAGCGGCTCCGGTTGGAACGACTGGAGCGAGAAAGTCAGCAACTGGGCTTGAAGTATCTTGGAACAGTCCTTTAGCGAACTGATTCAGAACGGAAATATTTGCGGAAGTAGCCATTTTTTTATTTAGTCAGATTTTACCTTAGTGATTAGGAAGCTGTTGGCTTGTTACTTTGTCCAAGAACAACCTTGATCAAGTCGCCTTGTGCCGTTGCTGCTTCGAGCGCAACACCCAAAACGTGCTTTCCAGCTGTTGCAGTTGCAACACGCCCGGCAGAGGTTGGCATGAGATCAGCGCCAAGTGCGACAGCAGCATTTGCTTCAGCTAAAACAACCGCACCAGATCCAGCAACTGCAACAGCAGCTTGTCCATCAGCGGCAGCGTCTTCTGTAATCACTCCGAAAGCCACATCAGTGGTTGCGGTAGTTACAACAGTTTTACCAGCGGCAAGCTTCACAACCTTGCCTTGGGCAATGGCCGAAGCTCCGTTATCAAAGGCCAAAATCGGGCCATCATTTGCAAGGGGCATAATACTTTTTTTTTTAGGGTCTCGGTGAGATTTGGTTTAAGCGCCAAAGGCTTCAGGATCGATTTGAGCAGCAAGCTCCCACTTGACATCGAAAGAAGCATTTTCGCCAACTTGGTCGGAGGCTTTAGCCATAGCTGCCTCAATTCTTACTTCTGAGCTTCCAGTTTTTTCGCCGCCTGTTTTGACAATGGAGTCTTCAAGGCCAGCGTGAATCTTTGGCAGCTTGGAAAGAATTTCTTCGGCAAAAGTATCGCCAGCTTCGATCTTCTCGACAAACTTGGCTTTGGTGTCTTCGTCTTTAGGAGCGATACGACCTTCCGAAACGGCGGCTTTTACGAGAGACTCAGCGCGTGACTTGTTTGCTTCAGCTGCTTTAGCCGCAAGCTCGTCTCGCTCTTCTGTAATTTCTGCAAGAGATGCCTTGGCGGTCTCAGCGTCATTTTTCAGGGCTTCAATGGCTGCAACTGCGGCGGCCTCGGCGGTTTCGGTGTCCGGCTCAATTGAGAGAGCGGCAAGAATAAGATCAGACATTTTTTTAGTATCAGTTTTTTCCGCCTCCTTATCGGATGCAGCTATGCGAGGAATCTCTCGGAAGGCTGGCTCGTTGACCAGTGCTCCCAGTGGTCCCCGTTTTGGAAGTCCGGCAGGGACTCCGTTTCGCCCAAGTAAAAAGGTTGGCGAGAAGTAAGAATAGTCTTTCGACTCGATTGCTTTTCTACCCGCTCCAGTCCATTCAAGTTCAGCCATCAATCCCTCACCCTCGACGTAATAAAAGCTTTTAGGCAGCGCAGAGGCTGGCCCTTTGTCGTTGTGATCAAAATCGAAAACAGGGCGCACGTTAGCCGAAAGCCTTTTCTCAAGATCCCTCTGGAACATGGAAGCGATTTTTTCGCCCATGTAGGCCTCCATTTTTACCTCTACGTTTTTAGGCTTACCGTTGACGCTTGGGGTAATAGTATGCACGCCCTCGGGGATATAAACGATAGACGCAAATTCCCCTTTTTCCGGCAAAGAGTAATCAAGCGCGCAAATAAGCATTCCGTATGAAATGACAAAGCTGCGCTTTCTGGCTATCCTCTTGACTGGTCCCCAGATTCTAAGTCGTCAATAATGTTAAAATTTATCGTCATCATTGACGCTAGGACAGACGTGGCATTTTCTCTTTCAAGTCCTAATTCGACAAGCCGAGAAATCGCTGAATCAAAATCGATTTGTTCAGTGAAAAAGTCGTCGTAAATCGCAGTGATTTGCTTGTCTATTTCTTCCTCATCCATCCCCTTTTTTCAAATATGTTAGTAATTGCCTCAGAAATCAAAGAGAAATCATCAGGCTCCCATTGACCAATTTCCTCACGGTTGCGTCTGGCAATTTCGGCAAGAAGTTTAGAATCTTGGCTCTTTTCGGCTATCCATTGAGAATAAGCTCGCGCCCATCCTTCATGGAAGGATAAAAGATAAGTTTTGTATTTTTTAGATGTTTGCGCCTCTTGGATTCTTGCATACCCTTCAGATTCTAAGTAAGCTTTTCTAAACTCAGCAAATTCCGGCCCATAGGAGCCATAAAATCCCCTGTATAATTTATTTTCCCTAGGGAATAAATTAGAATAATCCTCTTGGTTATATTTGTTCTCTCTTGCGTTAAAGGCTTGATGATCAAGCCAATGACCTATTTCATGCGCCATTGTAAGCTCGCTTCCTTTGACACTGCTTAATTTAATTGAGTTTGATCTATGAGAGTAAACACCTCGCGTTCTAGTGGCTCTTGTTTGCTTGAAACCTATTTCCTCTAAAGGGCCATCACCGTGAACTTTTTGGATTGCGTCCAAAGTTCTTTTTTTCATACCACCAACCTTTTTACTTACTCCTTTTTGGGTCACTATCTTGTCGGCAAAGTTACTTCCTCCAGAAGCTGGTTCGTCTTCTGTGATCAATTGGATAGTGTCGCCTTTATCCTCAATTGGTAAACCTTGCGCAGCTCTGCGACCTCTCTCGGCTGCGTCTGGCGCTTCGTATCCTCGCAGCTTCAGCAATAGCTTGCGTTTTAGATCAGGATCGACGTTTTTCATTGCTGCCCCAAGTTTTGAGTTTAGACCTCTCTTTGTGTCCGGTTTAATCTTTTCGACTGGCAAACCCAGCGCAATAGCTTCTTCCCGGTCAACGTCTTGCAACCCCATTCCGCTGTTGAATCCAAATGGAGCCCATGGAACGCCAAACCCTCCAATTTTCGGATCGTTTTGGTAATTCGCCCAATATTCAACGTCCGATTTCAATCTGACATCCCCTTCGCCTTCGGCATGTCTAAGCCTTTTGACTCTGACAATTCGGTCACGCACAAATCTTTGGGCGGGGACTCTTTTTAAAATGGTAGGAGTTTGCCCCTGTTTCCATTGCCCAAAACCGAAAGCCTGTCTCAAATTTGTGTCGTATATAAGCTTTAAACGATTTTCAGAGCGCAGATCAGTAATGTCTTTTTCATCTACCTCAAAAAACTCATCTTCCTCGGTAACCATTGACTCTTGAATCATAAACTCGCGCATTGTTTGCACAAACGTAGCTCTGTCTCCTCCGCTCAACATCCGCACAGTTTTACCGTTTGGGTCAATGACTTCTTTAGTTGCTTGTTGCAAGGTGTCTGAAATAAATTTTTTTGCACGGTTGAGGAACCGCATATTTTCGACGTTAGCGGAAAAGAATGACCTCTGTGCAACTTCTTCCCTTTTGCTTCTCCACAGCGCGGCATTCCACTCTGAAGCCGGAACAATATCCCGGCTTTCAAGCATTTTGACAGCTTGTTCAAACGGAACCGGTCTTGTAATCATAATGATTCAATTTTATCAGCAAAAGCTCCCATCCATCCCTTTGTAAAGGAATCTTGCAGCAAACGCTCGTCTGGTAATGCTCCGGGCCAAGGTTTTTGTGTCACTTGTTTAACCAAAGCATAAACCGCGCGAATGCTACCGCCTTCAGTTTTTTCAAACAAAGCATTTTTTCCTTTTACGCCAAAAAGTTTATTTCCAGTCGCTGATTGATAATCTGAAGCCCTTCTTCCGGCAGCGTCAGCAATCATCGGGATGGTCAGGGCTTTGGCTTTTTTGGGCCTAATAGTGCCGCCTGTGACCTTATGCGAAAAGAATGGTGCTCCGTTTTGGATTGTCGCTCCTGTTTTTGTCGCGCTAACAAAGTTCCAACCTAGGATGATATTTTGTGCAAAGCTCCCTGATTGACGACCCGGTCCCGCTAAATACCTTTTTCCCCTCCATCCGTTTTTTTTGTTGTATTCACGATGATAATCAATCGCCGCGCTGTTTGCTATTTTTGCTCCAGCTTCGTTCAAATTCGCGATTTCTTGACCTTCAAGCAAAGCAATCAGCTTTCTTAAAGCTGGCTCGGCTTCGTCAACTATATTGACTCCAACCTCGATCATCGTTCATATCTCTCAACGCTTCCCGCAAGCATAGCGGTTCCAATAGCTTCATCGAGAGAGTCTTGAAGAACCTCGACATTTAGCTGATCAAACAACTCAGGAAGCTGGTTTTGTGCTTCGATTAGCGTTTTAGTGAAATCCTCGTCCGTCACGTTTTTAGACATGGCCAAAGCTGCAAGTCGCTGAAAAAAAGGTTTTACCGGCTTGAGCCATTCCTGTGTAACTCCTGTCAGGTTTTCTAGAACGTTATTGCTTAGATCGTCAATCGTTGTCGAAAAATCCTCTCCCCGAGCTTTTACTTGCTCGGGAAGAGATTCCAGCACCACTCCCTTTGTTTCATGAGGGCAAACCATGGCCGCCGTCTCAAGATCTCCTTGAGCACCATCCGGGACGGGCTGAAAAAGGTCTTCTGAATCGGAATCAGGAGCCGGAACGTTGTGGCGCTTGTGAAGCCAATCTTTTTCTACTGGCAGACCTAACTCTTTAAACAGAATCCGATCACGTTGCGCCATCTCAACCTCGTTCCTTGAACGTTCAAAATCTGGGCGGATGCACGGGAGCTCTTCAGTTGTGCCATAATTTAATTCGATGAGAGAGGGCAAGAATTGCTCGTTAATAATATCCGAAACAAATTCAGCAACTCCCTCAATAACTCCAGATCTCACGCCTTCATGGACTTCTCCCAGTGCTCGGCTTCCGCTAGATCCCACGTCAGTGGTCAGAGTTTGGCCTAGAATAAACGTATCGCATTGACGATCCGCCATTTCGATAAGCTCTTTTTGAGGCAAAGATGAGGCTGACTTGCTTGCATCAACGAAATTAAGTTTTGTATTTTCGGGGAATGCTCCCCAACCAGAAGAACCGATTGTCTCGAGCATGGCACAAACCTTTGCCTTGTCGTTTGGATCTGAGTAGTTCGCCCAGCGGAATGGGACTCCATAAAGTTGCGAAAACTGAAGTAGCCATTTTAGCCCAAAGGTCGCGGCAAGCCAGTATCCGGTAAGGGCTCTTAATGGCGCGGAAATCGATTGATGGCCAGCGTGACCAGAATTTATAGACAGAAGAAACCTGTGAGCAGGAAAATCGACATAGTTTGTCCCATAGTATTGACCATCCGCCGAAAACATAAGCCGATCTTCGTCGGCGGAATCTAGTGGGTAACCATAAAACCGGGGAGGGCAGACTTTGACCGCTCTAGGCATTAAGGAGTCATTGTCTTGCGTCCATCTGATTTCAAGGACCTGATGCCCCGCAAAGTAGCCATAAGCTAAATCCTCAATCATTCCCTTGCCGCCTCTTTCGGCAAAAGCGATTCTAGGCTTCATTCCCTCAAGTGCCTTTTCAGCAAGTGCCGCTTTCTCGATGGCGGAATCATTTGGCTCCTCACCTCTTTCGCAATACGGATCAAAAGAAAAACGAGTTTTTTTAACCTCCCGAAACACTTCGGAAAGGTTTTTTTGCAGCCGAGGCCATGTGTCGATCATTGCCTGAAAGAGCAATTGTTGGCGTTGTAGATCTCCTGTAAGTGCTCCCGCCAGCGTATCCCTTACGTCTCCGGGTAATTGCTCCCGCTCGATTAGCTCAAGCAGCCGATCTCTTGCTTTTGGAGCGACAATGGGATCAAAGTCACCGTTTTCAATGGTGCTTTCTTGCGCTTCGATTCGCTCGGAAATATCACGCCGTGGAGGCAGGAAAGATCCTATTGGTGTGCCTGATCTCATATCCCTTAAAGTGCCAGATCAATTTTGTCCGGTCTCTTCCTCAAAGTGGTCCCCGCTTTAAACCTTTGATCTGATGTCTTGAAAATATGCAACAATTCCATCACAATATATTTGCGCTATCAAATCTTGGTTTCCATCCATCAAAACCCACTCTTTCGGGCTGCTGCCGAAAAAAGGTTCGCAGATGACTGCTGGTGGTTTTACCATTGTCACAAAATGTCCGCCACGATCCTTCCGCTCGATCGGCTTCGCCCCGCGATCTTTCTGAGCAACAGACTTAGATTGGTGCGCCTTATGGATGCAAAGGGCCAGTCTCTTACCTTCCGCGCTGGGTGCATAGTAAAGGTATTCGTATCCTTCCGCCGAAGACGATGAAAAACTGTTAAAGTGTAGCTCGATGGCTACGTCCACCTTGTTCTTGCTAATCTCTTTTGATAACCACCTCATCGCGCCGCCGTAGGACTCAGATGGGTAATCGTCGATAATGACGGAAGCAATGCCGCGTTGCTTGAGCTTTTTTGCAAGTTGAGTTGCAACCTCTGAGTTGTAAATCCATTCAGTCACCCCGCCAACAGACCGCGCGCCCTTGTCACCTATACGGCTGTGTCCAACGCATATTGCGACCTTCCCGATCTTCTTTGGTTTACGTTTTGCGGCCTTTCTCGCTGCTTTAAAGGTAGCAATTAGCTCAAGTATTTTATCTAGTAGTCCACTCATTTACCTATGATGATCGCGCGACGATAGCTGTAGTCGCTGTGGAATTTCTGGCCTCTTCCTTCCAACTGGCCGTCCTTAAAACGGTAGACCTGACCGTCAACCAGAGTTATTGTGGGAGGATCGTAGAGTGAGCTTTTGTTCAAAGCGGAGTCTTTTTGAAAGACGCTCGATCCGCAGCTTGGCAGCAGGAGAACCGTCAGCAGCGAGATCGTCGATTTGGTCTTCCAGTGCATAAATGTAGCGTCTTCTTTTCCAATTAAGCATAGCAACGTATGCTTTGATCAGCTCAGTGAGCAGCTTGATCACTTCTTCGCGTTGAACACGTTGAGAGCGAGCCAGTCGATCACCTTGTACGCTTTGCCGATAATGGTATCATCCTTCGGTGTAGGGGTAAGGGCGGCAATAGCTGACGCGGCTGCAATGATGGCGGTGACAACTCCGAAAAGTTCTTCTTTGTTTTCTAGGATGTAGTTAATCATTTCTTTCGATTACGGAAGTTTTCAATAG